>ERZ650302.1022-NODE-1022-length-15772-cov-6.359801_pt1 | contig 15772 bp, 12 predicted proteins | sample MGYA00376238_ERZ650302 | MGnify/ENA primary metagenome ERZ650302 (study PRJEB26733, sample SAMN07839298) | wastewater metagenome | biome: urban; feature: wastewater treatment plant; material: waste water | place: USA: North Carolina | collected 2016-04-28 ... | reverse complement strand
CGACCGGCAGCTGGGCGGCAATATTGTTGTAGTGGGAGAAGGCCACGCTCTGGGTATAGGGCCCCAGATCCTGAGGCGCATTGGGGGTATTTCTGGCGGATTTGATGATGGTACCACTCATGGCGATACTCCTTTCTCTTTATTGATGTAGGGTCAACGCCTTCCTTCCTCGTTTGCCGCACGCCTCGCTTTATTTCGGCAACAGTTGCCCGTTCCCGACGAATGACGACGGGTGATACGGAAAACAGTCATCGCTGTTTCGAGTCTTGCTTCGACGTCCCCTGCGTGGGCGAGCGGCTGATGGAGAAATGGATCGGGTTGATGATTCAGACAGGGGGATTCTATGGGGGGCCGACCAGGGGATGCAAACCGGGATCGCATTTCTATGAGGTGGCTCAATGCTCTGAAATATAGCTAAAATGCGGTTCAATTCACCATATATAACGGCTGGCCGGGTGTCATAACGCGCCTTATAAGGGAAATGGCCGCAGTGCGTGGGTTTGTGCCGGATCGACGTTGATCAACTCTGTGAATAAAGGGTTAATCATCGGCAATATTTTGCTGTTCATGCACTCTAATATGAATGGCTATGCATTTTATGCCCATGGACGGGGCTGTCAGCAACATCAAAAATATGCTAGCCAGTGCCCGTTTTCGACCCTTGCAACAGAGGCGGGAAATATCATTCACCCAGGCTGCATGACGACGATGTCATTGACGCAAGCGAGCCGCCGTAATCAACCAATACGGGCTATATATGACATCCAGATTTATGCAATGAAATTGCAGCGGAAAATAGAAGGGGAATGAACACGGTCGATAACGGCTGACGGCAGAGCCGGACAATGACAGAGAGGGCGGCATGTGCCGCCCTCTCTGTTCGTGTGCGCAGGTTGCCCGCTCAAGCAGGATAGAGGGCACCCAGCACCGCCGGTCGGCTGGCGCCGGTGACGGCGGGCAGGTTGCCGGGCTGGCGCGTCATGAAACGCTGTGCCAGCCAGGCAAAGGCCGCTCCTTCCACCCAGTCCGGGGCTAGCCCCAGTGCCGCCGTGCTTTCAAGGCGCCAGCGGGGCAGCAGGGCGGCGAGCTCCGCCAGCAGGGGGCCGTTGTGGGCGCCGCCGCCGCAGACGAACAGCTCTGGCCTGGTTTGCGTCTCATCCACCGCGGGCAGCTGGCGGGCTATGCTGTGGCAGCTCAGCGCCTGCAGGGTGCGCTGCACATCCACCGGGGCGTATGCCGTGCCTGCCAGCTCGCCGTCGAGCCACTCCAGAGTGAACATCTCCCGCCCCGTGCTCTTAGGATAGGGGGCGGCGAAGTAGGGGTGAGCCAGCAGTTTTTCGAGCAGCGCGGGCACAAGCTGGCCGCTGGCCGCCCATTGGCCACCGGCGTCGTAGCTGCCGCCCTGGGGGTGATGGCGGCGATACCAGCCATCGAGCAGGGTGTTGGCGGGGCCGGTATCGAAGCCATATACCCCTGAACCAGAGCCCCCGTCGGCCTGGCCCGACAGCACAGAGATGTTGGCGATGCCGCCGAGGTTCAGCACCACCCGAAGGGCATGGGGTTTGGCAAAAATCGCCTGATGGAAGGCGGGCACCAGGGGCGCCCCCTGACCGCCGAGGGCCATGTCCATGGTGCGAAAATCGGCCACCACGTCGATGCCGGTCAGCGCCGCCAGCAAGGCCGCGTTGCCGATCTGCAGGGTAAAGCCGAGCTGGGGGCGGTGGCGTATGGTCTGGCCGTGACTGCCGATGGCGCGAATCTCCTTGGGAGTCAGCGCCGCCTTCGCGAGCAGGGCCTGGGTGGCGGCGGCAAATTCGCGGGCCACCAGGTTGTCGGCGACCCCCATGCGGTCGATTTCGTTCTCCCCCGGGGTGCAAAGCTCATGCAGGGTGCGAGCCGTATCGGCAGGCCAGGGATGGCAGAGGGCCGCCTCGACCCGCAGTGCATCCCCCTCGATCTGCACCAGCACGGCGTCGATACCATCCATGCTGGTACCGGACATCAAGCCTATATAGCGTTCAGTCATGACAACCCCCTTTCAATGATGCAGGGGAACGGTTCGATGCCATGCCCCGCTCTGGTACCGGACATCCAGCCTATATAGCGCTCAGTCATGACAACCCCCTTTCAATGATGCAGAGGAACGGTTCGATACCGTGTTCCGCCTTGGTCCCCGACATCAATCGGATATATGGCCCGCTCATGACATCACCTCTTCAGTGGTGCAGAGGAACGGAACGGTTCGATGCCGTGTTCCGCCTTGGTCGACAGCGGTCAGCTGTCGTCGCCGTTGCCCTTGTTTCTGGCCAGTTGCAGCTCGGGGCTGTCCAGCTTGGCCAGCTGGGGCATGGCCTGGGCCTTGAAGCTGGCCAGCGCCCGCCCGCTGAGAGACTCCGCCTGGGGCAGGTTGAGGGTGCGCGGGTTCTTGTGCACGCCGCCCACCACGAATTCATAGTGCAGGTGCGGGCCTGTGACCCTGCCGGTGCCACCGAGCAGGCCGATGGTCTGGCCCTGCTTCACTCGCTGCCCCTTGTTGACGGTGCGCTTGGAGAGGTGCAGGTACTTGGTCACGTAGTTGCCGGCGTGCTTGATGAAGACGTAGTTGCCGTTGAACTGGTTGTAGCCGGCGGCCACCACGCTGCCGCCGCCCGCCGCCATGATGGGGGTGCCCACCGGCGCCACGTAGTCGATGCCGTTGTGGGGGCGCACCTTGCCGGTGACCGGGTGAAGGCGGCGCGGATTGAAGTTGGAGCTGATGTATTTGAAGTTGACCGGCGCGCGCAGGAAGCTCTTGCGCATCGCCTTGCCGTCCGGGGTGTAGTAGTTGCCATCCGTGTTCAGCACGGCGCGGTAGATGGCCCCCTGGTTGACGAACTCGGCGGCCAGGATGTCGCCGGAGGCAACCCGCTCGTCATCCTGGTATTTGTCCTGGTAGACCACCCGGAAGCTGTCCCCCGGTTGCAGGTCCTGGGCAAAGTCGATGTCCCAGCCGAAGATGGCGGCGAGATCCATGATCTGGTCTTCTGTCATGCCCGCTTCGACGGCGGCGCCCCAGAAGCTGGAGCGGATCTCCCCCTGGGCCACCTGTTCGCGGGTGTCGAGCTCGATCTTCACCGGCCTGGCCACGAAGCCGTCATCCCGGCGGTTCACCTTGAGCGCCTGCTCCAGGCTGTGGGGGTAATAGAGGCTGTGCAGCTCGCCGCCCTTGGTGAGCTTGAAGGTGAGCTCCTGACCGGGTTTGAGCAGGCGCAGGGTATCCGTGCCCTCGAGCTGGTCGATGAGGTGCAGATCCGTGGTACTGAGGCCCAGGCGCTGGAAGATGACCCCCATGTTGTCGCCGCTGCGCACCTTCACCTGTCTGGTGACATAGCGCGGTTTGGGCGGGGTGACGGGCTCGGCCCGTGCCAGCTGGGCCTCCTCGTCGACCTGCTGCTCGACGGCCAGTTCGTTGTCGTTGTCATCGACCCGGGTGGCGACTGCCTGTTCGCTCGGCCAGGCCGCCAGCATCATCACCATGATGCTCAGGATCAGCACCATCTTGCGGTGCCAGTGAGGGAGAGAGTTGAAGGCGTGCCAAAGGACCATGAGAAGCAGACAAAGTTGAACCCGGAAGAAGGTCGGAGTTTACCGCCTTTCCAATTGGCCCGCCATTCCAGTAATATGTCTGGCCCTGTGGAATCGTGATTGGAGAGTCAAAAAATGTCCCAGCTCGAGGTGGCGCTAGCCGAGATCAAGCGCGGAGCGGAAGAAATTCTGGTTGAAGAAGAACTTGTCGCCAAGTTGAAGGAAGGGCGCCCGCTGCGCATCAAGCTGGGGATGGACCCGACGGCTCCGGACATTCACCTGGGTCACACAGTGATCCTCAACAAGCTGAAGACCTTCCAGGATCTGGGCCACGAGATCATCCTGCTGATCGGCGACTTCACCGCCATGGTGGGGGATCCCTCCGGCAAGAACAGCACCCGCCCGCCGCTCTCCGAAGAGGCCATCAAGCACAACGCCCTCACCTATGCGGAGCAGGCGTTCAAGATCCTGGATCCCGCCAAGACCCGCATCGAGTACAACTCCAGCTGGCTGGGTGAGCTGGGCGCGACCGGCATGATCAAGCTGGCGGCCAAGCAGACAGTGGCCCGCATGATGGAGCGCGACGACTTCAAGAAGCGCTACAGCGGCGGCCAGTCCATCGCCATTCACGAATTCCTCTATCCGCTGCTGCAAGGCTATGACTCGGTCGCGCTCAAGGCGGACGTCGAGCTCGGCGGTACCGATCAGAAGTTCAACCTGCTGATGGGTCGCGAGCTGCAAAAAGATGCCGGCATGGCCGCCCAGTGCGTGCTGATGATGCCACTGCTGGTGGGTCTGGACGGCGTCAAGAAGATGTCCAAGTCCGCCGCCAACTACATAGGCGTGCACGACGCCCCGGGTGAGATGTTCGGCAAGATCATGTCCATCACCGACACCCTGATGTGGAACTACTACGAGCTGCTCTCCTCCCGCCCGCTGGCGGACATCGAAGGCTTCAAGGCCGGTATCGAAGCCGGTACCCTGAACCCGCGCGACGTGAAGATCTGGCTGGCCAAGGAGATCATCACCCGCTACCACGACGAAGCGGCGGCCGAAGCGGCCCACGAAGACTTCACCCAGCGCTTCTCCAAGAACGCCATCCCGGACGAGATGCCGGAAGTCGAATTGGCCCTGGAAGGGGACGGCCTGGCCATCGCCAACCTGCTCAAAGACGCCGGTCTGGTGGAGACCACCTCGGAGGCACTGCGGATGATCAAGCAGGGCGCGGTCAAGGTGGATGGTGACAAGCTGGACGATGGCAAGGCGCTGATTGCTGCCGGCACCGCCGTCTATCAGGTCGGCAAGCGCAAGTTTGCCCGGGTGACCGTCAAGTAAGCGCGCTCCCCTGATAGAAAGAAGGCCTCCATCTGGAGGCCTTTTTGTTGCGTCATTTACCGGGTCAGCGGGGATTACCCCTCTTTTTTCAGGAAGTTGCGATAGAGCATATAGAGGTGGGCCGAGCTCCAGCTGAAGTTGCTGGCCCCCTGCATGGCGCCGGTCTCCGGGTTGTAGTTCTCGCGGATGGGGCCGCTGCCCGCCAGCCCCTCGGCGTTGGCAAACAGCTTGTTGACGAGCTGTTGGGCATCGCTGCGATAGCCGTAGTTCTCCAGCCCCTTCACCCCGAAGTAGAACTGATCCAGCCAGACCCGGCCGCGCCAGTAGATGTCGGGGTCGTAGGCCGGGTTGGTCAGCGCCGCCGTGCCGAGCGGCACCTTGGTGTTGAACTCCTGGGCATTGAGCATCACCTCGCGCACCCGCGCCGCCTTCTCCTTGTCCGCCACCTCGGCCCAGAGCGGGCTCCACCCTTCCGGGCCACGGCCGCGGGCGGTCAACAGCTTGCCGACGCAGCCGTTGGCGTCGGGCAGATCCCCCTGGGCTATCTGGCGGTCGTAATAGAAGCCGGAGGCCTCATCGAACAGGCAGCTGTTGATGTAATCGGCCAGCTGGGTCGCCCCTTCGCGGTAGCGGCTCGCCTCGTCCGGCTTGCCGAGCAGCTCGGCCATGTCGGCCAGGATGCGCTTCTCCTTGGCGAGGAAGGCGTTGAGCTCCACCGACTCCTGATCGATGGAGAAGCCGATGAGGCTGCCATCGTCCTGATGGTTTTCAAAGAAGAAGACGTTCCAGTCCTGGCGCGCCCTGGCCATGTCGCCGCCATAGGTCTTGTCGGCATAGCGCTTGAGCTGATCCGGCTCGATAAAGCCGAAGCGGGCGGCGTTGTCCATGCCGGACTCCCAGCCGGCACCGTGCTGGGCGCCGATATCCATGTCGGCGTAGCCGCCAACGCTCAATACCTGCTGATAGAGCGCCATGCCGGCGCAGCCGTACCAGCCATCCCCCTCGTCGGTGCAGCGCGCGAGATCCAGCACGGCGGGTACGCCGTTCCCATATCGCACCTTGAAGGTGATGTTGCCGAACTCGTCGTTGTGCTCGACGTGGCGGGTGGCGCCATATTCGATGATGCCGTTGCGGTTGTTGTCCCGCGCCCGGTACCACCAGTCGTGATAGGCCTGGATCTTCGGATACATCTCGGCGATGAAGGCCTTGTCCTGGGTGGCGCTGTAGATCTCCCAGATGGCCCAGGCGGAGAGGGGCGGCTTGGTGTCGCGCTCGTTCCAGTTGCCGCCGTCGCCACCGCGATCGGCGAGCTTGTTGTAGAAGACGGCGTCGATCACCATGCCGGCATCCTGCGGCCGAACCGGGTCATCGGCCTGGATCTGGTAGTCATACATGGCGCGCACGTTGTTCTTGGCTACCTCGGGGTTGAAGTGGGCCATGGCGTAGGCGTGCTTCCAGCTGTCCCAGGCCCAGACCCCGTCGAACCAGCGGGCGGTGTTGGAGGGGGTGACCCCGTCGTGCAGGATGGCGCCGGCCGGCGAGCGCCAGTTGCCGTTGAGGGTCTCCATCGCCTTGACCGCGATGCGCCGCTCCGACTCCGGGATCCCCTGATTGGAGAGGCCGCGCGCCAGGTAATCCTCCCAGCGGCGGATGGAGTCGTCGAAATGGCTGGCGGGGTCGGCCAGCAGCGCCTGGCGGCTCTGCTCGAAGCGACTCGCGTCAGCACTGCTGTGGACATAGCTCTGCAGGGTGTAGATATCCTGCTGGCCCTTGGCGGCCAGGGTGAGGCTGGCCTCGCTCACGTAGCCGAGCCCCTGCTCGTCGAGGGTGGTGCGACTGGGCAGGGTGCGATCGATGCGGTAGCTGGCGCTGCCGCTTTGCATGATGTTCCAGGTGCTGCGCAGCTTGCCGAACTGGAATGCCACGCCGCGCTCGGTCTGGCTGATGGTGCGGGTCCAGGCGGGGTACTGCTCGGCGACCGTCTTGTTGGCATCCCACTGGTTGAGCAGCTCCCCCTGCCAGTTGAGCTTGAGGGTGAGGGGGGCGTCAGTGTGGTTGATGAGGCGGGTGCGAACCAGCGCAGTGCGGGCATCGCCGTAGCGCAGCTCCAGCTCCAGGGTGAAGGGGTCGAATTCGAAGCGCTGCACCAGCGCCCCCGGGATGGCGTACAGCGCCTGCTTGCTGGCGCTGGTGAGCGGAAAGGCGCGGCCGCTCTCGTCGCTCAGGGTCAGCTTGTCCAATTCCCTTGCGAAGAACAGGCTGTACTCCTCGGCGATGACCATGGGGCCGGTAAAGCCGCCCCACTCGCTGTCGCTGGCGGGCAGCAGGAAGCCGTGCCAGGCGCCGAGATCGAGCAGCGGGTTGTATTTGAGGTTGGCGTAGCTGTCAAAGTCACGGAACTGGAGCGGGGTGCCGCTGCGGTCGATCACGTTCTGATACTGGTTCGCCAGGGTGGCGCTGGGGGCGGCCGGGCTGCTGGAGTCATTGCCGTTGCAGGCAGTGAGGCCGAACAGGGCGACGCTCAGGGTGATGGATAGTAAACTTTTACGAAACATCTCTCGCTCCAATGACAGTTTTTGTAGGTTGAGTAAGGTGTTTTTTAGTGATTATTTTAGTGAAAGCGTTTGCGAGAGCCATTATAGGGCGATTTTGGCGGGATTATTGGCGCTGTGTCACAGTGCAGGAGGGGCGAGTGTGAGCCGGATCACCCGGTTACACGAGGTTACATAGTCTTGTGTTTTAGTAATTATTTACTTTTGTGGTGGCAGTCAGTGAGAGAGAGGAGGGGCAGGTACGCAGGTATTGGTGGGGGGTCAGGCCGAACTCCTCCTTGAAGCGCGCGGCAAAGCGGCCGGGGGAGTCGTAGCCACAGGCGAGGGCGGTCTGAAGCGGAGTGAGCCCCTGTTGCAGCAGGGTGAGGGCGTGCCCCAGGCGTACCTGGGTCAGCACCTGGCGAAAGCTGCGCCCCTCGGCGGCCAGTTTGCGGACCAGAGAGGCGCGGCTCATGGCGAAGTGGGTCGCTACCGTCTCCAGCCGGTGATCAAGACCAGGCTCCACGCTGAGGTAACGGGCCAGCCGTTCCCCCAGGGTCATGGTGGTGGCAGGAAAGAGCAGGCCAAGGCCCCCCGCTTCCCTGAGCTCGCCATAAAACCCTTGCAGCAGCTGGGTCTGGGCCGTCTCGCAGAGCTGCCGCTGCGCCATGGTGGTGACGAGATCGAAGCAGAAGGCGAGGGCCGACGTCACCCTGATGGCCGGTGGCTTGAGGAGATCGAGGGTGCTCTCTGCCAGCCACTCGGCCGGTGGCGGGGCCAGCAGGGTGAGCGCCTGGGAGCGAAACGTGCCCTGCTCCGGCTGGTTGACGAAGGTGAGCCGGTGACCCGCCGGGATCAGCAGCCAGCTCTCCTTGTCAAAGGAGAGGCGCTGCTCCCGCCACCACAGCTGCTTGCGGCCCTGCTGCACCCAGATGAGGGTCGGCGCGTAGATGAGCACCCGGCGCAGGGGCTGCTGGCGGATCCCGAAGTAGTGATTCAGTTGCAGCAGGGGCGTGCTCATCGGGCGGGCTCCTAGGGGGTGGTGAAGGTGGCGGTCAGGGTGGCCTTGCCAAGGGCCAGGCTGTTGAGCATGTAGCCTACCATGGCGGGCGGGGTGTTGGCCTTCACCTCCAGCGCCTTGGGCAGGGCCCAGACGGTGAACTGGTAGCGGTGCATGCCGTGACCGGCGGGCGGGCAGGGGCCGCCATAACCCTGGGTACCGTAGTCGGTGCCAAGCTCCAGCCCCTGCTTGATCTTGCCGGAGGCATTGCTCGGCAGCTCGCTCTGGCTGGCCGGCAGGTTCACCACCAGCCAGTGCCACCAGCCGCTGCCGGTGGGGGCGTCCGGGTCATAGGCGGTGATGGCGACGCTCTGGGTGCCGGCGGGCAGGCTCTGCCAGCTCAACTGGGGGGAGCGGTTCTCGCCGCTGCAACCAAAGCCGTTGAAGCTGAAGACCTTGTCCATGGGTTCACCCTCGCGGATGTCGGTACTCTTGAGGGTCATGGCGCCGGCGGGCAGGGCCGCGAGGCAGAACAGGGGCAGCAGCGGGATAATGGGGGATCTCATGATGGGCACTCCTTTGTGTGAATATGGCATTCACTCTAAGGGGGCTGGCTCAAAACAGAGTGCCCGTATGGCTCAAATTATGCCATAAAGGTGGCTTTTGTGAGCTGTTCGGGGCTTTTGAGGGGCATAAAAAAACCGGCATCCTGGGATGCCGGTTTTTGGGAGAGGCGAGGGGCCTTAGCGCAGGATCATCTCGTCACGGCCCGGGCCGACGGAGACCATGGGCACCGGCACGCCCAGCAGGGCTTCGATGCGCAGCACATAGTCCTGGGCAGCCTTGGGCAGCTCGGCGAAGGTGCGGCAGCCGCTGATGTCTTCGCTCCAGCTCTCCATCTTCTCGTAGACGGGGGTGAGGGCGGCGGTCTGCGGCCAGATCGGGTTCTCGGTGTGGGCACCTTCGTAGGCCACGCAGATCTTCAGATCCGGCAGACCGGTCAGGCAGTCCAGCTTGGTCAGGGCCACTTCGGTGGCAGCCTGCAGCTCGACGCCGTTCTTGGTGGCGACGGCATCGAAGTAACCCACGTCACGGGGACGGCCGGTGGTGGCGCCGAACTCGTTGGTGATCTTGCGGAACTCGTCCTGGTTCTCCATGGCGGTCAGCAGGGTGCCGGTACCGACGGAGGAGCTGAATGCCTTGGCCACGGCGATGACGCGCTCCGGGCGCAGGCCCGGCAGACCGCCACCGATGCCGGCGTAGGCGCCGGAAACGTGGGAGGAGGTGACCCAGGGGTATTCGCCGTAGATGAGATCACGGCCGGCACCCAGCTGGGCTTCGAACAGCAGGGTCTTGCCTTCGGCTTGCAGTGCCTTGAGGGGCATGCTGACGTTGCAGACGGCGTCCAGCCAGGGAGCGGACACTTCCAGCAGCCAGTCGGCCATCTCCTGGGCGGTCTGGGTGAATTCGAAGTCCGGATAGAGAGCCTTCATCTGCGGCAGTTTCCAGTCCAGCATGAACTGGATGCGCTCGACCAGCACGTCCGGCTGTTTCAGCCAGCCCACCAGGATCGCCTTTTTCATGACCCGATCACCGTAAGCCGGGGCGATGCCCTGACGGGTGGAGCCGTAGGCGCCGTCACCCAGGCGTTGCTCTTCCAGGGTGTCTTCCAGCGCGTGCAGCGGCAGGCAGAGGGTGGCACGGTCAGAGATGGCGAGCTTGGGAATGACGCCGGAGGCCTTGACCTCTTCCAGCTCGACGGTGAGCTTCTCGGGGCTGATCACCATGCCGGGGCCCAGCACGACCAGGCAATCCGGGTTGAAGACGCCGCTCGGCACCTGGTGCAGCTTGAAGGTGCCCAGATCGTTGACCACGGTGTGGCCGGCGTTGTTGCCGCCCTGGAAACGAATACTGGCGCCAGCCTGGCCTGCCAGATAATCGACGATGCGGCCTTTGCCTTCATCACCCCAGTTAGCACCTACGACTACGATAGACGACATGACTCTTTCTCCTAAGACGTTAGGCGTCCATCCTAGGAGCCCCGTGAGGATTAGAAAAATTAATTATCTTTATAATTCCGATAAGGAAGCCATATAATTCCGGTGCAATTATCGACACCGCGCTCCCTTTTGTGGTGACCGTGCCCTGGCGGCGCTGGCCCTGCCACCGACCCGGGAGAAGAGGAACCCCATGCTGGACATTCACTGGCTGCACACCTTCGTCACCCTGGCCCGGTTGCAGCACTTCGGCCAGACGGCCACCGAACTGCACATGACGCAACCCAATGTGAGCCTGCACCTCAAGAACCTGGAGCAGGCGACCCGGGTCAAGCTGGTGGAGCGCAGCCCGTTTCGCCTGACCCAGGCGGGGGAGCGGCTGCTGCAAAGCGCCGAGCGCGCCATCAACGAGCTGCAGCTCTGCCAGTCCGATCTCAACGCCCTCAGCCAGTTGAGCCAGGGGACGCTCGCCATCGCCGCCAGCGACATCATCTCGCGCCTGCTGCTCATCCAGCCGTTCCAGCGCTTCAAGCAGGCCTTCCCCGGCATCGACCTCACCCTGTTCAACACCACCTCGGATCAGGCGGCGGATCTGGTGCGGGCGGGCAAGGCGGATCTGGGCTTCGTGATGGCACAAAAGCGCAGCGAGCCGCTCTTCTACACCGAGTTGCAGCAGGTGACCTGGTGTGCCCTGGGGCACGGCCTGGCCCGCTGGCAGGCGCGGGCCAGCTCGGGAGAGAGTGATCCTCTGGACGAGCCCACCCTGATCCTGCTGGGGCACGACACCCGGACCCGGGCATTGATCGATCCCTCCCTGCCCCTGCTCGGCCTGCCGAGCTGCCGCATCATGGAAGTGGGGAGCGTGGATGCCCAGCTCGACTGGGCCGAGGCGGGCTTTGGCGTCGCCATCGTGCCGGATTTCTCCCTTCACCCCAGGCTCAAGCTGACCGCCCCGGTGACCCGGCTCACCGATTTTCCCGGTACCAGCCTGGGGTACGTGGTGCGCCAGAACCAGGTGCTGTCGCGGGCCATCAAGCAACTGCTGCACTGGGTGGAGGAGGAGATCCAGAATCCGGCGCTGCTGCTGGCGCCGTGACAGGCCAGGCGCCCGTTCCCCATAACCAAGAGGCCACCCCTGGGGTGGCCTCTTGGTTGGTGTTCATTGCCCGGCGGGGGCTGTGGTCCCCACCGCGTGGCTGGGCGGGCTGGCCGGCATGGCCTCCGGTGATGGCGCCTCCAGCGGCGTTGCCGACGAGGCGGGCGCCTCAGGCGGGGTCAGGGGATGGCCTGGTGCCAGGGTTGCGCTGCCCGGTGTGGGCGGCTCGGTCAGTGCCGGGGCCTGGTTGGTGGAGGCCGCCCCCGAACTGGTTGAGAGGGTCGCGGCGGCCGGCTGCTCCGGCAAGGTGTCGGACCCCTCCAGTGGCGCGGTGCCTTCCAGGGGGCCTGTCCCATCGGTCGGTGTGGCCGCGCTGCTCGCCGGGGGCAAGGTTGGCAGGGCACCCGAGGTCGCCACGGCACCGGATGCCGTGAGGGTGTCCGCCGGGAGGGTGGGCACGGCATCCAGCATGCCGGGATGGAGCAGGGCGATGCTGCCCGCCTGCATGCCTTCCCAGGTGAGGGTGGTCAGTGCCGGATGCAGCCGGGTGAACTGCTTGAGCCGCTCGTTCAGCACGTCCCGCAGGGTGCGCACCTCGCTCTCGGGCAGACTGGCCAGCGCCACCAGTTCGGCGGTGACGGCGAAGGTATTGACGCCGCTTGTCTGCCCCGGATAGAGGTTGGCGCCAATGCGGCTGCGATCATAGTAGGGGTGCTGCTTGAGCAGCTTGTCCACCTGTTCCCCCTCGATGGGAATGAGGCGGGCCTGACAGCGGCCGGTGAGATCGCCGATGGCCTGATTGGGGTGACCGGCGACCACGAAGGCGGCATCCAGGGTGCCGTCACAGAGCCCCTCCAGCCGGTTGCCCGGGGAGATCACGGGCGGGCGGCTGAAGTCGGCGATCCGCCACCCCATGGCATCGAGCAGGGCCCGGCTGGTGACCCTGTCCCCGGAGTTGGGGGCGCCGACATCGACCCGCTTGCCCTTGATGTCGGCCAGGGTGGTGATGTTGCTGGTGGCGCTGGCAATCAGGGTCAGGGACTCCTTGTGGAGCCGCAAGAGGCTGCGCAGCTGATCGTCCGGGGCCTGGCCCGCGAAGGGGCCGCTGCCGTGCACCGCATGGTAGAGCACATCCGACTGCATCAGGGCGAGCTGTACCTCTCCCTTGGCGAGCGCCGCCAGATTGGCGATGGAGCCCGAGGTACTCTGCACCGTGCAGTGCAGGCCGTGGCGGGCACTCTCCTCGTTGAGCAGGCGGCAGATGGCCCCCCCTGTGGGGTAGTAGACGCCGTTGAGGGCTCCCGTACCGATGGTGACATAGGCGGGGGAGGCGAAGAGGGAGGGCGCCAGCACGGCCGCAAGCCAGGGCAGGGCGGTACGTGGCAGACGCAACAGGGCAGAGAAGGCGAATGGGCGCATAGTGGACCGAAACCGTGGCTGAACATAAGGAGGAGGCGGGCTCATCCGGTGATGAGCCTCATCTTATCCGTATCAGACGGGAAGCTGAACGGATTTTACCGCTTTTGCGCGCACCGGGCGGCCTGGGGCCGCCGCCCGGGACGGTTCGCTAGCGGGTCTGGAGAATGGCTTTCTCCATGCGGGCCAGGGCCTCGGTGAGACGGGCCCGGGTGCAACCAAAGTTGAGCCGCACGAACTGGCCGTTGCCGAACTGGGCTCCGGGGGAGAGACCCACGCCCGCCTGTTCGAAGAAGGCGACGGGATCGTCCAGCCCCAGGGCGCTCATGTCGATCCAGGCGAGGTAGGTGGCCTGGTTGCGGGCCAGCTTGACGCCGGGCCAGCGGGCCACGGCCTGCTCGATCAGGGCCAGATTGCCGGTCAGGTAGTCGAGCTGTTCATTCAGCCACTGCTCGCCCCCCTCATAGGCCGCCTCGGCCGCCACGAACCCCAGCAGATTGACGTCGGCGCTGATGCCGCGCATCGCCTGTTGCAGCTTGAGCCGCAGGCGGGCATTGGGGATCACGGCGAAGGAGCAGCACAGCCCTGCGATGTTGAAGGTCTTGCTCGGCGCCATCATGACGGCGGAGCGCTCGGCCGCCTCCGGGCTCAGGGCACCATAGGGGATGTGGCGGGCATCCTTGTCCAGCAGCAGGTCGCAGTGGATTTCGTCGGAGCAGATCACCAGGTTGTGGCGCTCGGCGATGGCGTCGATGGCCAGCAGCTCTTCCCGGGTGAAGACGGTGCCGCCCGGGTTGTGGGGGTTGCACAGCAGCAGCAGATCCGCCGAGGGGGCCTGACGCTCAAGCTCTTCGAGATCCAGCACCCAGCGACCTTCTTCCTCCACCACGGGGACGGTGAGCAGGGGGCGGTCATTGAAGCCCGGCGCCTGCAGGAAGGGGTAGTAGACCGGCTTGGGGGTGATGATGCCGCGCCCGTGCTGGCTCCAGGCCTTGCAGGCGAGATTGAGGCCCGGCACCACCCCGGGCAGGAAGACGAGCCATTCGGGCTGGATGGTCCAGCCATAGCGGCTGGCCAGACGCGATACGATGAGTTCGATGAGCCGGGGAGAGGGGCGCGAATAGCCGAAGATGCCGTGGGCGACCCGTTTGGTGAGGGCCTCCAGTACGGCGGGGGGAGAGACGAAGTCGGTGTCTGCGACCCACATGGGCAGGACATCCTGACCCTTGTATTTGTCCCATTTCAGGCTCATGGTACCGCTGCGATCTATTTCCCGGTCAAAATCAAACATGTTAAATCCTTGTACTGGCGCTGGATGGGCTTCCAATGTACGGACTTGGACGCCCCCCCGCAACCCTTGAGGTGGCTGTTGATAATGACATAAAATAGCCGCCGCCATACGCCAAGCCCGCCCGCATCTGGCTCCTTTTTTTCTTCCATATCAATGGTATCTCTATGAGTTTGCTGTCTGCTGCCCGCAAGAGGCCGGATCCCGTCTCTCTCTCGTTTCTCGCCGTGACCTTCATGACCGGGGTGGCGGTGGCGCTGCAGGTGCCGACCTTGAGCCTGTTTCTGGCCGAGGAGGTGCAGGTGCGCCCCTTCCTGGTGGGGCTCTTCTACACGGTGAACGCGGTGATCGGCATCCTCATCAGCCAGTGGCTCGGCCACCGCTCCGACAACAAGGGGGATCGCAAGCAGCTGATCCTGCGCTGCTGCTTCGCCGGCATCGTGCTCTCCCTGCTGTTTGCCTGGAACCGGCAGTACTGGTTGCTGGTGAGCCTCGGGGTGCTGCTGGCGAGCCTGACCGCCACCGCCAGCCCGCAGCTGTTCGCCCTGGCGCGGGAATACGCCGACAGCCGCAACAAACAGGCCGACATGTTCAGCTCGGTGCTGCGGGCCCAGTTCTCCCTGGCCTGGGTGATAGGGCCGCCCATCGCCTTCGCGCTCGCCATCGGCTACGGCTTCGAGGTGATGTATCTGGCCTCGGCGCTGGCCTATGTCATCTGCGCCTTCGTGGTGTGGCGCTGGCTTCCCTCCCTGCCGCTGCCGGTGATGGACAGCGAGGTGGAGCGGGTGAGCAGCTGGCGGGATCCGTCGGTGCGGGCGCTCTTCATCGCCTCCACCCTGATGTGGACCTGCAACAGCATGTACCTCATCAACATGCCGCTCTACATCACCCGCGAGCTGGGGCTGGAGGAGAAGCTGGCCGGTTTGCTGATGGGCACGGCGGCGGCCCTGGAGATCCCCTTCATGCTGCTGGCGGGCTACTACACCCGGCGCTTCGGCAAGCGGCCCATGATGCTGCTGGCGGTGCTGGCCGGGGTCGGTTTCTATGGCGGTCTCGTGACCCTGTCGAGCCAGCATGCCCTCATTGCGCTGCAACTGCTCAATGCCATCTTCATCGGCATCGTGGCCGGCATCGGCATGTCCTATTTCCAGGACTTGATGCCGGGGCGCGCCGGGGTGGCGACCACGCTCTTTTCCAACAGCATCCGCACCGGCTCCATCATGGCGGGGGCCATCGCGGGGACGGTGGCGGAGCTCTGGAGCTTCCACGGGGTCTTCATGGTGGCGGCGGCCCTGGCGCTGATGGCGCTGGCCGCCTGCTGGCGGGTCCCCAACGTATAGGGGATGCAAAAGGGAGCCGATGCCCGGATGTGCCGGCACCAGTGCCCCGGTCGTGCGGGGAAGAAGCGGCCTTACCTGGGGTTGTCTCCCTGGTATTCGATGCGCAGGCAGCGCAGCAGCAGCTCGGCCGCCGGCCCCAGCGCCTCCACCGAGGGGGTGAGCAGGTAGGTGTAGAGGTAGCGCTCGCTGCCGCCGGCCAGATCGA
>ERZ650302.1020-NODE-1020-length-15800-cov-10.681994_pt1 | contig 15800 bp, 17 predicted proteins | sample MGYA00376238_ERZ650302 | MGnify/ENA primary metagenome ERZ650302 (study PRJEB26733, sample SAMN07839298) | wastewater metagenome | biome: urban; feature: wastewater treatment plant; material: waste water | place: USA: North Carolina | collected 2016-04-28 ... | reverse complement strand
ACACGACGCTCTTCCGATCTAATTTCGGTAACGATAATAGCATTTCTATTGCCTATTTCCTCAAAACTTACTTTAGCACGAAGTACAATTCTTCCTCTTCCTGTGTGGAAAGCATCTCTTACTCCTTCATAACCATAAATAATACCACCTGTTGGGAAATCTGGAGCAATAATATGCTTCATCAATTCATCAATAGTGATTTCTTTATTGTCAATATAAGCACAGATAGCATCTACAGCTTCAGATAAATTGTGAGGCGCCATGTTGGTAGCCATACCTACAGCAATCCCCGAAGTTCCATTTACTAAAAGATTAGGAATTTTGGTAGGAAGAACTTTTGGCTCAGTTAATGAATCATCAAAGTTATTCTGAAAATCTACCGTTTCTTTATCTAAATCAGAAAGAATTTCGTCTGAAATTTTCTTTAATCTCGCTTCGGTGTAACGCATTGCAGCTGGTGGATCTCCGTCCATAGAACCGAAGTTACCTTGACCATCTACTTGCGGATAGCGCAAACTCCATGGTTGCGCCATTCTCACCATCGCATCATATACCGAAGCATCTCCATGAGGGTGATATTTACCTAAAACATCCCCTACAATTCTTGCAGATTTTAAATATTTTCTGTTCGAAAAAACGCCCAAACCATACATCCCGTATAAAACTCTTCTGTGAACAGGTTTTAAGCCGTCTCTTACATCTGGTAACGCTCTGGAAACAATTACCGACATTGAGTAATCAATGTAAGAGGATTTCATTTCATCAACGATGTTGATAGGAATTAGTCTTTCTCCTTCTTTATGCATACTTTATTTTTTAATTATTTGAAAATCAGACTTATAACAAAATAAACTGATTCCTAAATTTTTCAATTTTAAATAACGCACGAATATACGAAAAAATGCCGAAAAAATTGACGGAAATTCACAATTTGTTATCCACAAATAAGCTAATATTTATCATTTTTTGAAAACAAAATAAACCGCCAAAACCAAACAGATAAAAGCCGCTAAATGATTCCATTTAAACGATTCATTTTTAAAGAAAAACACTGCAAATACGGTAAAAACAACCAATGTAACTACTTCTTGTATAATTTTCAACTGAAACAAGGTAAAAGGACCTCCATTTTCTCTAAAACCAATTCTATTTGCAGGAACTTGAAAGATGTACTCAAACAAGGCAAATCCCCAACTGATGAGAATAACTGACCAAAGTACAGATTTTTTCATCCAACCCCATTCTTGGAATTTGAGATGACCATACCACGCAAACGTCATGAAAATATTAGAAATCAATAAAAGTAGAACGGTAAGAATTCCTTTTGTCATTTTTGAGTATTTTTGCAAAATAATTTCCAAAAATAAGAAAAATGAGCATTTTAAGCATAACATTCCACACCGTAGAAAGCCAATTGCAGACTTGGGAACAGTATTTAGAGAATGAATTGATAACTTTAGTTGAAAACTTTATAGACGTAGAAAAATACATTCTTTCTGAAGTAAATACCGAAATGCTTACCGAAGGCAAGAACACCAATCTCCTTCTCATCTTCGAAAGCGATGAAAAAAGACAAGAATTCACAGAAACTGAACTCTACAATCTTTCTGAAATAATCGCTCGAAAATTCGGGGAAAGCGTGATGATTTTCAAAACAGAATTAAACGAAAAAAAATCCAGATTTTAAATAATCTGGATTTTTTTAATTTTTATTTTAAACTGGTTTATTTTCTACTTGATAGAATTCTTAAAATATACCAGAAAAGAAGCATGATTGAAGCAAATAGTTGTAGTGACGCTCCTACATATTGATTAGGAGAATAAACATCTTTTAATTTCTGTGTTTCATATAAAATACTTGCCGAAGCCAATAAAACCATTCCTAGTGAAAACCATAATCCTAAATTAAATCCAAAAAGGATTGCAATTACGATTAATCCTAGAGAAACAAAACCTCCTATTACAATAACATTTTTCAGGAAAGAAAAATCCTTATTGCTTAAAAAAGCAACAGCTGTTAAGCCTCCAAATAAAGCTAAAGTAAGGAGCGCAGCTTGTTTTAAAACCTCTAAACTTTCTGTGTACACTACAGCCAAATAAATCATTGGCAAAAAGATAATCGCTTCTAATAAAACATAAAAAGCTAAGCCTAAATACTGCACATTTTTACTTTGAGAAAGCGTCCATTTATTCGCTAATGTAGAACCTAACCAAAATAACCCCAAAATTAATAACCAAGCAAATTTTTGAGAAACCATCGCAATGATATACTCTTCTGGAATGTTGAATAATAAAATGTATTCTACCAACGCAAATGCTAAAAGTGCAAAAGCAACATGTAAATACGTTTTTTTGTAGAATTCTCCTTTCTCAATATCAGTAGCTTGAGAAACTAATGTAGTTTGAATTTCCATAGATATTTGTTTTTAAAAATTTTAATTGTTAAAAATAGAAAAAATATTTATACCACACTTAAAAAAGCCATCGTATCAATATTATCTGCATAAGTATTGAGACTAGGATTTTGCGCTTCTCCAAAGTTTACAGAATTTTCTATTCCCAATTCTGGTTTTGCTACCACACACTGAATATTTGATTCATTTTCCACGAGAAAAGCGTGAACTTCTTCTACACTTTCGTATCTGCTGAAATTAAGCACAGAAAGCGGCGAAAATAGTGCGCTATCTTCTTTGAGCATTACAAAATTATTATCCCAAAAATTTTCTTGATTCAAGAGATAAACTGCTTTGTTATAATCATAGTTGTTAGCATACTTGTGATGATTAATCACGTCTTTGAAACCTAAAAAGTTTTCGAAAAGCCTGCTTAATTCATAATCTTTCGGGATAAGAAGTCTCGTTACATTTCTACAACCTAAACCAAAATATCTGAAAATATCTTCTGCCAATAATTGCAATTCTTCATCAGTTTCATCTCCTTTAATTACCGCCACAGAAGTTCTGTTTTTTCTAATAATAGACAAAGCATCTTTAAAATAATATTCTAAATATCTCGCTGTATTATTACTTCCTGTAGCAATTACCGCATCATATTCCGTCAATCTTTCTACGATTTGAAATTCTAAATTCCACTCAGAAAATTCACCCCATTTTTTCAAAAAGAAAGGCAAAAGAAGTCTGTCTTTAGAAGAAAGCTTAATCAGCGGAATATGATTGCTTAGAATCACACACATCACATCATGAAAGCCTACTAAAGGAATATTCCCCGCCAAAATCAATCCTACTTTTTTAGATAGTTGAGAAACCTGATATTCTGCAAGCCAATTTTTTATATTTTCTTCGGTTAAAATATCTGCCCAATTTTTAAAACAAAACCTTATGTTTTCTTGAGTAAACCAAGGGTTTTCTACCTCGCTTCGTCTCATTAATGCAGCTAATTCTTGCTCATCATGAGTATAATCAATTTCTGATTTTTGTAAAAACTGTTGAAGATAATGTCCTAATTTACTTAAACCCTGTATTTTGAGATCTTGTTTCATTTTATTTATTTAATCCTATTATTTTTGCACTCATTATTAAAAATTACCTCAAAAAAGATAAGTTTTACCATGCAAAACTTTTCCAAATCAACTGAAATTTACTAATTTTGTGCAAATTTAAAAAAAATACCTAGCAATGGCTATTATAATAACAGACGAATGTATTAATTGTGGAGCTTGCGAACCAGAATGCCCTAATAACGCGATTTATGAAGGAGCTGTAGACTGGAAAGCTTCAGACGGAACCAGTTTAAAAGGAACCGTAACTTTGAAATCAGGTTTAACAATAGATGCTAATGCGCCTCAAAGACCTGTAAGTGATGATGTTTACTACATTGTTCCAGATAAGTGCACCGAATGTAAAGGTTTCCACGAAGAACCACAATGCGCAGCGGTTTGTCCGGTAGACTGTTGTGTACCAGATGACAACCATGTAGAAACAGACGCAGAACTTTTAGGTAAAAAAGCATTTTTACACGGCGAATAAAAATTAAAAAAATCCCGCTTCATTCTGCATGAGCGGGATTTTTTGTTTCAATAAAATTACTATCATTCTCAATAAAAATATGAAAAAACATAATTTCAGTGCAGGACCTTGCATTCTCCCTCAAGAAGTTTTCCAAAAATCAGCAGAAGCGATTTTAGACTTTAACGGAATGGGACTTTCAATTTTAGAAATATCTCACCGTAGCAAAGACTTTATCGCAGTAATGGATGAAGCCAGAGCCATCGTAAAAAGATTAATGAATCTTAATGATGACTACGAAGTATTATTTTTAGGTGGAGGCGCAAGTTTACAATTTGCGATGGTTCCTTTTAACTTGATGAAAGAAAACGGTAAAGCTGCTTATTTAGATTCTGGAAACTGGGCTGCCAATGCAATTAAAGAAGCCAAAAAATTAGGAACAGTAGATGTAATCGGTTCTTCTAAGGAAGAAAATTACTCTTTCATTCCAAAAATTGAAGAAGTAGGTGCAGAATATGATTATTTCCACTGCACTTCTAACAATACCATTTATGGAACTCAAATCAAAGATTTTCCAAAAGCCAATACGTTAATGGTTTCTGACATGAGTTCGGATATTTTCTCTAGAGTGATTGATTATTCTAAATTTGACCTAATCTATGCAGGTGCTCAAAAAAATATGGGACCAGCTGGAACGACTCTAGTGGTGGTAAAAAAAGAAATTCTAGGAAAATCAGGAAGAGTTATTCCTTCATACTTAGATTACGCTCAACATGTAGCGAAAGAATCTATGTTTAATACGCCGCCAGTTTTTGCAGTTTATGCTTCACTTCTTACCCTACAATGGTTAGAAAATAATGGCGGAATAGCTGCTGCAGAAGAAAGAAATATTGCTAAAGCGAAACTTCTTTATGATGAAATAGACAGAAATCCATTATTTGAATGTTTCTGCGTTCCAGAAGATAGAAGTTTAATGAATGTTTCATTCAAAATTACAGACGAATCTAAAAAAGAAGCTTTTGACAACGCTTGGAAAGCTGCTGGAATCAATGGATTAAACGGACACAGAAGTTTAGGTGGTTACAGAGCAAGTCTTTACAATGCATTACCAATAGAAAGCGTACAGGTTTTGGTAGATGTTATGAAATCTATTTAAAATCTAAAGAAAAATATGAAAATTTTAGCAAACGACGGTATTTCAAATTCTGGAGAAAAAGTTTTGAAAGAAGCTGGATTAAATCTTCTTGACAACAGAGTTTCTCAGGAACACCTCATTCCTTTTATCAATGAAAATCAAGTAGAAGTTTTATTGGTAAAAAACGCTACACAAGTAACTAAAGAACTTATAGACGCTTGTCCGAGTTTGAAAATCATAGGAAAAGGTGGCGAATCAATGGATAATATAGAGGTAGAATACGCCAAATCTAAAGGAATTCATGTCATTAATACTCCAAACGCTTTTGCTAAATCCGTAGCCGAATTGGTTTTTGCACATTTTCTGACTTTGATTAGATTTTTGCACGATTCTAATAGAAATATGCCTTTAGAAGGTGATACTAAATTTGCGTTTCTCAAAAAATCTTACGAAAAAGCAACAGAACTTTCAGGCAAAACGCTAGGAATCATCGGTTTTGGTAACATCGGAAAAGAAGTTGCCAAAATAGGAATTGGTCTTGGAATGAAAATTATTTTCTACACCAGAAAACCTAAAACAGATACCATTTCTTTAGAATTTTTTGACGGAAGAACTATTGATTTTGAATTCACTTCTATTCAAGATATGGAAACGTTTCTAAAAGAAGCAGATTTCATCAGCATCAATACTTCGGAAACTACTGAATATATTATAGATACGCCAGAATTTGAAATGATGAAAGATGGCGTTTTCATTGTAAATACTGCAAAAGGCGGTGTAATCAATGAAGTAACACTCATAGATTATATAGAAAATAAAAAAGTTGCAGGAGCTGCTCTAGATGTTTTCGAAACCGAACCAAAACCAGAAATTCAGATTCTGATGAATCCTTCGCTTTCGCTTTCTCCGCATGTTGGTGGAAGCACTTTAGAAGCCCAAGAAAGAATAGGAACAGAATTAGCACAACAAATTATTGACTTACAAAAACTTATATAATTTAAAAATTTATTATATTCGCAAAATTTAAAAAATTAAACTATATAAAACCTCAAATTAATTAAACGTAGAACATGCCAGTTTTTAAACCATTTAGAGGAGTTAGACCGCACCCTGATTATATTGATAAATTCCCAACTCATCCTTTGGATAATTTTACGCAGGAAGAAATCAATAAAAAAGCGACGGAAGACTCTTCTTACATACAGATGATTAAACCATATGTATGCAGCAAATCGAAAGATGTTGATAGAAATCTACGAAAAGTAAGAAGCAATTACGAAGAAATGTTGGGCGACAATAAACTTCTTCAAGACAGCTCTTCTTATTATTTGTATGAGCAAATTTTACCCAATAAATCTGTTTTCAGAGGCTTATTAGGATTAGCTAGTGTAGAAGATTTCTGGAACGGAAAAATCAAAAAACATGAATCTACCCTTACTTATAAAAAAGAAAAACTCGCTCATTTCTTAGAGAAAGTTTCACTTCAAGCAGAACCAGTTCTTCTTACCTATCAAGCTAATTCTAAAATAGAATTACTGATGAATCACGAAGAAAAAAATGTTCCCATCATTAATCATACAGACGAAACTGGAGTAAGACACAAAGTGTGGAGAATAGACAATCGTCTAAAACTTCAGCAATTTAAAGAAGTAATAGACCAAATTGATTCTTTTTATGTAGCAGATGGTCACCACAGAATAGCTTCTGCAGCTTTATACGCTCAAAAACACAAAGAAAAAAACAAAAGACATAATGGCAATGAACCTTATAATTTTGTTTTCAGTTTTATTGTTTCTAGTCAATCGATTAAAATTAATGACTATAACAGAGTTGTAAAAGATTTAAACGGAAATTCTGAAGAAGAATTTTTACAAAAAGTATCAGAGAACTTCCTTATCCACGAAAAAGGTGAAAACGCTTACTATCCTTCACAGAAATTCCACATTTCTATGTATTTGGGTGGTAAATTCTATTCACTGCACGTAAAACATAATCTCAGAGATTTAGACCAAGGATTAGATAATGTAGACCATCATTTATTAGACAAATACATCTTCAAACCTATTCTCGGAATTAATGATTATGAGGAAGAAGAAAACAGCAAAATGAATTTTGTAAAAGGAAATTCTAATATTGAAGGCATCATCAAGCTTAAAGAACAAGTAGATTCTGGCGATTATTCCGTTGGCTTTGGATTGTTCCCAGTAAGTTTTAATGATATTACCAAACTGGCAAATCAGAATTTACAAATGCCTCCAAAATGTACTTACATAGAGCCAAAATTGGTTACTGCACTGTTAATGTACGACATGGATTGGTAATTTTTCTTGATTTATTACAAAAAAATAGTACTTTTAGATTTCCAAAAAGAAATCACAACATGAAGAAACTACTTTACATACTTCCGCTCTTTTTGGGCGGATTTTTTTGGTCTCAAAATTTCAAACAAGATTCTCTTCAATTCAAGAAAATTTCAGACGAAATTTTGGTCAATGGTAAATCTTATGAAGACTTAAGAGAATTAACCAAAGATATTGGCAGCAGATTATCCGGAAGCAGTAATTACGAAAAATCTGCAGACTGGGCGATGAAAAAACTGCTAGAAGCTGGTGCAGACCAAGTTTGGTTTCAACCTGTAATGGTAAATGTTTGGACTCGCGGTGATGAATCTTTAAAATTAAAAGTGAATCACGGAAAATGGAAAGAAGTAAAAATGCTTTCTTTAGGCAATTCCGAAGGAACCAAAGGTAAAGATTTGGAAGGCGAAGTGATTTTAGTAAAAACTTTAGAAGATTTCGAAAAATTACCAGATTACGCCGTAAAAGATAAAATTGTGTTTTTCAACTATGCCTTTAAACAAGAGTTTGTGGTAACCGGACAAGCTTATGGAGATGCTGGAAAATACAGAAGAGTTACTCCATCTGAAGTAGCAAAAAAAGGCGGAAAAGCCGTAATTATTCGTTCACTTACTTCTTCTTTTGACGATGTTCCTCACACTGGCTCTACTCGTTACGAAGATGGAATTCCTAAAATTCCTGCCGTTGCAATTGGTGCAGAATCTGCTGATTATTTAGAAGAAATTTTACTCAAAAAACAAAAAGTTCAAGCCGTTCTCAATTCTAATTGCGGAATGAATGGACAAATGATGACCAAATCTGTCATTGGCGAAATCAAAGGAAAATCAGACGAAAAAGTAATTGTAGTTGGCGCACATCTTGATTCTTGGGATGTAGGTGAAGGCGCTCATGATGATGGTGCTGGAATTGTACAAAGTATAGAAGTACTGAGAACTTTCAAAAATTTAAAACTCAAAAATAATCATACCATAAGAGTTGTTTGTTTTGCCAATGAAGAAAATGGTGTAAGAGGTGGAAGAACGTACATGGAAACGGTAAAAAAATCTGAAGAACCGCACGTTTTTGCTCTAGAAAGTGACAGTGGAGGTTTTACACCGAGAAGTTTTAGTTTAGGAATGCATCCTGACAAAGCCAAATCTATGAAATCTTGGGAAAAACTTTTTAACCCATACGGAATTTATGAATTTGCAGGAGATCATTCTGGCGTAGACATAGAACCATTGAGAGAACTTAAAATTCCTGCATCTGGATTGGTAACAGATTCACAAAGATATTTTGACATTCATCATACTCCAGAAGACACTTTCGAAAAAGTAAATCGCAGAGAATTATTGTTGGGAGCTGTGGTTATGACACAACTTATTTACATGGTTGATAAAAATTGGTAATGAAAAGACCTCCGTTTTACAAAAGTGTTTATTATGCTTTCAAAGGACTTTTTTGGATGCTAAAAACCGAAAGAAACTTTCAGTTAGAAGTTTTAGCACTTGTTATTAATTTATTTTTAATGGTTTATTTTCAATTAAATTCTACAGACGCTGTTTTAATTTTTATCGTTTGCTTTTTGGTTCTCATTGCAGAAATCATCAATACAGCCATTGAAAAAATTTGTGATTTCATAGAACCAAATTTCAATGAAAAAATAGGATTGATAAAGGATCTAGCAGCCGCAAGTGTGGTAACGGCTACTCTACTTTCCTTAATTACAGGAGTTTTAGTCTATTCGAAATATGTTTTTTAGAAAATATTAAAAATTTTCGGGGAAAGTTTTTACAGCTTCGTCGTAACCCAATTTAAAAATTTCGTTCATTCTGGCTTTATTGCTCTCGAACATTCCATAATTAGATAATTCTTTGGGAGAAATAAACCAATCGCAATCTTTGAATTTATAGTTTTCTACACTATGGCTCAGCAATTCATAAGCTCTGGTAGAAACAGCTTTGATACTGTTAAGCTGTTTGCCTTCAATATCTTGTAGTGGCGAAACATATACTCCAATTAGTTTTTCACATTTCTCTCTGATGAGATTTGAAGGAAAATTATTCAAAATTCCGCCATCACTTAATAACATTCCATCTTTTTGGAACGGACTTGTCAAACCAGGAACCGAACATGAAGCTATAATCGCATCAAGCAAATAAGTGTCTCCATCAAAAACGTGCGTAACGCCTTGAACCAAATCAGTCGCTGTAATGAGCAATTCTAATTTTAAATCTTTAATTTTAATTTCTCCAATAATGGGTTTCAAGTACAATCTAAAAACTTCAGAATTGATAAATCCCGGTTTAGTCAAGGTAAAATGTTTCCAATTGAAAAAATAAACCGATTTAAAAAATTCTAAAATCTCATCTGGAGATTTTCCAAAAGAATACAATCCGCCAACAATTGCACCAGCACTCGTTCCTGCAATGACTTCTGGAAAAATATTTTTTTCTTCTAAAAATTTTAGTGCGCCAGCTTCTGCAATTCCCTTAGTTCCACCGCCTGAAAGTACTAACCCGATTTCTTTCTTCATATTATTAGTTTCATTTGTTAAAATTAAAAAAACCACAGCAAAAACTGTGATTTTTCTTATATTTAAAGCATATTATTTAGAATTATATAACTCTAATATTTTTATGAGATCTTTTTTGTTCGATACTTTATCAAGAAGCTCAATTAAATCTGGATAATTACTTAACCTTTCTTTTAGTTTTTTATTAGAACCACTAAACAAGTTTGTATCTATTAATGGCTTATTTTTTTCAACTAAATATTCTGTTGAATTTACATTACCATAAAGATTAACTGTTTGAAAACCACAATAATAGCTCATTTTTCCAGAATAAAGAATTTCCAAAAGACCAATTTCTTTATTTAATATTTCAAAAGAATTTATAAATTTTCTAATTTTTCCATCAAAATCTTTTATTTCTAAATACTTAACATCACTCTCATTAATTTTTGATTTTATTCCTTCTGCGTCAAAAACTGTTAATTTTCGCATAAAAGTTTGAGGAGCAAAATGATCTTTTTTAAATGCCCAAAGTGCCAAAATTCTTGCTTTTATGGTATCATTTGAATTTTTCAGAACAATTTTGCTTTCAAGATGATAATCTTTTGGTTTATATTGACTGAAGAATAAACCGAATTGAAGAAATAGTAAAATAAAAAAATATTTTTTCATGATATAACTATTAGTTTGAGATTTCAAAAGTACAAAAAAACCACAGCAAAAACTGTGGTTTTTTTGTATTTATTACATAAATATTAGATGTGAATCACTTCTCCGTAAGCAGCAGCTACAGCTTCCATAATTGCTTCAGAAACAGTTGGATGCGGGTGAATAGATTTGATGATTTCGTGACCAGTAGTTTCTAATTTTCTAGCAACCACCGCTTCTGCTATCATATCTGTAACACCGTCACCAATCATGTGGCAACCTAACCATTCTCCGTATTTTGCATCAAAAATTACTTTGATGAAACCATCTGTATTACCATTTGCGGTAGCTTTACCAGATGCAGAAAGTGGGAATTTACCAACTTTAATTTCGTATCCTTTTTCTTTAGCTTGCTTTTCAGTTAAACCAACAGATGCAATTTCTGGATGACAGTAAGTACAACCAGGAATATTTCCGTAGTCAATTGTTTCTACGTGCATTCCTTTGATTTTTTCTACACAAGTAATTCCTTCTGCTGATGCTACGTGAGCCAAAGCTTGAGTAGGAATTATATCACCAATTGCATAATAACCAGGAACAGAAGTTTGGTACCATTCATTTACCAAAACTCTACCTTTGTCTGTAGCAATTCCTACTTCTTCAAGTCCAATGTTTTCAATATTTGCAGCAATACCAACTGCCGAAAGTAGAATATCTGCTTCTAATGTAATGTTTCCATCTTTGGTTTTTACATTGGCTTTAACACCGTTTCCAGAAGTATCTACAGATTCTACAGATGCATTGGTCATGATATCAATTCCAGATTTTTTAAGAGATTTTTCTAAATGTTTAGAAATTTCTTCATCTTCTACAGGAACGATATTTGGCATAAATTCTACAATCGTCACTTTAGTTCCCATTGTATTATAAAAATCTGCAAACTCTACTCCGATTGCTCCAGAACCTACTACAATCATAGATTTCGGTTGAGTAGGCAATGACAAAGCTTGTCTGTAACCAATTACTTTTACTCCATCTTGTGGAAGATTTGGTAATTCTCTAGAACGAGCTCCCGTTGCAATGATAATATGATTTGCTGAATATTCAGAAACTTTTCCTTCTTTGTCTGTTACCGAAACTTTTTTGCCTTTTTGAACTTTGGCAGTTCCCATGATAACGTCAATTTTATTTTTCTTCATCAAGAAAGAAATTCCGCCACTCATTTTAGTAGCAACTCCTCTACTTCTAGCAATTACATTAGGAAAATCAAAACTTCCCTCTACTTTATTAAGACCGTAATCTTCGGCGTGTTTTATATAGTTAAAAACTTGAGCAGATTTAAGTAATGCTTTGGTAGGAATACACCCCCAGTTTAAACAAATACCACCTAGATTTTCTTTTTCTATGATAGCCGTTTTAAAACCTAATTGTGATGCTCTAATTGCGGTTACGTAACCACCAGGTCCAGAACCTATAACAATAATATCGTAATTCATTTCGAGATTAAATTTTTGCGAATTTACGGAATTTTTCAGAAAATTCGGGTTTTACTATGATATAAATATGATTTTTTAAAATAAAAAAACAACTCCTAATTTGAGTTGTTTCTTTATTTAACTTAATAAACTTCTTGTACTTTTATATTCGGGCAGTTTTTCTCTATCCAAGTGGTATCAAATTCCTTGATTTCTCTTCTTTCTCCTTTGTAAATATAATATTCATTAGGCGTTTGTGAGTTTCCATCAATCACTTTTGGCATTTTATTGATGATTTTTTCTTCTGGGCAATCTTGGATTTTTGCCACAGCACAACTCGAAAGCGTAAAAGCTGCTATAATTACAAATAAAATTTTCATTTTTTAAATTTTTGGAAATTGAGAAGGGTTCGCTTCATGAAAAACTGCATATATTTTCTCAACCATATCATCTACAGAAGGTTTTGAGAAATAATCTCCATCACTTGCATAAGCTGGTCTGTGATCATTTGCTGCAATCGTTAACGGAGCTGAATCCAAATATCTGAATGCTTTTTGTTTTTCTACAATTTGCTGAAGAATAAATGCAGAAGTTCCGCCTTCTACGTCTTCGTCTATAATCACTAAACGATTGGTTTTCTTTACACTTTCTGCAATTTCATGTGAAATATCAAATGGAATTAGAGACTGAATATCAATAACTTCCGCAGAAATTCCTAATTTTTCTAATTCTTCGGCAGCTTCCATTACCAATCTCCAAGTAGAACCATAAGTTACTAGAGTAACATCTTTTCCTTCTTTAGTCACTTCAATTTTTCCAACAGGAACGGTGAATTCACCTAAATTATCCGGTTGTTTTTCTTTTAGTCTATAACCATTGAGCGTTTCTACAATAATTGCGGGTTCATCACTCTGAAGCATCGTGTTATAAAAACCTGCTGCTTTAGTTAAATTTCTAGGAACCAAAACATTAACACCTTTTACTAGGTTAATAATTCCCGCCATTGGTGAACCAGAGTGCCAAATTCCTTCTAATCTATGACCACGAGTTCTGATGATAACTGGTGCTTTTTGTCCACCTTTTGTTCTGTAATGAAGCGTTGCCAAATCATCACTGATTCCTTGTAAACAGTATAAAATATAGTCTAAATACTGAATTTCTGCAATCGGACGAAGTCCACGCATTGCCATACCAATTCCTTGTCCCAAAATTGTAGCTTCTCTAATACCAGTATCTGCAACTCTTACTTTTCCGTATTTTTCTTGAAGTCCCTCTAAACCTTGGTTTACATCACCAATATTCCCTGCATCTTCACCGAAAACCAAAGTTTCAGGATATTTTTCAAAGATTTTATCAAAATTATTTCTTACCACTACTCTTCCATCTACCATTTCAGAATTTTCTGAGTAAATTGGTTTTACTTCTTTTACATTGGTTGATTTCCATTCAGATTCTGAATACAAGTGTGAAGAATAATTATCTTTTTCTTGCGCTAAAAGCTGTTGATATTTAGAAGCAAGCCATTGTCTTTCAGTAGATTGATGAGTTCTAGTCAAAAGCAAAACTTTTCTCATCAAACTGAATACATCCTTTTTAGCATAAGAAATCAAAGAACCGAATTTTTGCAGTTCTGCTTCTACTTCGCTATTCTGAGATTTTAGATTCTCTACTAACGGAAGTACTTCATTTTTAAGAACTTCTATAGAATTTCTATAATTTTCCCAAGCTTTTTTCTGACCGTCTTTTGCTATTTTTTTCGCTTCTTTTTCTATATTTTCAAGTTCTTCTACTGTAGCTAAAATTTCTTCTTTTCCTTCTATTTCAATAGAATAATTAAGAATCCATTCTTTAAATTTTTCTAAGCCGTCAAAATCTGCTTCCCATCTCAATCTATCTTCAGATTTATATCTTTCGTGAGAACCAGATGTAGAGTGACCTTGTGGTTGAGTAACTTCTGTCACGTGAATTACCACAGGAACAGATTCTGTTCTTGCAAAATGTTCGGCTCTAGCATAAGCGTCAAGAAGTGCAGGATAATCCCAAGCTTTTACTTGAATAATTTCGCAACCTTCTGTTTTTCCTTCTTTTCTTTGGAAACCAGAAAGCATTTCTGCCATGTCTTCTTTTGCTCTTTGGTCATGAGTAGGAACAGAAATTCCGTAACCATCATCCCAAATTGATAAAATCATAGGAACTTGTAAAGCACAAGCTGCGTTCAAAGTTTCCCAGAAATGACCTTCTGCAGAAGACGCATCACCGATGGTTCCGAAAGCAACTTCGTTTCCATTATTGCTGAATTTCTCTGAACCGTGAAATTTTACCGATTTGTAAACCTTAGAAGCTTGAGCCAAACCTAGAAGTCTAGGCATTTGTCCTGCAGTTGTCGAAATATCTGAAGATATATTTTTAATTTGAGTTAAATCTTTCCAAGTACCATCTTCATTTAAACTGCGTGTTGCAAAGTGACTATTCATTTGTCTTCCGGCTGAAGCAGGTTCTCTTTCTACAGAAGTATCTGCATACAATTGTGCAAAGAAACTCTCTACTGATAAAGCACCAACTGCTAAAGCGAAAGTTTGGTCTCTATAATAACCACTTCTAAAATCTCCATTTCTAAAAACTTTTGCCATGGCTAATTGTGGTAATTCTTTACCATCACCTACAATCCCGAACTTAGCTTTACCTGTTAAAACTTCTCTTCTTGCCATGTAAGACATTTCACGAGAAATTCTACCTAGTTTATAGTCTGCTAATATTTGATTCTTAAAATCTTGAAAAGAAACTGTTTGTGTTTCGATATAAGTAGTTTGCATATCTTGGATAAGGATTTTTACAAAGATAATAAAATTATGGAATTGATAAAATAAATTGATTTTTTTGATTATTTTTCAATTACAAAACAAAACACAATATTTCTAGTGAAATACTGTGTTAAGCTCAACTTAATTAATATGAATGTATGAATAATTGTGATGATGTCTTTAAAAAATCTCCTCCGCTGCTCTGAGAACAAGCAGCGAAAGGAGAAAACACAAACGATGAAAAAAAATTTTATTTTACTTTTATTAGATTTATTTTAGCTGAATATTACTTATTAAGAAATCTTAATGCTTCTTCTTCATTATGTAAAACTACTGTAGTCTTATTTTCATTACTATTTCTTAATTTTCTTTTATTTTGTATAATTTCTAAAATCTCAATGTCATTTTTACTCAAAACATCATCAGATTTCCCTGAACTATTTGATTGTTTAAATGATAATACTGCGATTGAAGCCAATGCTAACAATATTGGTGTAAATTTTTTCATAACAGTAAATTTTTAAATTAATATTTTAAATTTCTAAGATTAAAATATGGTTATGAATATAACAAAGTACATCTTAGATATTTCTTTAATTTGTATTTTAAAATTTTCTTTTAAAAATCTCCTTCGCTGCTCTGAGAACAAACAGCGAAAGGAGAAAACACAAACGATGAAAAAAAATTTTATTTTACTTTTTATTAATATTATTTTTAAATCTTTCAAAAAATTTAAATAAAAAATTCTTCAAAAATCTCTTTCGCTGTTCTGAGAACAAACAGCGAAAAGAGAAAACACAAACGATGAAAAAAAATTTTATTTTACTTTTTTATTAGATTTATTTTTTAATTATTTTGGTGGTGGGATTATTTGTCCATCTACCCCTACAATTGCCATTTCCTCAACAGCCATCTCAACTGTTCT
>ERZ650302.1019-NODE-1019-length-15804-cov-22.783542_pt1 | contig 15804 bp, 10 predicted proteins | sample MGYA00376238_ERZ650302 | MGnify/ENA primary metagenome ERZ650302 (study PRJEB26733, sample SAMN07839298) | wastewater metagenome | biome: urban; feature: wastewater treatment plant; material: waste water | place: USA: North Carolina | collected 2016-04-28 ... | reverse complement strand
TAACCAATTCTCTATCAATATGAAGATGGAATTTGATGTCAGGATTTTTCGGGTCAACGTCTGGTCTGCGTCTTTCTTTCATCACAAAATAATCACAAATCGCATCTTTCATTTTCAATGCTACAAATTGTGAATGTTTGAATGTTTCAGAATAAACCGTAGAATCTATCGCGAAAGTTTGATCTACACTCATTACAGTTTCCCAAGGAAAATCGAAAATTTTGTCGTACAATTTATTCTCATTCCAAGCTTTAAAAGTAGCAATTGGAACCAGAATTTTCACAGCGGTTCTTGCTGAATAATTGATTTTGTAGAGAAAACCAAGATCGCCTTCACAGTTTATGGCGCGGTTTTTAATTTCTACTTTTCTGCCTCCGAGTTTTTTAATTTCTTCGGCTAGAACTTCTTCTAAACCGAAAAATGTTTTTATTTGAATTTGTAAATTTTCTGTATCCATAGGTTTTTCTGAAGGCTTTTTTGCCTCATTTGAAATGAAAGTGTAAAAATACGGAAACTAAAAGAAATAAAAGAGAAGAATTATAATTATTGATTTTTAGAGTTCTTTTCCTCAATCCATTTACTTAAATATTTAGTGCTTTGCAAAGTATGATGTTGAAGAATTTGCCCTAGAAAATTAGCATTTCGGTGTTCGTTCAAATGTTCTAAAATCCAATTTATCTTTTCATTAAAATTCTTCTCAAAAAGTTCTTTTTTGAATAAATTTTTAGCAATTAGATAACCGTTTTCTTGTGATTTTTGCCAAATATTTTCGTCTTGATAGAGTAGAATTGCTTTTTCTACAAATTCTGTTTCGTTATCAGTGATGAAACCGTTCCAATCGAAATTTCCGTGCATAGCTTCTGCTCCTATTGTTGAGGTTACGTTCGGCAAACCAAATTGCATACTTTCTAGCAATTTCCCTTTAATTCCTGCTCCGAAAGGAATTGGTGCGAGTAAAACTTTAGCTTGGTTGAAAACACTTTCTACATTTTCGGCTCTTCCTTTGATGATGAAACCTTCTTTTTGGTTGTGCAATTGGAAGACTTTTTCCGTAGCATAAGCTCCATAAATATGAATTTCTGCTTCTGAAAGTTGATTTTTGATGTTTTTCCAAATTTTCTTGAGTTGAAGAACAGTTTGCCAATTTGGTTCGTGCAAGAAATTTCCGATGCTTATAAAGTTTCTTCTTTCAGAAAAAGGAATTTCAGATTTCTTAATTTCAGCAAAAATTGGAAGGTAGAAAAGGATTTTCTCATCAATTTTGAATTGATTTTTGAGCATATTCATCTCAAATTCAGAAATAATGAGCGATAAATCACATCTTAAAATAGAAGCTATTTCTCTCTTAAAAACATCATTAACCAAATCAGAATTTTCTAAGTTTTTATTTTGTTTAAAGGCTTTTTCTCTGGCGTTTCTGAGAAAATGCAAATCTTCTGTATCAAGAATTTTTACTGCATTAGGAACTTGTTCTGAAACTCTCCACCCGAATTGTTCTTCTGTGGTGAATCTATCAAAAATGACAATTTCAGGATTGAGCTTTTTTATCAAATCATCAAAACTATTATCATTGAGTACAATGTTTTGAAATTGAATGTTTTTTGAGTTTAAATCAAAACTATTTTCTGAAATAGAAGCGGTAGAAAGAAAGGTGATTTGATAATTCTGTGAGAGAAATATCTCCATCAATTGAAGCATTCTAGAACCAGCAGCTGTAGAATTAGGTTCTGGAAAAACCTTACCAATAATTACCAAATTTTTCATTTTTCAAAAATATTGAAAACATTCTTGATACAAAACAAAAAAGAGAAACCATTTCTGATTTCTCTTTCGTGAGCGCGACAGGATTCGAACCTGTGACCGTCCCGATTTAGAAAATCGGGATGCTCTATCTAGCAGAGTTGTAGATTAATTTTTTGATTTTAGTTTTACTTTTCCAAGATTTTATTTCTAGCTCACGTTTGTAAGCTAAAGATTTATTTTCGAGAGTTTCAAAATAAACAATTTTCCAATCTTTAATATTAGCGGTAAAACCTTTGTGATTAGATAAGTGTTTTCTAAGTCTTTCATCAATGTTTTCGCAAGTGTGACCGATGTAGAATTTATCTAAAGTTTCAGAGTATAAAATATAAGTATAACACATAAGTAAATATAAACAAAAAAGAGAAACCATTTCTGATTTCTCTTTCGTGAGCGCGACAGGATTCGAACCTGTGACCGTCTGCTTAGAAGGCAGATGCTCTATCCAGCTGAGCTACGCACCCTTGTTTTTTTTAGTGATTTTCTCACCTGTGACCGTTCCGATTTGAATCGGAATGCTCTATCCAGCTGAGCTACGCACCCTAAATAATTTAAACTAAAAAATTCCCGAAGGAATTTGTTTTGTCGGGGTGGCAGGATTCGAACCTGCGACCTCCTGGTCCCAAACCAGGCGCGATGACCGGACTACGCTACACCCCGAATATTTTGTGCGGAGGGTAAGGGATTCGAACCCTTGCGACACTTTCGCGTCGACAGTTTAGCAAACTGCTCCGTTAACCACTCCGGCAACCCTCCTTGCAAATTCTTTAAGAACTTCTATTCCGTAATTGCGAGTGCAAATATAAAAAGGTTTTATTAAATAACCAAACAAAATGATAAAAAATTTTTTGTATTTTTGACTTCATAAACATTCATAAATAAAGGAAAATGCGTAATTCATTATATCTCATAGGTTTAGCTTATTTAATGATTTCTTGTGGTTCTCAAAAAGAAGTTGCTAAAACTCAAAATTTACCAAAACCAGTGGAGGTAAAACCAGTAGTACAACCAAAACCTGACATAAAACATGAGGTGCACGGAGATTATTTTACTACAAATATTGCAGACCCTACTAAAAATGATAACACCATCAGTTATGGCTCTTTGGTTGGAGCTAATCCTAAAGGATATACCATAAGTAGGGCTTATTTTCCGGCTGTAGCACAAAATTTTAGACAGAAATATGTAATTTTACATTATACTGCAATAGATCACGATAAATCTGTAAAAGTGCTTACTACACAATCTGTAAGTGCTCATTATTTGGTTAATGATATGGATAATGCAGAAATTTATCAATTAGTAGATGAAAATAAGAGAGCTTACCACGCAGGTATTAGCGCTTGGAGAAACGATTCTTCTCTTAATGATACTTCCATAGGCATCGAAATTGTAAATAATGGTTTTACGGAGCAAGGTGGTAAAAGAACTTTTGTTCCATTTCCTGATTATCAAGTGAAAAAAGTAGCAGAATTGGTGAAAGATTTGGTTACTCGTTATCAAATTTTGCCAACCAATGTTTTAGCACATTCTGATATTGCACCAACCAGAAAACAAGATCCAGGTCCACTTTTTCCTTGGAAAAAATTATATGATGAATACGGAATAGGGATGTGGTATGATGATGCTGCCAAGCAAAATTTTCTTAGCCTGATTGTTCCAGAAGATTTTACTTCTAAATTTAATGATCCTGCTTTTGTAATGAAAGTTCAGATTGAATTAAAGAAATTTGGCTATTCATCTCTTTCCGAATCTGGTGTTTGGGATAAAGCTACTAAATCAACCATAGAAGCTCTGCAATATCATTTCCGACCAGAAAATTATGATGGAAAACTGGATATGGAAACTTGGGCTATTTTACAAGCACTTAATCAAAAATATTCAACAAAATAGATATTAATTATCAAAAGAAATTGACTTCGACAAGCTATTTTCAGTAAGTTTGTCGAAGTTTTTTTAATATACAATATGATGCAGACGATGATTGAAAATCAATATACAACACAAAATTTAACAGATAAAAACGGATACTCTTACCAGCAAGTTCAGAATGATGAAAATGGTGTAAGAATTTATACTTTAAAAAACGGATTAAAGGTTTATTTGGCTCAAAATAATGATGCACCTAGAATTCAAACCTATATTCCTGTGAAGACGGGAAGTAATAATGATCCAGCTGATAATACAGGATTAGCGCATTATTTAGAACATATGATGTTCAAAGGGACTTCTAAATTAGGAACATTAGATTGGGGAAAAGAAAAAGAGTTACTAGACCAAATTTCTGACTTGTATGAACAGCACAAAGCCGAACAAAATCCAGATAAAAAGAAAGAAATTTATAAAAAAATAGACGAAATTTCTCAAGAAGCTTCTAAATATGCGATTGCCAATGAATATGACAAAGCTATTTCTTCGCTGGGTGCATCGGGAACTAATGCACATACTTGGCTAGACGAAACGGTTTACAAAAATAACATTCCGAATAATGAATTAGAAAAATGGCTTAAAATCGAAAAAGAACGTTTTTCTGATTTGGTTTTGAGATTGTTTCATACTGAATTAGAATCGGTTTATGAGGAATTTAATAGAGCTCAAGATAATGATGGCAGATTGGTGCATTATGCTTTGATGGAAGAACTTTTCCCTAAACATCCTAATGGTCAACAAACTACTCTCGGAAAATCTGAGCATTTGAAAAATCCTTCTATGAAGGCTATTCATCAGTACTTTAATGATTTTTATGTGCCTAATAATATGGCAATGGTTTTGGTGGGCGATTTCGAATTTGAAACAACCATTCTTTTAATTGACCAATATTTCGGGAAATTTGAATACAAAGAACTCCCGAAAAAGAATAAAATAATAGAAGAGCCTCTAACCAAAGTGGTAGAAAAAACGGTAAAAAGTCCATCTGCACCACGATTGCATATCGCGTGGAGAACAGATTCTTATGGAACTCAAGAAGAAAGATTGGCTGAAGTGGTGGCACAAATTCTCTCCAATTCTGGGGAAGCCGGTTTGCTGGATTTAAACATCAATCAAAACCAAAAAGCATTGCGTGCAGTAGCTTATCAATCTGGTTTTAAACAATATGGGATGTTTACCATGGTAATTATTCCTAAGGAAAATCAAACGTTAGATGAAGCTAAAAATTTGCTTTTAGAACAAATAGATTTGGTAAAAAAAGGAGCGTTTCCAGATTGGTTAATTCCTGCCATCATCAATGAAATGAAGCTTCAAAAGCTAAAAAATCTAGAAACAGCAGATGGTTTGGCAACGGTTCTTTATGGCGCATTTATCAGTGAAAGAACTTGGGAAGAAGAATTGAATGAAATCTCAGAATGTGAAAAAATAACGAAAAACGAGGTAGTAAATTTTGCACAAAATTTCTTCAAAGACAATTATGTTGCCATCAAAAAAGAAAAAGGAGCCAATCAAAATCTCATCAGAGTAGAAAATCCTGGGATTACACCGATTAAAATCAACAGAGAGGTTCAATCTGAGTTTTTGACTGAAATTCTTAACGAAAAGTCATCGGAGATTAAGCCTCAATTCATTGATTATCAAAATGAAATAGAAGTAACCGATGTGAAGGGTAAGAAAGTGAGTTTTGTGAAAAATAAGTACAACAACATTGCACAAGTTCACTTGATTTACAAAATGGGAACAGACCACGACAAAGAACTTTCCTTAGCAATAGATGTTTTACAGTTTTTAGGAACAGAAGAATTGCTTCCGCATCAATTAAAAGAGGAATTTTATAAAATTGGTATCAGTTATAATTTTTATACTTCGGCAGATATTTTTAGAATTTCGCTCAGTGGTTTAGAAGAAAATATTTCTAAAGGTTTAGGTTTAATGAAGCATTGGCTTACTTCGGTAAAACCAGATTCTGAAGTTTATGAAGGAACGGTAGAATTGATTTTAGAAAGCAGAGAAGTAGGTAAAAAAGACAAAAACAAAATTATGTCTGCCCTTACTCAATATGCCAAATTTGGCAAAAATTCTAGGTTGAGAGACGTGATTTCCGAAGCAAGACTTAAGGAAATTCAAGTAGAAGAATTGACGGATAAAATCAAAAATTTAGTCAATTTTCCTTACGAAATTTTCTTTTATGGTAAAGATTTTGAAGGTTTTAAAGCAATTGCTTATGATTACATAGAAGTTTCAACTTTAGATATTCCCGAAGCTAGAATTTTTCCAGAACCAGAAACTCAAGGAAAGGTATTTTTTACCGATTATGATATGGTGCAAGTAGAAATGAGCAAAATTGGTAGAGCTAACGAAATTAATACGTCTAATTTTGGAAAAATTAATGTTTTTAATGAATATTTCGGGCGAGGATTGTCTTCTGTGGTTTTTCAAGAACTAAGAGAAAGCAAGAGTTTGGCGTATTCAGCTTATGTAAATTATGCCAATGCTAATGCGATAAGAAAGCATAATTATGTGGTTACTTATATTGGCACTCAGGCAAATAAATTGCATTTGGCGGTAGATGCTATGGATGATTTGATGAAAGATTTGCCTAGAATTTCGGTGCAGTTCGAAAATGCTAAAAATTCTGCTTTGAAACAAATTGCTTCTACCAGAATCACCAGAACTAATATTTTCTTCAACTATTTGAATTTGAATAAACTAGATATTTATCACGATATCAGAAAAGATGTATATCACGAAATAGAATGTCTTACGATAGATGATTTGGCAGCCTTTTATCATCAAGAAATAAAACCTGTTCAGTATAATGTAGCATTGATTGGTAAAAAGGAAAACCTTGATATGAAAGCTATTGAGAATCTAGGAGAATTCAAAGAAGTGACCTTAGAAGAGATTTTTGGGTATTAAATGGAAATTTCATAAAATTAGGATGACAATTTTGTAAGAGAAAAAGCGATACTTGTGTGCAACTTTGTATCAGCTATAGCATAGCTAGTTATCATTTGTGTTTTTTGGCCTCAGAATTATTTCTGAGGCTTTTATCTATAAAAAAAACGCGCCTTTTGGCGCGTTCCAACATATAATTTTGAATTATTTATTTCACAATTTTCATTTCATCTAAGAGCCATTTTGCACCAGCAAATTTATCAATGATGAAGAGAATGTATTTCGTTTGAACCATTATATTTCTACTAAATCTAGGGTCGTAATTAATGTCGCTCATCGTTCCTTCCCATTGTCTGTCGAAATTTAGTCCTACTAGATTTCCGTTCGCGTCTAGAGCAGGGCTTCCAGAATTTCCACCAGTGGTGTGATTGGTCGCCGTAAATGCTAATGGAATTTTACCCGCAGAATTTTTATAATTTCCGTAATCTTTAGCATTATACAATTCTATTAATTTTTTTGGAACATCAAATTCATAATCACCAGGCACATATTTTTCCATTACACCGTCTAGTGTAGTTTCGTAGTGGTAAGTAATGGCATCCGCAGGATTAGAACCTTTTACTTTACCATAAGTTACTCTAAGTGTAGAATTGGCATCTGGAAAGAATTTTCGGTCTTTATCTGCTGCCATCATCTGAGCTAAATATTTCTTTTGTAGCGCATCTATTTTATCTTGCAAGGTCATAAATTCATCATCTGCTTTAGATAAATACGTTTCTTTCATTTGGGTTAAAGTCTGAAAAATAGGGTCAGTTTTTACCGTTTTTACCAATTCTGGAAGGTTAGAAAACACTTTGTTGATGTCAGAATACATGGTAGCACCATTCACAGAATTTCTACCAGAAATTACAGAATTTCTGCTCCAATTTTCTAGAATTTGAAGATTTTGGTTCACCTCTTTGAATTGTTCAAAACCTTTTGGTAAGAATTCGGGTTGCGTTTTATTGGCGTAAAGTGCTAATAATTTAGCGGTAACTTTAGCATCTAATTCTCCGTCATAATCTTTGTAAAAAGCAGACAATCTGTTTTTGAAAGAATTCACCGATTTTTCGTCTGTTTTACCCGCTTCATAAGCTTGAATAAAACTATAGAATTGATTGGCTAATGTAAGTGTTTCTGCATTTCTAAGGATTTCTGTATAATAAGCGTTGTTTAGTGCATAAGGCGCTTGTTGATTATACAGTGTATTAAATTCTGAAAGCGAGTTTTTAATCTCTGGATTTTTCGAAATTAAAGAGTTTTCGTATTGTTGTTTTTTAGCAACAGCATTAGATTTTTTTAATCCTTTGGTTTCTCCAATCCATTTTTTCCAATAATTGGCTACAGATGCGTATTTAGAAGCATATTTAATTCTGGTAGCATCATCTGCACGCATTTTTTCGTCAAGAGTTTTTAGGGCGATGTCTCTTACTTCTATTCTAGCAGGATTGGTATCGGTAATAATTTTTTCGATGGCAATGCTTGGCAAATATTCATTGGTTCTGCCCGGAAATCCGAAAACGAAAGTGAAATCATTTTCTTTAATATCTTTTACAGAAATTGGCAAATAATGTTTCGGCGTAAACGGAATATTGTCTGGTGAATAATCTGCAGGCTTGTTATTTTTATTGGCATATACTCTAAAGATTGAAAAATCACCAGTATGTCTCGGCCAAACCCAATTGTCTGTATCAGAACCAAATTTACCGATACTTTGCGGTGGCGCGCCTACCAATCTAATGTCTTTGAAAGTCTCTACCGTAAAAGCATAATACTTATTACCTGCAAACATAGGTCTTACCAAAATACTTTGGTAATCTTCTAATTTTTGAGATTTTCTGTAATTATCAATATTTTCTTCAATTTTTTTATTGAGTTCTTTGTCGGTTAGTCCAGTTGTATTTCCTAGAATTTCTTTGGTAATATCTTTAATATCTGTTACGAAATCTACCACCATTCCCGGATTAGTGAGTTCACCTTTGTTGTCTTTAGCCCAAAAACCATTAGAAAGCAGGTCGTTATCAACTGTAGAATGACTTTGGATGGCACTATAACCACAATGGTGATTGGTAAGAAGAAGTCCTTTTGGAGAGATAATTTCGCCAGTGCAACCTCTGTTAAATTGTACTACCGCATCTTTTATACTTGGTTTTTGAGTACTCCAAATATCAGTTGCATTGATTTTCATTCCCAGAGATTTCATCTCTTTTTCATTGATTTCAGTAGGAATCCACATTCCGCCAAATTGTTGAGAAAAAAACGCTACCGCTTGGAATAGTGATGCTGCTATTAATGTTTTCTTTAGCATTGTATTAGAATTATTTATTAAGAAATTTTTGGTTGTTAAAATTAAGGAAAAATATCTCATCTCACAATTTTATAAAAATTACGAAGAATTTTATAATATATACTTTATTGGTACTCAATATCTTTGCCTTAACCAAACCACAAAATATTTTAATTATGGAAACTAAAGATAGATTACAAAAATATAAGTTTGAAAATTACACCATAGTTACCAATTTTGAAACGTATCAAGATGCAGAAAATTTTGCCAAAGAGAATGCAGGAGAATTATTAGAAATAGGCTTTACAGATGGAGCAGATAATCCTCTGGAAAATCCTAAGGCCAATTTGATTGCTGATAAAAAAACATTCAGAGTAGAACTTCCTTACAGTGATTATAAGGTGTATTATTCTTATGACGAAGGTTTTCAAGAAATGGCAAAATCTTTACAATTTCAAAAGAAAGAAGCAGATAATGATATGTTTCTAGAAGATATCTTGTCTGACCAGAATATCGCTGCTGGTGATAGAATAATTATTGTAGATGATAAAAAAATCAATACAATTACTACGAGAGAAAGAATTAAGTTTTTGATGGGTGGTAATCTCTATGAATTAGCAGTAAAAATTGGTAATACAGAAGTATAAAGTACTCTTCATAATTATACATAGTAAATTTAACCAAAGAATGTCTTCAGATTTATTTGAAGGCATTTTTTAGTGGGTGCTCGCTGCAGTTTCTACCGTTTGTATTTGGATTAATTCTAGTTGAATGTGCCTATCGTGTGCCTTAACTACAAAATCCGAGATAATTTCTAAAACATCGTGGTCTATAAAATGAATGTTAGTTCCATCTATAATTAATGAAGAATAGGGAGGTACTTTGTCTAGTGTATTTTTAATTTCTACTTTGTTTAGGAAAGTCACATTGCTGTGTAATTTCAGAATATATTGGTCAATACCTTGATAATGAGTTTTTTCTAAGTCGTAACTTTCTTTGAAATTCTCTTTAATGATGTAGTAAATTGAAATTAATAGACCTATGCTTACACCAATTAATAAATCTGTCGCCAAAATAATAACAATGGTAATAATGAAAGGAACAAATTGTTTCCAACCGAGGTTGAATAAGCTTTTGTAGATTTTAATTTTTGTTAATCCAAAACCAGTGAGGATAAGAATTGCAGATAACGAAGCATACGGAATTAAATTAATCAAAAACGGGATTAAAAGTACCGAAAGCAATAAAAATACACCGTGTACAAATGATGAAACCTTTGTTTTAGCGCCAGCTTGTATATTGGCAGAACCTCTTACTACCACAGCAGTTAAAGGAATAGCACCTAATAATCCACAGAAAAAATTACCAACGCCCTGCGCCATTAACTCTCGATTTACTGGTGTAATTCTGTTGTGTTTATCTAGTTTATCCATTGCTTCAATGCTGAGTAAGGTTTCTAGTGTAGCCAAAACACCAATTAATAAACCATTTTTCCAAATTTCAATATTGCTTAGAATTTTAGTAAAATCAGGGAATTTAAGTTCTGCAAAAATATTAGAAGGAATATTGACCAATTGATTGGTTTTCAGCGCGTAAGAAGAACCGAAGTAAGTCAAAAGATAATTAATAACAATTCCGAAAATCACCACCACTAATGAAGAAGGAAGTATGTTGTATTTCTTATTTTTGGGTTGTTTTAAGAAAATAAGAATCGCCAAAGAGATAAACGAAATGAAAACCGCTCCTCTGGTGATATGAGAATTGAAATCTACAATATTTCCAAGAAAATTTTTGGAGGTAAAAATCTGTATAAATCCACTGCTCCAAAAGTCAGGTTGGTTATAACCTAATGCTAGCGGAATTTGTTTTGAAATTAGAATAATACCAATGGCAGCCATCATTCCTTTAATCACCGAACTTGGGAAATAACTGGCGAAAACGCCTAATTTTAGTACACCAAGTAATATTTGGAAAACACCAGCAATCATTACTGCCAAAAGAAAAGTTTCAAAATTACCAAGGCTTATAATCGCTGCCGAAACCAGTGTAGTAAGACCAGCAGCAGGACCAGAAACCGCCAATTGCGAACCGCTAATTACGGAAACTACAATTCCGCCAATGATTCCTGATAAAATCCCAGAATAGAGTGGTGCACCAGAAGCCAAAGCAACACCTAAACAAAGTGGAAGTGCCACCAAAAAAACCGTAAGACCAGCTGCTAAATCGTGTCTTTTGAACATTAACCAATAATACTTGAATGTTCGGTCTAGGTGCAACTCCATAGTCTAAAATTTAATGACACAAAATTACGGCATTTTAAAGGGAATTCGCAATTAAAATTGAGAGAAATTACTTCAATTTCATTAGTTTTTCTAACAGTGGAGGAAGTTTTGTTTGGGGATTTATTTGGTCATTGTTCCAGAAACTCATCACGCAACTCACGTTTTCCCCGCGAATATTTTCTGCAACATAATAAATGGTAAGCGATTTTCCGCCTGCTAAAGTAGAAGCGACAGCATTGATTTCAAAAACCGCCTTTTTCGCTTTTGTTTCTACTCCCTCAAATTCTACATCTACCATTTCTTCGGAAATAACTTTTCCCATTTTTCGGGATTTTGTGATATTGAATTGATTTTTTACAGATTCTTTCGCATCATCCAAAGTTTTGTGAATTGACCAGTTCATTTCGCCAAAATAGGGACATTGAACTGTATTTAAAAAAGTCCAATAGCAAGAATTGCCCAATTCTATGGTTCTGTCCGCAAAGTTGATAGACGAAATCTGCATCGGAACAAAGTTTTCTTTCGGAATTTTATTTTCCAAAATAGCATTTACCAAAAGTTCTTCGGTTTCTTTGTCGGTTTTCCCTGTTTTTGCAAACCAAATTACAATGATGGTTTTATTTTGACTTTCAATAAAGTAGTAATTATTCGTCTGAAAAATATTTTCAATTACATTTTGCTGTTTTGAGATAAAATAATTGTTCAACGTTATATTTTCATCTTTATATTTTTGGTCGCTGTCTGAAATGTTGTGTTTTCTGAAGACTTTTTTCAAGCCTTTTTCATCAAAATTATAATTGAAGATTTCGCTAGTAACGCTGTAACCATCTATGTTGTACCAAATTTTTCCGCCATTTTCCAACACAGAAAGTCTATCAAAAATGGTATTGGTTTGAGAGAAATTTAGAGAAAAAACAAGGATAAATAAAAACTTTAAAGATTTCATCTTATTTGTTTATTGTGAAAGTATAGATTTGATATTTATCTTTAGTGCTTTTTTTCCAATTTTCAGGGAGTTTTGGATTGTTCATTTCAATTCCGTCAACAGGAAAAATTTCAAAAGAAGAAAACCAACTTTGTGGTTTATCGCTATCTTTTTTGAAAATCATTTGTCTTGCAATAATGCTGTCTTTTGCTTTGATTGTAAAGGCGTTTTTATATTCCTGACAACCAAATGCTTGAGAACATTTTATAACGCCAATTGTCGTATTAATTGTTTTTTCAGAAGTGTTTTTGATGATGAATGCTGTATTTGCTTCTCCTGGAAGTGCAATACAACCAATAAAAAGTAATAAAATAGGTAGAATTAAAAATATCTTTTTCATTTTTTAAAATTTTAAACTAATTTAAAATATATAAATGGAATAAAACTTGATTTAAAATAAGAATTATTAAATTTTTCATTATCATTTATCAATCATCATTTATCAAATCCAAAAACTGCTGTTCGTCTAAAATCTCAATCGTGCCAATTTCTTGTGCTTTTTTCAGTTTGCTTCCTGCTTTTTCGCCAACAACCAGATAATTGAGGTTTTTAGAAACCGCCGAAATGTTTTTTCCGCCGTGTTTTTCTACCATTTCTTCGGCTTGTTCACGTGTGAAAAGTGAGAGTTTTCCTGTGAAAAGGAAGGTTTTTCCTTCCAAAGCATTACTTAAAACTTCATTGGTGTTTTCACCTTTTTTTAATTGAACTCCGTAAGTTTTTAAACGTTCAATCATTAATAAATTTTCTGGATTTTTGAAAAATTCTGTAATGGAAATCGCTATTTTTTCGCCGATGTCTTCTACCTGACACAATTCTTCTACCGAAGCATTTTTTAAATCTTCAATTGTATTAAAATTCTTTACCAATTTCTTGGCAACGGTTTCGCCAACGTGTTTTATACCAATTCCGTACAATACTTTTTCAAACGGGATTTGTTTTGATTTTTCGACACCGTCAATAATATTTTGCGCAGATTTTTCTGCCATTCTCTCCAAAGGAAGGAGTTGTTCTTTTTTTAAAGTGTAGAAATCTGCTACATTTTCAATCAATTTTTCTCGGTACAATTGTTCGATGGTTTCACTTCCTAAATTTTCAATATTTAGAGCTTTTCTAGAAACATAATGTATCATTTTCCCGACAACTTGAGGCGGACAATGCGTTTCGTTCGGACAAAAATGAATGGCTTGGTCTTCTAATTTTACCAATTCTGTTCCACATTCTGGACAGTTTTTGATGTATTCTATCGGTTGTTGAAGCAGTGTTCTTTTCTCTAAATTGACGCCTACAATTTTCGGAATTATTTCTCCGCCTTTTTCTACATATACAAAATCGCCATCGTGCAAATCTAGTTTTTTGATGATGTCTTCATTGTGCAAACTCGCTCTTTTTACGGTAGTTCCTGCCAAAAGTACAGGTTTAAGATTCGCAACAGGAGTAATTGCGCCTGTTCTTCCCACTTGGTAAGAAACGCTCAGTAATTCGGTTTCTACTTTTTCGGCTTTAAATTTGTAAGCCATTGCCCAACGTGGAGATTTCGCAGTGTAACCTAATTGTTTTTGTTGGTTTAATGAATTGACTTTCAGTACAATTCCGTCAATTTCAAAAGGAAGGTTATGGCGTTCTTTATCCCAATAATTGATGAAATTTTTTACTTCTTCTAAATTTTTGCACAATTTTGCTTGATCTTCCGAAACTTTAAATCCCCATTTTTTGGCTTTTGATAAAAGTTCCCAATGCGTTTCCGCAGGAAATTCATCGGCTATATATTGATAGAGAACCGCCGAAAGCGAACGTTTTCTTACCTCCGCAGAATCTTGCATTTTCAAGCTTCCAGAAGCGGTATTTCTTGGATTCATAAATAAATCTAAGCCTTCTTCTTCTCGTGATTTATTGATTTTTTCAAAATTTTTCTTGGTAAGGTAAATTTCGCCTCTGATGAAAAAACGGTTCGGGAAATCGCCTTTTAGTTTCAACGGAACATCCGAAATAGTTCGCACATTATTGGTAATTTCATCGCCTTGAAAACCATCGCCTCTGGTTACAGCTTGTTTCAGTTCGCCATTTTCGTATAAAATAGAGATAGAAGCACCGTCGTATTTTAGTTCGGCTACAAATTCTACTTCTTCGTTTTCGACGGTTTTTAAGATTCTGTTTTCCCAATCTTCCAAATCATTAAAATCATAAGAATTATCTAGAGAATACATTCTAAACTGATGCTGTACCGTAGGGAAATTCTTGGTAACACCACCACCAACACGCAAACTTGGTGAATTGGCATCATAAAATTCTGGATGTGCTAATTCTAAATCCTGCAATTCTTTTAATTTTAAATCAAATTCAAAATCAGAAATGCTAGGTTCGTCTAGAATATAATAATTGTAATTATGCTGGTGAAGTTCTTCGCGAAGTTCTTCTATTTTTTGTTGAATGTTTTCAGGCATTTTATTCTGAGGTTTTCAAGCAAAAATAGGGAAATTTGTTGGATGTTTTTAAGAGAAAGTTAGAGTCTGTTTAATTAGATCAAGAATAAATTTTAATACTATTCTTTAAATTAGGAAATGGATTATTTTTTTTGAAGATTAATACGCCTTAGATTTGTACCAAATAATTACAAAATGAAAAAAATTATCATTGAATATCAAATCAAAATCTCTAGTATAGCTATAATTTATTATTGAGGCAAAATCAGGTATTGTTCCTGATAATAAATTATAACTTACATCTAATTGTCCATACCCTAGCCCTCCTCCAGCCAATTGAATGGCGTGATATTGATCCATAATACTTGTACCGGAAAATCGATTATGATTAAGTATCAAGTTTCTTAAAAATCTATTCTGAGAAATATTTAACGATGCAATTTGATTATAAGAGGCATTCAGATAATTTAAATTAACATTTTGAGTAAGATCTAATCCTGTACCTGTAAAAAGATTATTATTTATAATTAATTGTGTTAATCCTATATTTTGAGTCACATTAAGATTAGGGAGTTGATTATTAGAAAGATTTAATCTTTCTAAAAGTGTATTTTGAGCTAGATTAATAGTTGGTAATTGATTACGTGAGGCATCTAAATCTTTTAATACAGTATTCTTCGTAACATCAAGCACTGTTAGACGGTTATTACTAACGTCCAAATCGGTCAACAAAGTATTTTGGGTAACATTAATACTAGTCATATAGTTTGAATTAGCATCGAACTTTTTTAATTGTGTATTTTTTGTAATATCAATTTGTGTATGCGTAGGAGAAGTACCGTCCTTGTAATTAATTTCTAGAATCTCAAGCATAGGAGCATTTTCAAAAGAAATAGTATCAATTCCTGCACCACCATTTAGTGTATTATTACTTGCATTACCTTCTATTTTATCATTATGAGAACTTCCTAAAATATTTTCAATAGAATCATAAGTATCAGTATTTCCCCAACCATCTGTTCCAGTAGCTTGTCTTAAACTAACTTTAACTCCAGCAGTATCAATAGCATAACTTACAGTATCTGAACCATTTCCACCTCTTAAAGTATCGTTTCCTGCTCCACCAATAAGAATATTATTTTCGTTTAAATTCCCAACTATCTC
>ERZ650302.1018-NODE-1018-length-15811-cov-28.610751_pt1 | contig 15811 bp, 15 predicted proteins | sample MGYA00376238_ERZ650302 | MGnify/ENA primary metagenome ERZ650302 (study PRJEB26733, sample SAMN07839298) | wastewater metagenome | biome: urban; feature: wastewater treatment plant; material: waste water | place: USA: North Carolina | collected 2016-04-28 ... | reverse complement strand
CTGGCCAAAATCCTGCTAAAAACATAATTTCTATTATTTTAGGCAAAAATAAAACATTTTTTCAAGAGACAAAACTTTTTTTACTGAATTTTATCATTAATGTGCCAAAGCTGCAAAAAAATCATTGCCTTTGTCGTCAGTAATAATAAATGCTGGGAAATCTTTCACCTCAATTTTTCTTACGGCTTCCATTCCTAATTCTGGAAAATCTACTACTTCTACGTTCAAAATATTTTCTTTAGCCAAAATCGCAGCAGGACCACCAATAGAACCGAGATAGAAACCACCGTATTTTGCACAAGCATTGGTTACATCTTTGCTTCGGTTTCCTTTAGCAAGCATAATCATGCTTCCTCCATTGGCTTGGAATTCATCTACATACACATCCATTCTTCCTGCAGTTGTAGGCCCGAAACTTCCACTTGGCATTCCTTCTGGAGTTTTGGCGGGACCAGCGTAATAAATTGGGTGATTTTTAAAATATTCTGGCATTGGTTTTCCAGAGTCTAATAATTCTTTAATTTTTGCGTGAGCAATATCTCTTGCTACAATAAGCGTTCCGTTCAATTTTAAACGAGTTTTGATAGGATATTTTGACAATTCTGCCAAGATTTCTGGCATAGGTTTATTCAAATCTATTTCTACGGCTGGCTCTAAATGCGGTGCAGTTTCTGGTAAATATTGCGCTGGATTGGTTTCTAATTGTTCTAAGAAAATTCCATCTTTGGTGATTTTTCCCTTAATATTTCTATCGGCAGAACAAGAAACTCCCATTCCAACTGGGCAACTTGCAGCGTGTCTCGGCAATCTGATTACTCTAACATCGTGAGTTAAATATTTTCCACCAAATTGCGCTCCGATTGCAGATTCCTGACAAATTTCCTGTACTCTTTTTTCCCATTCCAAATCTCTGAAAGCTTGTCCCGCTTCGTTTCCTTCGGTTGGTAAATGATCAAAATATTTAGCAGAAGCTTTTTTTACGGCTGCTAAATTGGCTTCAGCAGAAGTTCCACCAATTACTAGAGCTAAATGATAAGGTGGACAAGCGGCAGTTCCCAAATCCATAATTTTTTCACGAATAAATTCTTCTAAAGATTTATCATTTAATAAAGATTTTGTTTTTTGATAAAGAAAAGTTTTGTTGGCAGAACCACCTCCTTTTGTTAAGAATAAAAATTCATAATAATTTCCTTTTTTCGCATAAATATCAATCTGTGCAGGAAGATTAGAACCCGAATTTTTCTCATCAAACATCGTTAAAGGAACAATTTGAGAATATCTTAAATTTCTATTTTTGTAAGTATTGTAAATTCCACGGCTCAGAAATTCTCCGTCATCAACTCCGGTGTAAACATTTTCTCCTTTTTTTGCCATTACAATTGCAGTTCCTGTATCTTGACAAGAAGGAAGCGCTCCTTCTACCGCAACCGCAGCATTTTGTAATAAATTATAAGCTACAAAGCGGTCATTATCAGTGGCTTCTGGATCATCTATAATTCTGCGAAGACTTGCCAAATGCTCAGAACGAAGCATAAAAGAAACATCTTCCATTGCTTTTTCGGCTAGAAGTTCTAAACCTTTTGGATCAATGGTTAAGATTTCTCTATCTCCTAACTGTTCTACTTTTACGTAATCTGAAGTGAGTTTTTTATATTGCGTATCGTCTTTAAGAATTGGATACAGATCTTGGTAAATAAAGTCCATTTTATTTTTGATTTTTCGATTTACAATTTTGGATTTACAATTTTTGGTTTCAAAAAATCTCTGTTTTAGGGAAATTTGAATTAATAAAATTGATGGGTAAATTTACGGAATTTTAGTGTTTTCAGCATTAAAAAAGCCCCGAAAATTTTCGAGGCAAAAAATGATTTATGATAGGTTTTAAATTACCACTTGACTGGCAAAATAATCTTCTAATTCTTGTAAAGTTTCAGAATTGGTTTTAATATCTTTCACCATTACACCTTTGTTAATGGCTACAATTCTATTGCAAACTTCTGTGGTATGTGCTAAATCGTGACTTGAAATTAAAAACGTTACTTCTTTATTTTGAGAAAGAACTTTAATCAAATTTTTCAATTTAATTTGTGTAGAAGGATCCAAATTCGCGAAAGGTTCGTCTAATACAATAATTTCGGGATTGCCAATTAGAGCGCCTACAATTCCTACTTTTTTCTGATTTCCTTTTGATAAATCTCTTACGTATTTTTTAGCATTGAGAATTTCTCCGTTAAATAAATCTTGGAATTGCTTTAGAAATTCATCTACAGAAGCTCTGTTTTGTCCGCGCAACTCTCCTAAAAAATAGAAATATTCTTCTGGTGTAAGATAACCAATCAAAAAACTATCATCTATGAAAGCAGAAACTTTACCCTTCCAATCTTCTGATTTATTTACTTGTATTCCGTCTATTTCTATACTTCCAGAACTTGGCTCTATTAAATCTAATAAAAGACTAAAAAGCGTGGTTTTACCAGCTCCGTTATTTCCTACCAAACCGAAAGTTTCGCCTTTAGAAATATTTAATTCTTCTATATTAAGCACTTTTGCAGCGCCATAAACTTTAGAAATATTTTTTATGTGAATCATAGTCAATTGATGTTAATTATAATTAATCTCCTTTTTTGAAAGCAGCGAGTGTAGAATATTTTTCTGATTTATAAATTTTCACAATTTTATCAAAAATTTTATCTCTTAAAAGAAATCCTATTAAACCGAGAATTCCGAGGCTTAAAACAGCGGGAGTCATTCCCAAGAAATATTTAATTCCTCCGAAAACTACCATTGGAAGTGCCATTTGCGGAATTGCAATCAATAAAAGTTTGAGGTTGAAATTATTTTGTCCGCTTGTGAAACCTTTTGAAGCAACATTTAAATCAATTGGTTTTTTATTAAAAGCTCCTGCCAATAAAGTAAGGTAAGAATTGACACCCAAATTATATAAACCCGCAGCAAAAATAGTAACGTAAAATTCCCAACTGATAAAAGCGTAACCAATAGCCAAAATCATAGAAGCGCCAATTGCAATCACAAACATCGCCCATTTTGCTTTCAAATAATCTTTGTAAGGAACTTTCTGAGTCATCATTAGCGGATAATAAGAACTATCCCAAGCTGGAACTCTTTGCCCGAAAATAAAATTAAAACCTCCCGTCACAAAAATTCCTAAGAAAACTTGCATAAAGCTAGATTCATAGCCTTTATTAAAGAAAAGCAAACCATAAAAAAGGAATAAAACACCACCAATTAAAGCGCTTCTTGCAGCTTTACTTCTTTTGATGAGTCTAATATCATTATTAATAAATGTTCCTAAAGTTCCATATTTATTGAGAAAAGCAATGTTTTCTGTTTTTCCTACAGATTTTTTCATTTCTAAACCTTTGTCTAAATAAAGATTGTTTTTAATGAAAGAAAAAGTATAAAAACCAATGATAATCAATAAAATAAATGGAATTAAAAACGTAAACCAATGGGTATAGAAGGTATAAAAAATCTTTTCAGAAATTGCAAAAACATCAATTATGTGTAAAAAATGCAATGCTGCTGTAATAATGATAATTCCTAAAATGCTGTACAACAAAGCGTCACTTTTATTGATAATCGTATTAACAAAAGTATTGATGAAAACCAATGAAATACATCCAATAAAAATTCCTAAAACCGATAAAACGGGATAATTTCCTGCAAAAATAAGCAGTAAACTAAAAGGAATCATAAACAATAAAAACGCCCAACTGAAAAATGACACCAAAATTTTAACTAAAGTATAACCTGCGATTTGGTTTTTATTGATTTTCTGTGTGAGAAATGGTTTTATATTTTCTGCGGGAAGTTGTTGCGCAAAATATTTCATAAATAAATCTACAACAATGTAAATCAGAAAATATCTTGTAAACAATTGAAGAGGTTTCACCTTCAGTTCTTCTGCACCAAAATACAATCCAAAAGCACCGCCAACTAGAATTAGCGCCAAATAAGAATACATAAAAAGCATCCCGATTTTCATAGCAATTCCTGCTGCAAATTGCGGACTTCTGAAAAAACTCTTGACTTCTAATTGTAAAAATTTCAGAAACATAGTATCGTTTTTTAATAAGTTTCTAAAATACGTATTTCGTTACAAAATTTATCTCATTAATTCTTTTGCCTGTAAAATGGCAGCGTCTGTAATTTTGCTTCCAGAAAGTAATTGCGCAATTTCGATGAGTTTTTCTTCTTGATTTAGCGAAACTATCTGTGTTTGCGTTTTACCAGCAATGTCAGATTTTAGAACTTTATAATTGTTATTTCCTTTTGCGGCAACTTGCGCAAGATGCGTAATGACAATCAGTTGCATATTTTCTGACATTTCTTGCATTACGTTCCCGATTTCATCTGCAATTCTACCAGAAACTCCGGTGTCTATTTCATCTAAAATCAAGGTAGGAAGTTCTGCATTTTCTGCCATTAATTTCTTAATAGCAAGCATTACTCTACTTCTTTCTCCGCCAGAAATAGCAGATTGAATTGGTTTCAAAGGAAAGCCAGAATTCGCTTGAAATAATAATTGAATTTTCTCTTTTCCAAATAAAACGAAATCTTTAGTTGAAGTAAGTTCTACTTCTACCTTTGCTTTTTCTAAACCTAATTGTTGGAGAAGATTTTCTATTTTATTTTTAAAAACAGGAATTGCTTTTTCTCTGTTTTTGGTTAAAACTTTCGTTTGTTTTTCTAAAGAATTTTCAAGGGAAATGATTTCTTTTTCTAAAGAAGAAATTTTAGTTTCTAAATCTACAAAAGAACTTTGCTCAGCAGAAAGTTCATTTTTAAGTTGAAGTAAATCATCAATCTCCGAAACTTTATGCTTTAGAAACAGGGCATTAATTCTATCATTCTGCTCTTGCAATGCCAATAAATCTTCCGAATTGGTATCAATATTTTCCGCTTCGTTTTGCAATTGAAAAAGAGTGTCTTTTAGTTCAATATAATTTTCTTCGAACCTTTGATTGATTTCAGAAAACTGCAGAGAAAGTTCTGCGATTTTATTGAGTTTGTTTTTAATATCATACAAACTGTCAAAAACGCCTACTTCATCTTGATCTGTTCTGGCAAATATCTGAGCCAAAAGTTCTGAAATGGTTCCTTTGTTTTCAGCCAAAGAAATTTGAGACTGTAGCAATTCGTAATTTACATTTTCTAAATTGGCAGCTTCTAATTCTTCTAACAAAAATTGTTTATAATCACTTTCTTTATTTCCTTCGGAAAGTTGATTTTTCAGTTTTTCTACTTCTTTTTTGAGTTTTAAAAGTTCAGAAAAATCTTTTTGGTAGTTTTCTATCAGATTTTTATTTTCAGAAAGTCCGTCTATAATTTTGAATTGATAGGCTTCGCTAAACAGGTTAGAAGTTTCAAATTGAGAATGAATATCTACCAATTTTTCTGATAATTCTTTTAAAATATCTAGCGTAACAGGTACGTCATTTACAAAAGCTCTGGATTTTCCACTTGGCAAAATTTCTCTTCTAATGATGGTGTTTTCATCAAAATCTAAATCATTTTCGGTGAAGAAATCTTGTAAGTTTTTAGAAATTTTAAATTCAGTTTCTACAATACTCTTTGATTCTAAATCTGCAAAATTTTTCAAATCTGCTCTTTCACCCATAATCAAACGAAGCGCGCCCAGAATAATAGATTTTCCGGCGCCAGTTTCTCCAGTAATTACTTGTAATCCTTTCTGAAGATGAATCTCCAGTTGGTCTATCAGAGCAAAATTTTGAATAAAAATTCGGTTGAGCATTTTAGAGTTTACGATTTTTGATTTACAATTGTACGCTTCGAAATTTAGTTTTTTATGAACTAAATTTCGAAGCGTAAATTTATAACATTAATTGTTAATTTTTAATATCATCAATTATTTGTTGAAGAAAATTATAACTCAAAAATAGCTTAATTCCATTTGTTCCATTTAGAATCCGAATCTTTTGGTGAGAAGGTATTCATTAATTGTTTCAGCTCAGACATATTTACAGAACCATTGTTATTAGAGTTAAAAATGTTGAAAATTTCATCTTTTTTACTTTCAATAAAAATATTAAAAGGATAATTCATTTGGAAATTGTTATCATAAAATTTCAACTTCATAAGTTCGCCAGCAATGATTTGCTTTGTAGAAATTTGGTCTGCTTTTGCTAGATTGTCTAAGCCGGTTCTGTGATAATTGTAATAAAAATTTCTAAGGGTAGAGTTCTGTTCAGATAAAATGGAGGAAATTAAAACCCCTCTATTTCTTGGGCTTTCTATCTGAGACCAACCTGCATAGTTCTGATTTTGAGAATTTTGAGTAATTTTCATGGCTTTGTCAAACCAAGGCGTTCCTCCTTTCATTTGGAAAGTGTCTGCGTCATAACCTAGAATTAGATACACATAAAAACTCAAAACATCAATTAAATTTTTGCCAGAAAACTGTCTTTCGTTAAAAATCATGTTTTGATTTTCGATATATTCGAAAGAAAAATTGGTGTCATTAATATTAAGTATCGGAGATTCATATTGCGAACCATAAACTGGGCGTACAGATTGTACTACCAAAGTTCCTTTAAAATTATTCCCTGATTTTTCTGTTAATACAATCGCAAAACTGCATTTTATTTTCTCGAAGTTTTGTAGTTTTTTACCAGTCCAACTCGTATTGTTGATAAAATCTTTTAAACTTTTTTCTAAAGTTCGGTAAAGCTGTAAATTACTACCACCAATATTTTGATAGTTGACCTGAACCTGAGCATTGAGTTCTTGTGCAAAACTAAAATTGCAAAAAATAAGTAGGCTAAATAGGTAAAGTAGTTTTTTCATTCAGTTAGTATTCGTTTTTAGAAACGGATTTTTTCAAGATTTATTGAATTTTTCTTCCACGAAATTCAAAATATCTTTTGCTACATCTTCTTTTGATTTTAAAGAAAATTCTTTTTGTTCTGTTTTGGTTAGAATTTTAATTTTATTCGTATCTTTTTGAAATCCAGCACCTTCATCTTTCAAGGAATTGAGAACAATCATATCTAGATTTTTTTTCTCGAGCTTGCCTTTAGCATTTTCTTCTTCGTTCTGAGTTTCAAGAGCAAATCCCACTAAAAATTGATTCGATTTTTTTTCGCCCATTGTTTTTAAAATATCAGGATTTTTCACCAATTCTATGGTAAATTCTGCTTCAGATTTTTTAATTTTTTCTTTGGCTACAAATTTAGGGGTATAATCCGCAACAGCTGCGCTCATAATGGCAATGTCTGCGTTTTTGTAATGTCTAAAAACTTCATCATACATTTCTTTGGCAGACGTAACTTTATGAATTTTAATATTTTGATTATTGAGTTTCTGCGAAGTAGGTCCAGAAATTAGAATTACTTTTGCTCCTCGTTTTTCGGCTTCTTCCGCAATAGAAAATCCCATTTTACCAGAAGAATGATTGCCAATAAATCTTACAGGATCTATCGCTTCGTAAGTTGGTCCCGCTGTAATGAGAACTGTTTTACCTTCTAATGTTTTTGGATGTGAAGCTGCAAAAAAATCTTCAATTTTTTGTAAAATGGTTTCGTTTTCTGCTAATCTTCCTTGTCCTACTAAACCAGAAGCCAATTCGCCAAATTCAGCAGGAATGATATGATGCCCGAATTTTTCTGCTTTTTCTAAATTTTCATGGGTTGAAGGATGTGCGTACATGTCTAAATCCATTGCTGGAGCTATAAAAACTGGGCATTTAGCAGAGAGATAAGTGGCGATAACCAGATTATCACAAATCCCGTGAATCATTTTTGAAAGTGTGTTAGCAGTACAAGGCGCAATGACTAAAACATCTGCCCAAAGTCCTAATTCTACGTGTGAATTCCAGATTCCGTTTTCGTCATAAAAATCAGAAAAAACAGGGTTTTTAGATAGCGTAGAAAGGGTAACTTTTGAGACGAAATTCTCAGCAGAGGGCGTAAGAATTACTTTTACATCTGCTCCATTTTTTATGAAATCTCGCACCAGGTAATTCATTTTATAAGCGGCAATTCCACCAGAAATTGCCAAAAGAATTTTTTTACCTTTTAGTGCCATCATTTTATTTATTTTAAACGACGAATTTATTGATTTTTTTTGAATTGTAGGGATAAAAAAAATCACAGAATTTTCTGTGATTTTTGTATGATTAAGAAATGTTCTTAAGCTCTGTCATCAGTTCTTCTGAAATAAATTTCGTCATCTAACCATTCTTTAATGGCGATAGATGTAGGTTTTGGTAATCTTTCGTAGTTTTTAGAAATTTCGATTTGTTCTCTGTTTTCAAAAACTTCTTCCAAAGTAGAATTATGCACCGCAAATTCATCTAATTTTTGGTGTAATTCTGTTCTGATTTCAGCATTAATCTGTTCAGCTCTTTTTCCCATAATTACTATGGCTTCGTAGATAGAACCTACTTTTTCTTCTATCTTATCTCTATCGTAAGTAATCGTGTTTACTTCGGCTTTTGTATCTTTTACGCTCATTTTGAGGGATTTATTTAGAATTAGTTTGCAAAGATAGTTAATTTCTTTTAATTTTAAAAGTGGCAGCAGGAGCAGGAACAGTAATTTTTGCACTATCTATTCTCATTTTTTTAGCTGCTTCTTCGTCTTTTATTTGTTTTTTAACTTGTTGTTTAAAATCTTGACTCGCTTCTAATTGTTTTTGTTTTTCGGTGAGTTCAGCACGTCTAGCTTCTACTTCTTTTTGTAATTTAGCAAAAGCTTCAGATTCTTTTTGTAGTTTTTCTCTCAATTCTACAGCGTCTTTAGCATTATCAGTTCCAGGGAATTCTTTTTCTGCCGTTCTGGTGAAAGCAAGCGCATTTTCTAATCTTTCTTTTTTAAGGTCATAAATAGAGTTGATCGCCAATTCTGATTTAGATTTTAAGATATAATTGAAAATTTTTGGTTTCAGTTTCGTTGCAGGGAAATCATTGAGTACGTTTTCAAAAGCAATATCAGCAGCTTTGTAATCTGCCATTTTATAATATTGCCTTGCATTTTCATACGCTTTGAACTCTAATTTATAATTGAGTTCGTCTATCATTTCGTTGATGTTTTTTGCTCTTTCTGAACTAGGATAATTGTTGATAAAATCCTGTAGTTCATTAATTGCAGAATTGGTGTTTGCTTGGTCTAAGTTATAATCTTGAGAGCCTTCGTAGTAGCAAAGAGCAGACATATAAGCTGCTTCTTCTCTTCTAGAATCTTTCGGAAAACTTTCTGCAAATCTTTTGAAATGATAACCTGCCAGTTTGTAGTTTTTGTCATAATACTCAGCAAAAGCAGACTTGTAAAGAACTTCTGGTGCATCATCTGTACCAGCTACCAGATTGGTAAGTCTTTCGTATAGAGCAAGTGCATCTGTCCATTTTTTCTTTTCAAATTCTTTGTTAGCAACTTTTAGGATATAATCCTTGTCAGCACTAGCCATTGCTAATCTGTGTTCTTTATTACAAGACAAAAGCACCAAAGCAATTGCCAAAATAGAAAATGTTTTTTTCATAGATGAAACGGTGGAAACTTCTTGATAATGTTTCCTATTCAGTTTGCAAAAATAAAACTTTTTTCGTCAAAAGATTTATTTTAAGATACTTTAACGTAAATAAGATTAAATTTGGTATCCTAAGAGTGCAAAAACACACAAATTGAGGTGGTTTTTGAGCTTCTTTTCAGAATTGAGGAGATAATCTTGTTCATTTCCTTTGAGATACATTTCGTAGAAATTTTTATTTCTAATAGTGAAAACTACTGTGCCGATAAGCGTAGAAACAATGTCTTCTGATTTTGCAGCTCTTTTAAAAACACCAGACACTATTCCTTTTTGGATAACCTCGTCTAATACCGTTACGCATGTTTGGTAAAATTCTAACAATGTGTTTTTTACGCGTTCGTCGTGTCTTAGTTCCTGCGTTACAAATCCGTGAAAATAGTTATACGTAAGCAATTGTTTTACCAAAAAATTAATAATTTCTTTTAATTGCATTTCTGGTTTTCCATCTTTTATGGTTTGGGTAAATTCTGCAAAAGTTTCTCTGGTTTTTTGCACTCTATATTGGTAGAGATTTACCATCATTTTTTCTTTAGAGCCAAAATAGTAAGAAATCATCGCTACATTTATATTCGCTTTTGCAGAAATATCTCTCACAGAAGTTCCTTCAAAGCCTTTTTTGGCGATTAATTCTTCGGCAACGTCTAAAATTTGTATCTGTTTTTCAGTAAATTTCTTCTTCATCCAAATTTAGTTTTAAAGTAAAGATATAAAAAAGTTTTACCATTACAAACAAATGTTTAACAAAAACAAGCTTTTTTGATGATTATCCCTATCTTTGGGTATGAATTTATTTAATTTTCATCATCATACTTTAGGCAATTTTTACGGAATTTATAATTTAGAGTTGGGAGAAAATGTTCCAGAATCTTATTTTTCTGTAGGCATTCATCCAAAGAATATTGATGAAAATTGGGAAAAACATTTTGAAGCATTCAAGAAAATTTCGCTTCAAGACAATTGTCTGGCAATAGGAGAGTGCGGTCTAGACGCACTTATTGATATTGATGCAAATCTACAAAAAACAGTCTTTGAACGGCAAATTCTTTGGGCAAATGAAATCCAAAAACCTGTGATTATACATTGTGTGAAGTGGTTTCAAGAATTAATTCCGTTTCAGAAATTGGCTGAAGTTCCATTAATTATTCACGGTTTTAATAAGAAAAAATCGGTAGCAGATGAAATGCTGAAACACGGTTTTTTTCTAAGTTTTGGGAAATCTGTTTTATACAACTTATCTTTGCAATCAATTTTAAAAGAAATTCCAATAGATAAAATTTTTTTGGAAACAGATGATACTGATTTTGATATTGCAGAATTGTATCAAAAAGTGTCTGAAATTAAAGAAATTTCTTTGGAAGAGTTACAAAAAAAGATTTCTGAAAATTTACAATCTATCAATGTTAAGTTTTAGTCTGTAAGTATCACGTAATCTTATTTTTTTTGAAATAAAAATAAATTTTTGACATGACAGATTGGTTACAACGTTCCGAATTATTAATAAAACCCGAAGGAATCGAAAAATTAAAAAAAGCTAACGTTTTGGTCGTTGGTCTTGGTGGGGTAGGTTCTTTTGCCGCAGAATTTTTGGCAAGAGCTGGAGTAGGAAATTTAACCATTGTAGATGGTGATGTGGTAGATATTACTAATGTTAATAGACAGTTGCCCGCTTTGCATACCACCGTTGGTAAAGATAAAGTGGAGGTAGTAGCCGAAAGAATTTTGGATATTAATCCAGAAATTAATTTAGTGAAAATGAACGAGTTTCTTTCGCCAGAAAGAATGGATGAGATTTTAGAAAGCAACCATTTTGATTATGTTTTGGATTGTATAGATAGTGTTTCTCCGAAATTAGCATTGATTAAAGCGTGCCGAAGAAGAAAAATAAAAATTGTCTCTTCTATGGGAGCTGGTGGTAAAATGGATCCTAGCAAAGTAATGGTGAGAGACCTGAGCAAGACCAACAATTGTTTTTTGGCGAAACAAATCAGAAAAAGATTAAAAAAAGAAGGGATTACCAAAGGTTTCCGATGTGTTTTTTCTACTGAAATTCAAAATGAAAGCAGTTTGAAATTGACTGATGGAAGCAACTATAAAAAATCTTTCTACGGAACCATCAGTTATATGCCAGCACTTTTTGGACTGAATGCTGCGGCTGAGGTTATAAATTTTTTATTGAAAAAGTAAAAAGTGAATTTTTCCTTTGGAAAGAGAATGGTGAATTAAAAATAGGTGTAGAATTAATTCATTTGCAAAGCAAAATTCATCAATAATTGATAAAAATTGTATATTTTGAATTACAAATATCCACGAGAAGAAAAACTGAAGCAAAAAAATGATATTTCCTTACTTTTTGAGAAAGGAAAATGGCAAACTTGTGGAAATATTAGGTTGATTTCTTTCTCTTCGGAAGAGATAACTCAGCACAAAGTAGGCGTTTCTGTTTCTAAAAGGTATTTCAAAAAAGCGGTGGATAGAAATAGAGCAAAGAGATTTTTGAGAGAGGCATATCGTCTTCATAAAACTGATTTTTTAGAAAAATTTGGTAAAAATTCTCTAAGTATGATTTTCTATATTTCTCAAGAAAAACCGAAACATTTCAAGGAAATTGAAAAAGATTTCTTAAAACTTTTAAAAAAATAAAAAACAATAGCACGTTTTTTGTAATTTTAGTTTGCGAAATAAACAATTACAAAAATGTTAGACAACATTCCTTACTTTCCGTACATTCTCAGTGCTTTTATAGGTATTGGTTTGGCTGCAGCTTCTGGTTTTAGAGTATTCTTACCTATGTTTGCTGTAAGTTTAGCTTCTTATATGGGCTGGATTCCTATGAATGACCATTTTATGTGGTTGGCAGGTTTGCCTACACTTATTACCACAGGAATTGCCACCATTGTAGAGGTTTTGGCGTATTATATTCCTTATGTAGATCACTTATTAGATACTATTTCTGTTCCATTGGCTACCGTAGCTGGTTCTGTATTGTTTGCAAGTCAGTTTGCAGATTTAGGAACTTTCCCAACTTGGGCTTTGGCATTAATTGCAGGTGGAGGAACTGCAGCAGCTATAAGCTCTGGATTTGCAGGAACTAGGGCGGCTTCTACCGCTACAACTGGCGGATTAGGGAATTCTGTAGTTGCTACCACAGAAACTGCAGGAGCAGGAATTATGACTTTTTTAGCTTTAGCTGCACCTATCATTGCGGTAATCATTGCAATAGCATTGGTGGTGATTGTTTTTATTTTCGGAAGGAAACTCTGGGGAAAACTGAAAAGGTCATTTACTACAGAAACTAGCTAATTTTTTCACAAAAACATATTATCCAAAAAATGCCACAACTTCTGATGTGGCAATTTTATTATTTTTGGTTTTTTAATTCTTTGATTTCTTGAATTTTATCTTCGAATTCGTCTTGTCTTTCGGGATGTTTTTTCTTCAATGCTTCGTAAGCGGTAATGGCTTTGGTATATAATCTTTGTTCTACATACAATTTTGCCAAAGTTTCTGTCATTAGATGAGAAATGTCGTTTGCTTTTTCTTTTACAACGTAATGTGCATCTTCTTTTAGTTGAGAAATTTTAGGATTTTCTTCTATAAATTTATCAATGATTTCAGATTTCTTTTCAATGATTTTTGAAGGTTCTGGGTCGGTTTTTGCCGTTTCTGTTCGGTCTATTTTTAACCAATTTTGCCAGGTATTTACAAAATTTGGGATATTGCTAGCAACATCTTCTGTTTTTTCTTCTGCAATAATTTCTTCTAATTCTTCTTTTATTATTGGTTCTTCTGTCACCATTTCCGAAACGTTATTTTCAAAAAATGAAATATTGATTACAGGTTTTTCTTCTTCTGTTTCAGAAGATTGTTCAGAAACTATTTCGTCTTGTTTTATTTCTTGAACAGGCGTAATTTCTATAGGTTTTACTTCTGGAATAATTGTTTTTTCGAGAATTGGAGCAATGGATTTCGGCGTTTCTTGCTTAGAATTTTTGATGTGTGCATCCAAAGGATTTTGGATGAAATTCATAGGTTTCCATTCAAAAGTAATTTCTGGCTCTGGTGTTTCTTCTATAATTTCATTTTTCTCTTTAGGTTCAATCGCTTCTTCTTCTACTTCTTCTTCTTTGGTTTCATTTGCAGGAGCTATTTCTTGTTTAAAAATTGGCTCTTGCTTGATTTCAAATTCTTGACTTTGATTAAAATTAATGTCTTTTTCAGAAGAGATTTCTACTTTTTCTTCAGGTGTAATTTCTTGTATTGCAAGTTCTTCAGATTTTGCTGGAACAGAAAATTTAACATCTGGAAGAAAGCTGTCAAAAGCATTGAAGCTGATTTCAGCTGGGGTAATATTTGTTTCTTTTATTTGGTTAATGTGTTCTAAAACAGTGTCTTTGCTGTAATTTAGATCACCTTCTCTTGTTCTGAAGATGTCATTTTGTTTTTCTTCTTCTGTAGCTAATTCTGCAAAAATCTGATTTTCTAATTCTAAATTTTCTTCTTCATTAAAAACCTCGAACTCATTTTCTTTTTTGTCTAGAATTGGAGTTTCTAGTTCGGTATCGCCTACTACAGAAATAGGCTGCATTTCTACAGGTTCTTCTGCGGTTATTTTCTCTAATTCTGACTTGGCAGTTTCTAAAATTTCAGAGTTTGGATTAGCGTTTTCGGAAATTTCATCTGCCAATTTATTAGGTATTGGAGCTTCTATTTCGGTGTCTCCTACAATTTTATTGGCTTCCGTTTCAGAAATTTTTTCTTCTACAATGGTTTCAGGGATAAGATGATTGGGTGTTTCAGTTTCTTTAACCAAATTAATTTTTTTGAACTTGGTAGGTTCTTTCTTTTCGGTCTCTTTTTTGAAATTTATGAAATGATAAAGAATTTTTTTATCCGTAGTATAAGCTGCGGTTTTGGTAAGCTCTTTGTGGTAATTTTCTGTATTAAATTGATGAATAGCAGATAGATGCAAAGTTCTTATGCTTTGCATGTATGGAAATTTATCAATCTCTGATTGAAGAACCGAAATATCTTCTGCAGAAATATTTTCTGGGCGCTGAATTAATTCTAAAACACGTGCATTCATCTTACCAATTGGCTACAATATCATTAAAAATTTTGTTGATAATCCTCTCATTCACAATTTTAACTTGTGAGGTTTCTATGGCATTAATATCTAAATCACTACTAAAAGTGGCTTCGTCTGTATAAGTTCTATCAAAATTTTTTTCGGGTTGAATCTTATTTTCATAGTGAACTTTTACTGTAATTGTTAATTTATTTTGAGCCGCTTGAACAGAAACACCATCTGTTGTAATCGGGTTAGAAATAGCTGTTGGAGTAATAGAATAGTCTGTAATTTCACCTTCTATAAGCAAATCGGGGTTTTCTATAGCTCCTTTTAAGTTTGTCTTAAGAAATCTATTCTGTAGTAAAGTTGTAAAATCCTGACTAAGCGTCGCATTTACCAATGCTGCATTATTAGGAAATGTTTTTATCTGTACAGTTTTTACCCTTGCATCTAAATTGTTATTTACAAAGGTATAGCACGAAACTAAAGAGATAAGTGCTAGAAATAAAATACTTTTAACTACAAAATTTTTCATAAATTGTTATTCTGAAACTTTTCCTATTTCTTCTAATTCATCAAATTTAATTTGTTGAATACCATCTTCATAAGAGATATATTGTAAAATATTAGTTAAAGGCGCTGAAATAATCACACCAATAAAACAAGCTATAATACCAATTTGACCTATCAAACTAGTGATAATAACAAATAAAAACATCATTAGAAGATTTCCTCTTGTCATTTCTTTAGAGATACTCCAAGCTTCTCTAATACTACTTACATTTTCTAATGAGATTAAAGCAACTACATAATAAGCTTTTAAAAGAAAATAATATATTGCGATAAAAATACCAAAGAAGAAAACGGGAAAAAGTATTGAGAAATAAGTAGGAGTTTCGTTAGATTGATCAAACTTAGGAATGAATAAAATCACTGGAATTTCAATTAGAGCTATTGCAGCTAAAAGAATCAAAAATAATTTAAAGTGAACTCCAATATCATCAAAGTTAAAAATTTCTGTAGCACTAGTTTGTTGCCCGTAGTTAATTTTTCTTGCAATTTTAATAAAATTACCAAAAGCTAAAAATATAAAAAATGGAATTATAGATAAAATTCCAGCAAAAATAAAAGCAAGAATAAAAGTTCCCATATCTTTTTTGAAAAGCTCGAAGCCTT
>ERZ650302.1017-NODE-1017-length-15820-cov-20.401142_pt1 | contig 15820 bp, 13 predicted proteins | sample MGYA00376238_ERZ650302 | MGnify/ENA primary metagenome ERZ650302 (study PRJEB26733, sample SAMN07839298) | wastewater metagenome | biome: urban; feature: wastewater treatment plant; material: waste water | place: USA: North Carolina | collected 2016-04-28 ... | reverse complement strand
GGATCCAGACCGACGACGGCGCCTACACCGACGTCAGCAACTGCATGATGCTGGCTGCGGTGCCTGGCTCGGTGGGCGACGGCGGCAAGAAGACCCTGAGCTACACCAAGGCCGACGGCTCCAAGCTGGACATCGTCACCCCCGTGGGCAAGGCGGCCACGGCCGACACGCTCAAGCGCTTCCTCGTGGGCCCCAAGGGCTGCGAAATCACCGGCCTGGCAGAAACGCCGGACGGCAAGGCCATCTTCGTGAACATCCAGCACCCTGGCGAAGCCACCAAGATGTCGGACGTGGGCGACCCCACCAAGTACCAGAGCCAGTGGCCTGCCAACGCCGGTTACGGCGCCGGCAAGCGCCCCCGCTCGGCCACCATCGTCATCACCAAGAATGACGGCGGCATGATCGGTACCTGATCGCCGAAGTCGATTACCCGCTCGACCCATCTGGCCCGCAGGCCAGGGTGTTGCCTTCACAGGGCAACCCTCTGCCCTGCGGGCTTTTTGCTGTGTGCTCGCAGCCCTGAATCGCTCAGTAAGGGCTGTTTTCGCCGTAAGTCGGCTGCACCGGGCGTGCCGCGTTGGGTGTGGCACCAGTGGGCGCGGGGTAGGGCATCTGCCCGCTGCCGTCCTTGGTGCCTTTGCGCCCGGCAATCTGCCACGCCGTGCGCTGACCGATCAGGCTGGCGAGAAACTCCAGTTCTTCGTCCGTGTGGTTGATGGCGCCCGCCGGTGTCAGCAGCCGGCCATTGCGCGGCGCTGGCTCAGCCCAGAAAGACTGGTGGTACACCGACTGGCTGACCAGACTCTCGCTGCCTGCGGCCAGGTCCACCGTGCCATAGCAATTGCAGAAGTAACCCCGCAGGGCCTGTTCGGGGAACACCTCGGCATACACCCCGGTGCCCCGGATGCCCGCCGTGAGGGTAGGCAGAATCACTTGCCGGTCTGTGCCCTGGCCCCACACGCTGGCCACCGCGCCGGTCAGCAAGCGCAGCACCTTGACGGTGGTTGACTCTTCTCCCTCCAGCGAAACGCGTGTGTTCTGCCGCAGCATGAAGGCGCTGTGGCCCACGGCAAACACGGCGGTGGAGCCTGGGCCGGTCTCAATGCGGTCGCCCGTGGCAATGGTGTCGTTGGCTGTCAGCGCACGGCCATTGCGCAGCACGTCGCCGCGCAGCTCAACGATGTTGCTGCGGGACTGGGCCTGCGCCGTCACCCACCCGCCCGCAGTGGCCCATGCGGCGGCGGCTTGCAGCAGGCTGCGACGCCGGTGCCAGCGCAACTCGTCTTCAGTTCGGCCCAGCAGTTGGGGGAGGGGGTGTGGTCTCATGGTGCGCACCGTGCAGCAGGCTCTCAGGCGGCTCAAAGCAATCCCGGAAGATGAATACCGCGCAGCTCAGGATCATCGTGGCCATCATCATGGCAGCGCCCATCAGCAGACTGCCCACGCCTTCACCCCCCAGGCCCAGCAGCAGCGAGACGATGCTGATCACCAGCGCCCCCAGCACCCCAATGCCCAGCCAGGTGAACAAGAACACCAGGCAAGCCCCCACGTTGCGCACGCAGGCCATCAGGCTGAAGAACAGGGCCTTCACCGGCGGCACGCCGTGCCAGTGCACCAGGCCCGGCGCATGCCAGAACAGCAGCGACAGCGGCAGCGACAGCACGGTGGCCGTCCACATGGCTTTCTGGAAGCTGGGGTCGGACGCCATTTGCGCCGTCACGGGCGTACCGTCCATGTAGACCTGGGCGAAGCGCCCGCCGTCCACCAGGGCAGAAATGGCCATGATGCCCAGAAAGCCCGCGGCATACAGCGCACCCAGCAGCAACATGTGGCGCAGGTGCTGGCGGCCTTTGCGGAATGTGATCAGCAGCAGGGCCGGGGTGGGCGTGTGGCCCTGGATCGACTCCCCCGTGGCCACCATCATCGCCAGCGTGACGGAGGGCAGCAGCACCAGCGAGGCGATGTTGCCCAGCACAGGCACGCTGGCCAGCAGCGACATGGCCACAAAAGAGAGGAAGAACAGCGCTGCCAGGGCCAGCGGCTGGCGCCGGAAAGCCTGGACGCCCAGCTTGACCCAGGTGAATCCGGTCTGGGCAGGAACGATGTGGAGTTTCATGGAATGGGTGGTGGTGGGTTCTGGCGGGCCAGGGCGGCTCAGCGCACGCCAGGGCGTGAATTTACCCCAGGGGCGTGCGCCAGGTCAGGGCGAAGGGCTATGGGCGGTGCGCCACGCACCCACCCCGCGGCAGCCCGGCAAACTCCTGGCTTGCAAAGTTGCCTGCACCGGCAGGTGCTGCGCCTCAGGCGTGCAGGGGGTTGGCAATGCGGCCCTGCAAGACCCGCTCGAAATGCGTGGGGTCGTGTGGCTTGAGCATCGACGCCTCGCGCGGCAGGTAAAAGTCCCACAGGCGCGATATCCAAAAGCGCAGGGCGCCCGCGCGCAGCATGGCGGGCAGCAGCTCGCGCTCGGCCGCCGTGAGCGGGCGCACCGACTGGTAGGCCGTGAGCATGGCGGCAGCGCGCTCTGCATGGTGCGCGCCCGTGGGCAGGTCAATGCACCAGTCGTTCAGGCACACGGCCAGGTCAAACAGCCAGGTGTCCACGCCCGCAAAGTAAAAGTCGAAGAAGCCGGTGAGGGTGTCTTCGGCAAACATCACGTTGTCGCGGAACAGGTCGGCGTGCACCGGGCCACGGGGCAGCGCTGCGTAGCTGGACGAGGCCGCCACATGGTTTTGATAAGCCAGTTCCGACTGCAGCAGCGCAGCCTGGGCGGCGTCCAGGTGCGGCAGCACCACGGGCACGGTTTCGTTCCACCAGGGCAGGCCGCGCAGATTGGGCTGGTGGCGGTCAAAGTCGCGCCCCACCAGGTGCATGCGCGCCAGCATGGCGCCCACGGCCGCGCAGTGCACGGGCTCGGGGGCCAACTGGCTCTTGCCGCGCAGCTTGCTCACCACCGCCGCAGGCTTGCCCGCCACGGTGTGCAGGATTTCGCCGTATTTGTCGGCCCGGGGCTCGGGCACGGGGATGCCGCCGTGCGCCAGGTGCTTCATCAGGTGCAGGTAAAACGGCAGTTGCTCAGCCGTCAGGCGCTCGAACAGTGTGAGCACGAATTCACCCTGCGTGCTGGTGAGGAAGTAGTTGGTGTTTTCAATCCCGCCCTCAATGCCGCGCAGTTCGACCAGCTCGCCAATTTGCAGGCGGCGCAGCACTTCGCGTGCATCTTTTTTGGAGACTTCGGTAAAAACGGCCATCGTTCAGCTCAGCGGGGGAAAAGCAGGGGCGGGGGAAAAGGGGCAAGCCAAAGCCAGGGGAGGCCCCGGCGCTAGCAATGCAGCATGGGCACAGGCGCCCGCGCGGGTTCAGAACTTCATCACGTTCCAGACGCGGGGCGCGGTGTTGGTTTCAGCACCGCTGTTGCTGCCGCTGCGGCTGCGTGCGCCGTCGGGCGACTTCACTTCGTAGGCAGGCATGTCGCTGCCCTTGGGCTGCACGTTGATGCTTTGCGTTTGGCCGCCCACGCGCAGCTCGTCCACGCGGCTGCCGCCGTCTTCCACGCGAATGCGCTCAGTGCGCTGGTTGCCTCGGCCACTGAGTTGCTCTGGATTTGATAGCTGCTCGCGCTTTTCCACATTGCCCTGGGTGGCATTTTGGTTGGTATTTTGGGCCAGCAGGGGGCTGGACGCCAAGCCCAGCAAGAGAAAAAGTTGAAGTGCGCGCATGGCGCCGATTGTAGGCGGGGCAGGCTGCGCGCCTGGGGGCTGCGGGCAGAGCCAGTGTTGGCCTGCCGCTGCTGTGTGGCGCGCTGGGGGTAACCGTCAGGCCGTCAGGGGTGCTTGGGGCACAAGCCCGCTTCGCACGGCACCGTGCGCTGCGCAATGAAGGCGCCAAACTTCTTGCCCAGCTGCCCCATCTGCACGCATACATCGCCGCGCGCGTCAAAGGCATAGCCCTGCTGGCCCGACGCGTTGAGCAGTTCCACCTTGGCCAGTGCCAGTTTGGCGAACTGGTCGGGGTGGTGCCACTGCTCGGCGCAAATGTTGTGGAAGACGAAGGTCGAGTACACCAGCTCGCTCACGGCGGGCTTGTCCATCTGCAGCCGCAGCACGCCGTTGTCCAGTTGCGCAGATTTGATTGCGTTGCCGCGCAGCGACTTGTTCAGTGGCGCGGGCAGGTGGTTCAGATCCGTCTCAGCCACCGCCAGGGTGCACACCGCGCTGAGCAGCAATGCCAGCATTTTTTTCATGGTTGACCTTTGTCCGTTGAACTGCCGCAGCAGCGGGTGGCGAAGTGCCAGCGCCGTGGGGCACGTTATTTTGCCGGCTTTCGGGCCCCGCGCCGCTGGCAAGCGCCTGCGGCGGCTGGCGGTTCGTGTGCACAATCCGTGCATGACTGACAAAAAGACCCTGGTGCTGGTGGACGGCTCCAGCTACCTCTACCGCGCCTTCCATGCCATGCCCGACCTGCGGGCCGTACCGGGCGACCCCACCAGCCCAGCCACGGGCGCCATCCGCGGCATGATCAACATGATGCAGGCCCTGCGCAAAGAGGTGACGGCCGACTACGCCGTGTGCGTGTTTGACGCCAGCGGCCCCACCTTCCGCGACGCGTTGTACACCGAATACAAGGCCACGCGCTCGCCCATGCCCGACGACCTGCGCAGCCAGATCGAGCCCATCCACCAGGTGGTGGACTTGCTGGGCTGGAAGGTGGTGGCCGTGCCCGGCGTGGAGGCCGACGACGTGATCGCCACCCTGGCCCACACGGCCGCAGCGCAAGGCATTGAAGTCATCGTTTCCAGCGGCGACAAAGACCTGAGCCAACTGGTCAACGAGCACATCACCATCATCGACACCATGAGCGGCAAGCGCCGCGACGTGGCGGGCGTGACGGCCGAGTTTGGCGTGCCCCCCGCGCTGATGGTGGACTACCAGGCCCTGGTGGGCGACACCGTGGACAACGTGCCCGGCGTGACCAAGGTCGGCCCCAAAACCGCCGCCAAGTGGCTGGAAGAATACGGCTCGCTCGACAACCTGATTGCCAACGCCGACGCCATCAAGGGCGTGGCGGGCAACAACCTGCGCGAAGCCATTGCCAGCGGCCAGCTGGCCTTGAGCCGCCAGCTCGTCACCATGAAGACCGACTGCGCGCTGGCCGACTACATCCCCGGCCTGCCCGCGTTTGATGACATCACGCTGGACGCGCCCGACAACGAGGGCCTGCTGCCGTTTTACGAAAAGTACGGCTTCAAGGGCCTGGCTGCTGCCATCAAAGGTGCAGCCGCCCCCGCCGCTGCAGCCCCCACCGTCGCCATGCCCGGCCAAAGCGGCGACCTGTTTGCCGACCATTCCGCCAGCACCGTGGCCGAAGAAGCCCAGCACCGCACGGTGGTGTACGACACCATCCTCAACTGGGCCGACTTTGACCAGTGGCTGGAGCGCCTGCACAAAGCCCCGCTCACGGCCATCGACACCGAGACCGACTCCCTCGACGAAATGCGTGCCCAAATCGTCGGCATCAGCTTCAGCGTGCAGCCCGGTGAGGCCGCCTACATCCCCCTGCGCCACGAGGGGCCCGATGCCCCCGCGCAACTGCCGCTGGATGAAGTGCTCGCCCGCCTCAAGCCCTGGCTGGAGGACCCCAAGCACCCCAAGCTGGGCCAGCACATCAAGTACGACCGCCATGTGTTCGCCAACCACGGCATCGAGGTGCAGGGCTACGCGCACGACACCATGCTGCAAAGCTACGTGCTCGAAGTGCACAAGCCCCACAACCTGACCAGCCTGGCCGAGCGCCACACCGGCCGCAAAGGCATCAGCTACGAAGACCTGTGCGGCAAAGGCGCGCACCAGATCCCGTTTGCGCAAGTGCCGGTAGACAAAGCCGCTGCCTACTCGTGCGAAGACTCCGACCAGACCCTGGACGTGCACAACGCTCTGTGGCCACTGCTGCAGGCCGACGACAAACTGCGCTTCATCTACGAACTGGAGATTGCGAGCAGCGAGGCCCTGTACCGCATCGAACGCAACGGCGTGCTGATTGACGCGCCCACGCTGGCCGCGCAAAGCCACGAACTGGGCCAGCGCATCCTGCAGCTCGAAACCGAGGCGTATGAGATTGCCGGCCAGCCCTTCAACCTGAGCAGCCCCAAGCAGCTGGGCGAAATCTTCTTCGACAAGCTGGGCATGCCCGTGATCAAGAAGACCGCCACCGGTGCCCGCAGCACCGACGAAGAAGTGCTGGAAAAGCTGGCCGAGGACTACCCCCTGCCCGCCAAGCTGCTGGAGCACCGCAGCCTGGTCAAGCTCAAAGGCACCTACACCGACAAGCTCGCCCAACTGGCCCTGCCACGCACCGGCCGCGTGCACACGCACTACGCGCAGGCCGTGGCCGTCACAGGCCGCTTGTCCAGCAACGACCCCAACCTGCAGAACATCCCCATCCGCACCCCCGAAGGCCGCCGCGTGCGCGAGGCCTTTGTGGCCCCCGCAGGCCGCGTGATTGCCAGCGCCGACTACTCCCAAATCGAGCTGCGCATCATGGCCCACCTGAGCGGCGACCACTCGCTGCTGCACGCCTTCCACGCCGGGCTGGACGTGCACCGTGCCACCGCCGCCGAAGTGTTTGGGGTGGAGGTCGATCAGGTCACCAGCGAGCAACGCCGCTACGCCAAGGTCATCAACTTTGGCCTCATCTACGGCATGAGCAGCTTTGGCCTGGCCAAGAACCTAGGTATCGAGACCAAGGCCGCAGCCGCCTACATCGACAAATACTTCCAGCGCTACCCCGGCGTAAAGCAGTACATGGACGACACCAAGGCCGCCGCCAAATCCATGGGCTATGTCGAAACCGTGTTTGGCCGCCGCCTGTACCTGCCCGAAATCAACTCCCCCAACGGCCCCCGCCGCGCCGGGGCCGAACGCGCCGCCATCAACGCGCCCATGCAGGGCACGGCGGCCGACCTCATCAAGCTGGCCATGGTGGCCGTGCAAAAAGAACTCGATGCGCACCAGCCCGGCATCAAGATGATCATGCAGGTGCACGACGAACTCGTGTTCGAGTTGCCCGAGGGCGACGTGGACTGGCTCAAGAGCCACATCCCGCGCCTGATGGCCGAGGTGGCAGCGCTCAAGGTGCCCCTGCTGGCCGAGGTGGGCGTGGGGCCGAACTGGGACAAGGCGCATTGAACCCAGGCGGCACAGGCACGGGGCGGACCACGGCGCCGGCAAAGTTGGGCGGACCCCGACGCAGGTATGGGGTCAGATCACGATTTCGCGCAGCGAAACTCGTGCTCTGACCCCATTCCGGACCACCAGGCGCGGCATGACCAAGCCCCCCATGCCGGAACCCCTGGCGCAGCGTTTTGGGGCAGCCCGAAATTCCGCCCATTCACCCGCCGCCATAGCGTGCTGAGGTGATTTTTACGTGTTTTAGGCCTCCAGCGCTTATGCAGCAAGCGCTACCAGCTATTGAATTCGAAGCAAATGAACCCCTTCCCACCCACCCTGCGCCCCGCCTCTTGGACCCCCGCCATCCGCATGGGCCTGTCCATCGCCGTCGCCACCGGCCTCTATGGCATCTCCTTCGGTGCCCTGGCCGTGGCCGCCGGCCTCACCGTGTGGCAGGCCATGGCGCTGAGCCTGCTCATGTTCACGGGCGGCTCGCAATTCGCCTTCATCGGCGTCATCGCGGGCGGCGGTGCGGGTTCGGCAGCGCTGGGCGCCGCCGCGCTGCTGGGCGTGCGCAACGCGGTGTACGGCATGCAGCTGAACGCCATGATCGCCCCCACCGGCTGGCGCAAGCCCGTGGCCGCGCAGCTCACCATCGACGAATCCGCTGCCACGGCTGCGGGGCAGACCGCGCCAGATGAACAGCAGCGCGGCTTCTGGACCGCAGGCGTCGGCGTGTTCGTGCTCTGGAACCTGTTCACCTTGCTCGGCGCCGTGCTGGGTGATGCCCTGGGCGACCCACGCCGCTGGGGGCTGGATGGCGCTGCCGTGGCGGCCTTTCTGGCCCTGCTGTGGCCGCGCCTGCAACAGCGCGAACCCGTGGCGCTGGCGGTGGTGTGCGGCGTGGCCACCGCCCTGGCCGTGCCACTGCTGCCGCCCGGCCTGCCCATCCTGCTGGCCGCCGTGGTTGGCGCCGCCTGGGGCTGGCGGGTGCGCAGCCCGGAGGCGCCTTCCGTGCGCGAGGAGGCCGCGCCATGACGCTCTGGACCGCCATCCTGCTGGCCTGCGCCGCCACCTACCTCACCAAACTGGCCGGCTACGCCGTGCCCGCCCGCTGGCTGCAAAACCCCCGCATGGCCCGCGTGGCGGGCGCCATCACCGTGGCCCTGCTGTCCGCATTGACGGTGATGAACACCTTTGCTGCAGGCACCGCCCTGGTGATCGATGCGCGCCTGGCTGCGTTGGGCGTGGCTGCGCTGGCCCTGTGGCAGCGGCTGCCGTTCTTGCTGGTGGTGCTGCTGGGGGGCGCAGCGGCGGGGGTTGTGCGGTGGTGGGGGTGACTGGTTACTGGGCTGCTGTCGGCCAGGAGCAGTCAACCACTCGCTGTACGCGAGGGCCTGTTTCATACTGAAGCACCCGCTCAACTCGACCTGCGTCCCAGCATGATGATGGCCATGCCGGTCAGGCTGACCACAACGCCGAGCCAATGTACACAACGCCATAGGCTGCGTAGACATGGCATGCAGCATTCGGATGCAACGAGAGTAACCAAGCAAACAGCGCCAGGCTCTTCGCTACGGGTACCAGCAGCCACGCCGTTTTGTCCTGCTTCAGCCACAGGTATGGGAGATATGGGGAGACTCACTCCCGAGTCCTAAATGGAACCTCAACAAAAAATAAGTTAACTCGTCGGCCTGACTCGTTGATGCCGTCATGTAAAGGCCTTCTTGCGAGTAGCGAATTTATCCAAGTCCACCACGATGTAGCACGGAGGCTCGTACTGACGAGAATCCTTCTGACCGGGCAAGAACAGGCCACTGCCACCACCACCGTAATGATGCTTAGCACCATCTCCACCATCATTGATGCCATACACAAAGGTGGATCGGCTTTTGCCTGCAACCCCACAAATCAACACCGGTGCCTCACATGTATCTGCTAGGTAATGGAGTGAATCGGTCCAGTACGGCTCGGTCAACATCGCACCGTAAGAACTCACGATGATGGGTACCTGTGGGCCAACCCCAAGCGCATGCGCACGTTTGACCAATTGATCCATGAAGTTAGATGTGGGTCCTTGATCTGCATCTGCACAGATCAGCGGTAGGCAACGATGTTGCCCCCAAGCAAACAGTTTCACGATGTTATTCGGCGTGAAAGATTCACCTTGAAAAGCAATCTGCTTGTCGTAGTGATCGACCACAAAACCGTTGTGAACCAAGTAGCTGCGATTACGAAGGATGCGGGAACCATCAATGCCCTCATCTGCCACGTACCCACCTGCGATGAAACTGCACTCAGGGCAATTCTGCGCGATGGTTTCCAGCCTCGACATGGCCGTCTTGTGCGTGATGCCTTGTACTCGCCAGAACGGATAGCACTCAGGAAAGACGACCAAATCTCCATGGGGCGCATTCTTTAACCATGATGAGAGGTCTTGATATCGCCAGTCCTGACCTGCATCGAGTTGTACAAGAACAATTTTCATGAGCATCAATGATGATGGGGTGTTGATCCATGCTGCCAATGTTTCCACCAATTGGCCAGCAATTGGGGAGAGATGCCGGGCAAGTTTACAGGAGGTGACATCTGGGAGACTCTACGCTTCAGCCAAGGCAACGTGGCCACGCGATGCCCCATGGCCTGGCACACCCAGTCCTGCATCAAGGGACTATTGAGACTGTGCTCCGGCAAGGCTGCTGCGGAGTTCACGGGGTGTTTACTGGATAAGCCCGCTGCATTTGCAAATGCGCGGCGCCAACTTAAAGGCCAACCACTGAACGTGGCGCGAAGAAACATGCCCTCATGATGCGCAACCCGAATGCATGCGTCAGGGTTAAGCCAATCTGGCGTGATTGCTGGCGGAGATGCAGCAGTTTTATCCCATGACCAAGCTAATCCTGCGGACGTGGTACTACGCAGGTACAGAACTGGTGACGAGTTGGCGGAATGGACTTCCCAGACATCGTCTGCGCATACCAAGCCGGTTAATGTCGTAGGTACGATCAACATGCGCTGACAGGGCTGTGTAATACCAATCTGTAGTAAGCGATTCCGCCAAAAGGCCAATTGCAATTGCCATGTGTTGTGATCAAGCACAGTCCAACGAATCGCAGGCCCACCAGTCGTCTCATTCAGCCAGTGCGAGCAGCTGACCAGCACGCCATCCACACAGCTCCACACTACAGCACTGGCATACCCGCCAGATGCACCATCCGCACAGTCCCCCGCAGGCTCGATTAGCCAAACGCTTTGTACTTGTCCCAATTTGCGGAGTGTGCCGGAACTCAATACGTCCACTTCCTCAAATCCGTTCATTATCTTTAGCCTTGCTCCACTGAATAATTCCAAGCCTACTTGAGGCTAGGCAGGCTGGAAAGCAGCAAATAACTTTGGCACAGCGCACAACCATGAGCATCTTTTTCTGCACGCTTTCAGACACACACGCAGTTCAACTACCACCTGTTGCTGCATGGCCCCCTCGCATGATCTTCGTAGCCTATTCGGACGGGACGTCGCGCATGGTGTTAGCCATGGATGCAGCCAATCAACCAGCACCTGGTGGAACGCTTTTGTGCGATGGCCTTGTCATCCACAGACGGCTCGTGCTCGGCGGACCTGTGCGTAACGCACTAGGTTTGGCTGCGGGCGACGAGATGTCATGGCTATTGGTAAATGAGGGCTGGCTCGTGGACTCTCGAGAGAGTTTTGATCAACAAGTTTTGCTTGCGATGAACGCCCCCTTTGGGGAGTGACCGAGTGCTTAGGTGATAGCGCAGCACTGTGTCACGGAAAACTGTTGAACTGTTAGCTACTGGACGTCAACTCTAGGCCCTCAACATGCGACTGCTGAGTGAGAAAGGGCTGACCAAACGAGTTGCTTGCCTTGAAGTACGGGCACGGCCGGACCTATGTGTCAACGTTGGATTGGTCTCCGCAACCTCATACAGGTCAGTCAATCGGTGCAGTCGAACTTCCGCTTCGGGTCGATTTCAGCCCTTCGCATATCTTTTTCTCCCTGCAATGGTGACCAATGCGTGCCTCGCAGCCGGAGGGCTGCGGGCAAAGCAAATTCCGGCGTGCGTCAGTACACTCGTTCAGCGCTAGGCCACACAGCCCGTGGCCAACCGATTTGCCTGAAGGAGCCCCCCGCATGACCGACTCATCCCCCTACACCCCGCCCGCCATCTGGCAGTGGAACAAGGAAAACGGCGGCAAGTTCGCCAGCATCAACCGGCCCATTGCCGGTGCGACGCACGACAAGGAATTGCCCGTGGGTAAGCACCCGCTGCAGCTGTATTCGCTGGCCACGCCCAACGGCGTGAAGGTCACGGTCATGCTGGAAGAACTTCTGGCCCTGGGACACAGTGGCGCCGAGTACGACGCCTGGCTGGTGCCCATTCAGGAGGGCGCGCAGTTCAGCAGCGGTTTTGTGGCGGTCAACCCCAACTCCAAAATTCCGGCGTTGATGGACCGCAGCGATGCTGCCAATCCGGTGCGCGTGTTCGAGTCCGGCGCCATCCTGCTGTATCTCGCCGAAAAGTTTGGCGCTTTTGTGCCCAAGGAACTCGCCCAGCGGGCCGAGTGCCTGTCGTGGTTGTTCTGGCAGATGGGCAGCGCGCCGTTTCTGGGCGGCGGGTTTGGGCATTTTTATGCCTATGCGCCCGAGAAGTATGAGTACCCGATCAACCGGTACGCCATGGAGGTCAAGCGCCAGATGGATGTGCTCAACCAGCGCCTGGCCGCGCACGAGTATCTGGCGGGCAACGAGTACACGGTTGCAGATATGGCTGCCTGGCCTTGGTATGGCGCGCTGGCCAAGGGGCAGCTGTACGAGGCGGGCGAGTTTTTGCAGGTGCATGAATACACCCATGTGCTGCGCTGGGCCGAGCAGGTGGGCCAGCGCCGCGCCGTGCAGCGCGGCCGCATGGTGAACCGGGTGCGCGGTGACCTGGCCTGCCAGCTGCATGAGCGGCACGACGCCAGCGACTTTGAGACGAAGACGCAGGACAAGCTGGCGGCCAAACAGGCGGCCTGAAGCGGGCGGCCCGCCTGGGCTGGGCGGGTCTGCCGAATTTGCTTTGTGCATGAAAACGGCTGCTGGCGCTTGATAATCAAGCGCCAGCAGCTATTTTTTTGATAGTGATGGAATGGGTGGCGATGGCACCGCTGCGATGTGTGGTGTGCCGTAACTGCCATCACGCAACTGCCTTGGGCCGCACTGCGCGGGCTTTGACAGGGAAAAGGGCGGCACACTGGCTGCTGAAAAAAGTGTTGAAAAAGTTCTGCGGGGCCTATTGACACGATTGCTAAGATGAAATCAGCCCTCGCCAGCGGCTTTGCTGCAGCCAAGGTTTCCGAATTTGTGGTGCCCCCAAACGCTGCGCACTTTTCACGCCAACCACCGCTCCTGCCGCTGCAACGGCGCAGCGGAATGCGGCTTGCAGTGCGCGCCGGCCTGGTTCAAAACAGATGGCGCAGTTCACGCTTCACCAGTGGTTTGCCAGAAGCAGCCCTGGCGTGGTCAGCGAGGTTGGCTGGGGGTGTGCAGATGTTTAAAAAAAATGCCTCTAGGGCAATACTGATAAGCGCTAATAGCTATGACATTGATAGCAATCTTGATCGCCACGCTGGCTGCGGGCATTGGCAGCGTGTGGGCTGCAGCACTGTTGATGCGTATGGGCCTGGGTGGGCGCCACGATGGCGTGGGCCCGCAGCACCTGCTCAGCCTGGCGGCAGGGGCCTTGCTGGCCACAGCCTTCATGCACTTGCTGCCCGAGGCGTTTGAGAGCCAGGCGGGCGCGCACGACCTGTTCGCCACCTTGCTGGTGGGCGTGGTGTTTTTCTTTCTGCTGGACAAGGCCGAGCTGTGGCACCACGGGCACGAGCACAGCCATGCAGAGCCCGCCGCGCACGACGCCCACCATGACCACCACGGCCATCACCATGGGCATGACCATGGCCACGCACACCACCACGGGCCGCGTGCGGGCGGCTGGGCGCTGCTCACGGGCGACAGCGTGCATTGCTTTGGCGACGGCATTCTGATCGCATCGGCCTTCATGGCCGACATGCGCCTGGGGGTGATTGCCGCCGTATCGGTGATGGCGCACGAGGTGCCGCACCACATGGGCGACCTGGTGGTGCTGCGCCAGACCAGCGCCAACCGGCGCATGGCGCTGCTGAAGGTGTCGCTGGCCGGGGCCGTGACCGCGCTGGGCGGGGCGGTGGGTTACTTCCTGGTGGGGCAGTTGCAAGACTTTTTGCCGTACTTCCTGGCCGTGGCGTCGAGCAGCTTTGTGTACGTGGCGCTGGCCGATTTGATTCCCCAGTTGCAAAAGCGGCTCACGGCGCGCGAAACCATCGCGCAGATTGCCTGGCTGATCGCCGGAATGGTCGTGGTCACGATGGTGAGCGGGGTGGCGCACAGCCATTGAGCGGCGGCAGGCCCGGGCCGCGCAGCGCCGCGGCTTTGACGCAGGCCAATGTGCATTTGCAGCGCTGGGCCACGGCGGCCTTGGCAGCGCGACAAAGCCACGCTGTTGTGCCATGCTGGCGGCATGAACGCCGCAGCCGCTTCCACTTCTTCCCCTTCCTCACCCGCGCGCCTGGGCTTGCTGGCCCAGCCCACCCGCTTTCTGTTCTTCACCGGCAAGGGTGGTGTGGGTAAAACCTCCTTGTCGACCGCCACCGCCATTGCGTTGGCAGACGCCGGGCGGCGCGTGCTGCTGGTGAGCACTGACGCAGCCTCCAACCTGGATGAAATGCTGGGCGTGCCGCTGTCCAACCAGCCGGTGCCCGTGCCCGGTGTGCCGGGGCTGAGCATGCTCAACATCGACCCCGACAACGCCGCCGAGGCCTACCGCCAGCGCGTGCTGGCGCAACTGGAGGCCACGGCCACCGAAGACGAGCGCGCCACGGTGCGCGAGCAGCTCTCGGGCGCCTGCACCACCGAAATCGCCGCGTTCGATGAATTTGCCGCCCTGCTGGCCAGCGAGGGGGCGGACGCGGCCCACACCTTCGACCATGTGGTGTTCGACACCGCGCCCACGGGGCACACGCTGCGCCTGCTGAGCTTGCCCAAGGCCTGGACGGGATTTTTGGCGGGCAACGACCGAGGCGCTTCCTGCCTGGGGCCGCACTCGGGGCTGAAGATGCAGGAGGCCCGCTTCAACGCGGCCCTGGCGGCACTGAGCAACCCTGCGCTGACCACCGTGGTGCTCGTCACCCGCCCCGACCCCCGCCCCATGCAAGAGGCCGCCCGCACCGCCGTAGAACTGCGTGCCCTGGGGCTTGCCAACCAGCGCCTGGCCATCAACGGCGTGTTCCGCGCCAGCCAGCCGGGGCAAGACCCGGTGGCCGACGCCATCGAGCGCCTGGGCCGCGAGGCCATGGGCCAGATGCCTGATGCCCTGGCGCAACTGCCGCGCGACGAAGTGCCCCTGCGTGCCTTCGACACCGTGGGCCTGCCAGCCCTGCGCGCCTTGCTGGGTGGGGGTGCCGTACCCCCCGCTACGCCAGCGGCTGCGGCTGGCGCCGCTTTGCAGGCCGAACCGCTGGCCGCCCTGGCCGACGCACTGGCTGCCAAGGGCCACGGGCTCATCATGGTGATGGGCAAGGGCGGTGTGGGCAAAACCACCATTGCCGCTGCCCTGGCCGTGGGCCTGGTGCAGCGGGGCCACAGCGTGCACCTCACCACCACCGACCCGGCGGCCCATGTGCAAAGCCAGCTCGACGGCAGCCTGCCCGGGCTGAAAGTGGGGCGCATCGACCCCCGGGCCGAAACGCAGGCCTACATCGACAAGATCATGGCCACGCGCGGCAAGGCTCTGGATGACGCAGGCCGCGCGCTGCTGCTGGAAGATTTGCAGTCGCCCTGCACCGAAGAGGTGGCCGTGTTCCATGCCTTCAGCCGCGTGGTGAACGAAGCCCGCACGGCCTTTGTGGTGCTGGACACCGCCCCCACCGGCCACAGCCTGCTGCTGATGGACGCCACCGGGGCCTACCACCGGCAGATGACCCAGCAATACCAGGGCAGCGCCGGGGGCGCGATGGCCAAGCACATCATCACCCCGCTGATGCGCCTGCAAGACGCCGACATGACCCATGTGGTCATCGTGACGCTGCCCGAGGTCACGCCCGTCAGCCAGGCCGCAGCCCTGCAGGAAGACCTGCGCCGCGCCCACATCGAGCCCTGGGCATGGGTCATCAACAAAAGCGTGGCTGCCACGGGCACTTCTGACCCCCTTCTGCAAGCCCGCCTGGTGGGCGAGCGGAAGCAGTGCGAGCGCATAGCCCAGGGCTTGGCCCAACGCACCTTCGTACTGCCCTGGCTGACCGAGCCACCCGTGGGGGTGGAAGCTCTGGGTGGGCTGGTCACTGCGGATGGTTTGCTATCTCATTGATAGCTGCTGGCGCTTTCCACGTCTGGCTTGGAGGCCGAAAACGCTTGAAACAGTAGGCAGCCCTCTGAGCCTGCGAAGGGGTTCAGCCGCACATTGCTACGCAGTGCATGCGTCGGGGGCCGCCGCAGCAAAGCGGGCCAGAAACAAAAAACCCTGCGTGGCGTACCATGCAGGGTTTTTGATTTGGTGGTGGTACCGGGACTTGAACCTGGGACATCAGCATTATGAATGCTGCGCTCTAACCAACTG
>ERZ650302.1014-NODE-1014-length-15859-cov-14.078714_pt1 | contig 15859 bp, 18 predicted proteins | sample MGYA00376238_ERZ650302 | MGnify/ENA primary metagenome ERZ650302 (study PRJEB26733, sample SAMN07839298) | wastewater metagenome | biome: urban; feature: wastewater treatment plant; material: waste water | place: USA: North Carolina | collected 2016-04-28 ... | reverse complement strand
TGGATAAAAAAGGCATCCATTATAACCGCAAGACCGTGGCATTAAGCCTGCAACGGCAAGGGTTACGGGCCAAAGCAGCCGGTAAATTCAAAGCAACGACACAAAGTAAACACAACTTGCCCGTGGCCGATAATTTGCTCAAACAAGATTTTACCGCCAGTCAGCCAAACCAGAAATGGGCGGGTGATATTACCTATTTATGGACGAATGAAGGCTGGTATTATCTGGCGGTGGTCATCGACCTTTATTCACGAAAAGTGATTGGTTGGGCGATGTCAGAACGCATGACAGCCAACTTGGTTTGCGATGCCTTAAGGATGGCCTTATTCCGGCGAAAAAAGCCGAAAGGTGTCATTGTACACACCGACCGAGGCAGTCAATATTGTTCGCATGACTATCAAACCTTGCTACGCGATCATGGTTTAATTTGCAGCATGAGCGCCAAAGGATGTTGTTACGATAATGCCTGTTCGGAAAGCTTTTTTCATAGTCTGAAGGTTGAAGCGATCCACGGAGAACGGTTTGAAACGCGCCAGCAAATTCGAGAAACGGTATTCGAATACATCGAAGTTGATTACAATCGTCAGCGCTTACACAGCTATTTGGGTTACAAAAGCCCTGATGAATTTGAACAACAGAAAATCGCTTAACCCAGTGTCCGTTGTTGCTGGGCCAGATCAAACTTCAGCAAGTTCGTCTTGAGCGCACCGGATTTCGGAACCATTTTGATGTACTCATTATTTCCGAACAAATTGGTGTCGCCAAACCACATCCTGATATTTTTGAGCATGCACTTTCTGTTATGGGCTCTCCTGCTCGTGAGCGAGTACTGATGGTTGGCGATAATCCAGACTCTGACATATTGGGTGGCCTTAATGCCGGATTACAGACTTGTTGGATCAATACCGGGAAAGCCTGAACCTGCAGGTATCAAACCGCATTATCAGGTTGCATCGCTACCAGAACTTGAGTCTATTCTACTGCAATCATAATTCACGAGCTAAATACGCCGTGATGGCGTCGTTGTAGCAAGTAAGTATTTTCCTTAAATTGATTTATTCGAGTCATATATGTCTGCATTCATTGATAAACTGGCGCTGTTTTCTCTATCGGATCATAAAGTTTTGGCTGTTCGCTCTCATGACAAATCGTTGTTTTATATGCCGGGAGGTAAACGTGAAGTTGGTGAGACCGATCAGCAAGCCCTCATTCGTGAAATAGATGAAGAATTGGCTGTAACACTGATGCCTCAGACTATTCATTATGCGACAACGTTAGAAGCTCAGGCTGACGGCAAACCAGAAGGAACGCTGGTTCGACTCACATGCTATTTTGCGGAATTTGAAGGAAAATCGACGGCTGCCTCTGAAATAGAAGAACTAAGATATTTGAACATAACTGACTTATCCGTGTGCTCAAAAGACGCCGTTTTAGCTTTGAATTGGCTAAGGTTAAATCAATATATTGATTGATCCTATTGATACAATCTTTTTCATAATCCGCACGAAGGGAACACGATAGGCGTTCCCTTGCAATCGCAATAATGTTGATGTTTACCCTATGGTTTTTCGGCTACAAATACGACTCAGCAATGCGATAAAAATCACTGAGAGCGTCCAGCAAAAATATAGCCAGAGCGGAGAGGAAAAAGCGAACCCTTTTACTATACAAAGTAATGGCATAAATAATAATAAATATCCAATTGTAGCCACATGTTCAGCAATACTATTTACTATTGATTTAATAATATAAGCCGTAACTATAAATCCGATAACAACGAGTGTGAATTCAAACCAGAAATATGGCCATTTCGGAAGTGCTGCCAGCATAGCCTCTTTATTAAAAGTAGCTTTGTTCAGATATAAAGAAAACACAACGGCACTTAATGATATAAAACAAATTAACCAACTATGATCTGAATTCGAGCCTGAACGGATTACATTATCCTCAGTATCATCATACTCTAATTCGGGCTCTTCACTGTCATCATCTTCTTCATGATAATCATCGACCTTAATCGGAACACCACAAATCAAATCTAGTTGTTCCAAAAATGCTCTTGAGTAGTGAGAATCATCAAAGCTGCCCGTTATCATGCCGGTTAACACCGCATTCAAATGGTCACGTTCTTCATCTTCGACTGTCCATAAAACATTCAAGACCACTGACATATCTAGGTCATCATGATCGGTATCCGTCACCTGATTGATGATCCGAATTAATTCTTGCTTTCGATGTAACCAAATATCAGCCATAAAGATCCATTCGCTCCGCATCTAATCGGCTGATTTTAAACTTATTCGTACTCTAATGCTGTAGTTTTTCATAAGTAATGTAATATAAAAATTAAAAAAGCCAGTTCAGATTTATAATCACCATCTAACTTGGCAATAAAATACATCTCTTAAATATATAACACATACAATATACAGTGTATTGACAATTGCGAAATACTTTACACCAACAATTAAATCACTATATAGCAATAAAAATGTACTTAATAATTTATCTGGCTGAGCATTAGGAACTGTTATTCTTTCAATACGAATTATTGAGCGACATGGCGAATTGATATAATCACTTTCGCCAAGAAAAAATTCACCCCAAATCACCATGCCTCGAATAATGCTAGCCGATTAATATTGATCAATGCTATCCAGACTTTATGCTTGTGTATATAAAATACCGGCATTTAGTTGAGGATGCATTTACGCAACTGAAACAGTATCGCGCCATCACAACGCGATATGACAAATTAGTCCGAAATTCCGCCAGCACGCTGGTTCTGGCGTGCTGCATGATGTGGTTGCTAATATGAAATGTATAAAATTTCATCAGCAAAGATCAACAGGCTCTAGTCGTTTTTAACAACTGACAAAAAAGCAGGTCTTTTTTTGGCTTGTGGTTCTGGCTGTTCGATAGGCTGTTCATCTTCATTGAGACGATATTGGAATGGTTGAGAATCCACCAGCTCTTTGCCATTGATGCCGTTCAGTCCGATCAATTGATCAGTGCAAAATGAAATACGCGTAACAACATTTTGAATCCGACATTCAAAACTGATCATGTTGTCGTTATGAATAAAGTATTTCATCGCTGCCGGTGTCAGAGATAAATTCACATACCACAGATTGTCATCTTTGTGGACGTGTGCAACCAATGGAGCAGGGATCCACGAGCTCAGTTTCAAGTCGCCGTTATGATCCAGACTCGACGCCAACACAACGGCATGAATACTTTTTACTTCATCATTCTGGCACATGTCTTCATATACAATATCAAACACAGCCGAATTGATTTTTGCACATCTGCGCATTTGATGGTTAATCGTTGTCATAACGTCCTCTACCTATACCCAGTCATACGATCACTTCTTAATTTATCATTTTGCTTTCCGATTAGCTTTCATGTGAGCAATTATTCTCTAAAATCCCATCCGCGCTAACTTTCCCTACACAAACACGATCCGTTTGAATAATCCTATTCCGGCTCTATCCAAGTCGATTTAAAGTCAAACCAGCCGAGATTGTTCAAGTGAAAGCCTTTTGCTTGCTCCGGGCCTTTCAGTCGCATCCAATGGTGAAACAGCGGTTGTAACCAGCCGGAAGTGGTTGCAAGTCTCATTAATTCCTCAGCATTAATGGTGTTATTCCGCCATTTGGTTATCCAGCCATTCAATTGCGAAATATCCCCCTATTTCACGGAACATTTCGTTGAATACATCAGATGGTTTGCCAGTAAAACCGGCCACCAGCCCAGCAGCATAATCAACATCACTCAGGCTGGAATTTAACCAAGTCGCCGTTTCAGAGGAAATCTCGGGAGTATACTTCGCTTTATCCGTGACTGACCTTAGAAGATGATTTTGTTGCTCATCAAACAACTGCGGCACGCTCAGTTCCGGCCACATTAAAATTTCCACTTCATCAAGTAATGCCCACAAGCCAAAATAATGATCAAAGGCTTGAGCCGCAAATGCCAATCATCATTATCAGCCACACAATATGGACCGGTATCGATAGGTTTAGCGGCAAAAGCAATTTGCAACGCATGATCTACCGCGCATGCCCCTCAGACGGCTAGGTCACCCAACACCAGCGGATAAGGCAATGCGCAACTGGCCGTAAAAACCATTGGTGGCAGACTTGACGCTATCGCGTGCCTGCTCCAGTGCCGCAAAGACACGCGGAACGAGCTCTAGGAACAGTCGCTCGGCTACGCGGGCGAAATGGAGTTCTTCAGTAACAGCCAAGAAGCAACGTAGGTGGCGAAGTTCCATCCAATCCCCCTTGTCAGGTCGCGGGACAATCAGGAGGGAAGCTAAAGTGGCTCAGAATACTTCCAAACAGATAATGGCTTCCAAAAGAAAAAGCTCACATCGCTAGTTAGGCTGGCCTTGCTAGACCGTGCCATTGCTTACTTTATTTTTATCACGTGTTCACATATTCCGATACAGCTTCGGAATCCACAATTCTCGGACTGCTTCCATCGTCGCTACTTATTGGTGAGGTGCAGCTGAGAAATATGAAGGCAGCTATCGCAGAGAGAACAGTGATCCCCATTAGGACATAAAGCAGGCTCTGGAACGCGCAGGCATAACTGGCAATAAGAAGGTTCCGATTTACATCTGGAAGACTCGCGGCTGCATGGAGGAGATCGCCGGACGCAACACGTTGTGCCACTTCTGCGATACGCGTATCAGTGACAGCGCCGGTGTTTGCTAGTGCAGATTGGAGGCTTATTTGAGCGAAGGCTGAAAGCATGGCAACGGCAATGGCTAGCGCGATACATTCGCCGGCTACTCGCGTGGTATTGAAAATACCAGTTGCCATGCCGGCTCGCTCTTTGGGTACGACGCTTATGGAGAGTCCGTCCATCAGTCCCCATGGCATGCCAGCACCGATTCCAATCAGTAACATCGGGATTACTGCGTGTTCCGATTGACCGACGTTGATGAGGCTACAAGCAGCGGGATCACCAGCAATGGCGCCGATAGTGCGAGCATGAGCAGGCCCGCATCTATTTCTGACAATCCTTCCATGCCAATAAAGCGAAGCGGCTGTCGTCATTCGCAGTGGAAACTTGCCGGACTCTAAGTTGATGTCGAAGCAATTAGGGCCTTTTCGCTTCGTATTGTGCGCAGCCCCAGCATACCTAGAGCGCAAGGGCACCCCGCAAAAGCCTGCCGAACTGGAATGCCATGATTGCGTGCGATACCGTTTTCCGACAACGGGCAAGCTGATGGATTGGAGCATATCGACAGACGCGATCTGGTCGCAATTGCGCTTGCCATCCGTACTGACGTTTAACAACATGGAAGCTGTATTCACTGCCGCAATCGACGGGCATGGCATTGCTTACATGCCTGACTTCCTAGTCCATAAGGCTGTACGAGAAAAACTGCTGCAAATTGTGTTGGACGACGACCAACAGGAGCATGGTCAGTTCTGGGCACTGTGGCCGTCAAACCGTCACCTATCCCCCAAAATCAGAGTTTTCGTGGACTTCATCTCGGCTCGGTTATTTACTCAAGGTACTCATATCTAACGAGATGCTTGATCCGCGTGATCGCGACAAATTCACCGAAGCTGAACGTGAAGTCGTACACTGCCGAGTTTCTTGTTGATGTCATAAGGGTTTGCTGAGCTTTCATTTTAGTTACAGTGTAGATAAAAAGAGAATTACTTATCACAGGTAATTCTCTTTTTTGTATGAAATAAAATGCCCCTATTGATCAAGGAATGATTCAAACAGTAGGCATTAATTTCATAACACACCCTATTAATCCCAATGAGAATTCTCACCAAACCGTGCCACCAGAAAATCAATCATCGAACGCATAGCTTGCGACATTTGCTTGCGTGATGCATAGACGGCATAGATGCCCATATCGGCCATTTTATAATCTGGTAAAACCGGCATTAATTTACCCTGTTTGATCAACTCACTGGCAGCAAAGGTAGGCAACATGGTGATCCCACATCCGGTTGCAGCTGCCTGCTGTAATACTAACGCTTCATTGGCACTGAAATTACCTTGTACCGGCACGGAAACCGGCAACCCGTTATGTTCAAATTGCCACAGACTTTGACCAAAATAGGCATAGGTTAAACAGTTGTGCTGGGTTAAATCTTGCGCGGAAGCCGGTGTGCCTCGTTTATGTAAGTAATCAGGCGATGCACATAAAACCGAGCGGCAGGTACCAACTTTGCGGGCAATTAAGTTGGGGTCAAGATTATTGGTAATCCGAATCGCCAGATCGATACGTTCCTCGATCAGATTAACGGTGCGATCGACCACTTGTAAATCAACGCTCGTCGCCGGATATCGCGCAAGATAGGCCATCACGGCATCTGTCATATGCGGATGCGCAAATACCGCACTGGTGGTAATGCGTAATTGCCCTCGCGGTTCCCCTTCCCGCTCAGCTACTGTGGCTTCCATATCTTCCGCTAATCTCAGCATTTCGCGACAAAGCGGCAACATCTGCGTACCTGCCGTAGTGAGCGTGAGTTTGCGCGTGGTTCGGTGCAATAACCGCGCACCTGACCATTCTTCCATGTATGCAACATAACGCGACGCCATCGCTCGTGACATATCCAGATGTTCTGATGCGGCCGACACGCTGCCACGCTCTACAGTTTCAAGAAACACCTTAATGGCTGTGAACTTATCCATATATGCTTAATTTATGCAACAAACTGTCAACTATATACCTCTATTTGCTCATTTCAATATCCAATAGACTTCATTCCATCAGGTCATGCTACTGCCAGGAACCCATACATGAACGCATTAAAGCTTTATTACTTCTTCGACCCACTATGTGGTTGGTGTTACGCCAGTGCACCCGCATTAGCCGGGTTAGCAGAAGCGTTCCCCGACGCATTAACGTTAATGCCTTCCGGTCTGTTTTCGGAAGAAAATGCTCGCGATATTTCGCCGGAATGGGCAGCGTATGCCTGGCGAAATGACCAACGCATTGAACAGATAACTGGTCAGCAATTCAGTACGGCTTATTACAACCGCGTACTGCACGGTGACAATTTACGTTTTGATTCCGGCCCGACAACACGCGCCATGACGCTGATAGGAACGATTGATCCTGCTCTGGAACATGCGTTTTTAAATGCAGCGCAACAGGTGCGTTATATCCAAGGATTAGATACCGCAAATCCGCAGGTGTTAGGTCTGGTTGCAGAAACGATTGCCGCGAAAAAAGGTATTGAGATCCCAGCTAATCAATTTTCCGCGCAAATTGCAGATGATCAGCAGCTAGCAAAAATGACCAAAGAAAGGATAACGCTGACTCAGCATTTTATGCAGAGGCTGAATATTTCAGGTGTTCCTTTGTTGTTAGTAAGCATCAATGGACAAGAGTTCCTGTTACACGGTGCCGATCTTTATAACGGCCCAAGTAACTTAATTAATGCAATTAAACAGATCGTTAGTTCCCAAAAATAGTGAATCACTTATTAATTAAACGGAGTATTTATAAATCATGACAAATAAAATTCTGGTTCTGGGCGCAACAGGCAACATTGGCAAACCACTGACCGATGCTTTAGTGGCAAAAGGTGAAAGAGTTAAAGCCGCGTCCCGTACTGGTAAAGCCGTAGCCGGTGCTGAAAGCGTGGTGTTTGACTTCACCGATCTATCGACCATCGATAATGCATTTGAAGGTGTAGATCGTGTTTATGTCATGGTGCCAACCGGTCATATTGATGTGGTTTCTTTAGTGACGCCCGTGTTAGACGCCGCTATTAAAAAGGGTGTAAAAATTGTGCTGCAATCTGTGCTCGGTGTTGATGCGGATGACAGCATTCCTTACCGTCAGTTGGAATTGAAAGTTGAACGCTCAGGTGTGCCGTTTGTGATCCTGCGCCCGAACTGGTTCTCTGACAATTTCCATACCTACTGGCTGGCAGGGATCAAACAAGGCGTTATTGCAGTACCGGCTGCACAAGGTAAATCCAGCTTTATTGATGTACGTGATATCGCAGAATCTGCTGCGGCTGCATTATCATCTACCAAGTTTGATGGTAATGCCTTTAATCTGACTGGTCCGGAAGCATTGAGCTATGCAGATGCTGCTGAAAAATTATCAAAAGCATCAGGGCACACGATTCAATACCAGGCAATTGATGATGATACGTTCGTTGGCATTCTGACCGGGGTGGGTGTTCCAAAAGATTATGCCAGTTTCTTAGCGTCGATCTTCTATCCAGTTCGTGAAGGCTGGACAGCATTAACCACCAATGCAGTTGAAACATTGACAGGTCATGCACCACGCGCTTTGCAAACATATATCGATGACCATATCGCGTTGTTCAAATAATTTGTAATCACCGACCCCAAAGCCATCTCATTTGCAGATGGCTTTTTTAATTGGCTTGTTCTTTTTTAGCCAGATACATCGCCGAATCGGCATGATGGATCAACTCACTTTCACTCTCACCATGCTCCGGATATATAGCAACGCCAACACTGGGGTAGATATGTAACTGTGTGCTATCCAGATGATAAGGTTGCGACAACGATGTGCGGATCTTGTGTTTGATGATCTCTACATCATTCAAATGCTTAATATGATTGGCCAGAATGACAAATTCGTCACCGCCGATACGCCCTACCGTATCCGACTCACGAACACAATGTGAAAGCCGGCGTGAAACCTCATATAACAATTGATCACCAGTTGTGTGGCCATACGTATCATTGACCTGCTTGAATTTATTCAGATCGAGATAAAACACGGCCAGCATTTTTTGTTCTCTGTGTGCATTAGCCAGCGCATGTTGCAGACGATCAAGAAACAGTGCACGGTTTGGCAAATGCGTTAATTGATCGTATTGCGCCATATATTCCAAACGAGAGAGCATTCGCTTGCGCTCAATAGCTACCGCTACTTGACTGGAAACGAACTGCAGTAATTCCTTATCTTGTTCCGTAAAGCGCATGCTGTCATCCGAACTCATCACCATCAACACGCCCATGACGCCATTTGACGTTTTGATGGGTGCAATGAGCCAGTTCAACGTCGCCGGATATGCAGCCATCAGATATGGTTGTAAAACAACAGCTACTGTTTCAGGGGTAAGCAATAATGTGCGACCGGTATGAATGACCTGAGTTGCAATAATATGCGGCACCCGGGAGGATGGCTGCTCATCATTATACAAATGTGCGGAATAGGGAAAACTTAAGTCGTTATTCTCTGCATCATAAAGCCCAACCATAAAATTAGTCGCTTGCAACAGATCATCGACAACTTCATGAATACGATGGAATAAATTATCTAAATTACCTGGCGAATTAGCCGCTTCAGAAATAGCATACACAGCAGCCTGCATTGTTTCCGCACGCTTTCGTTCGGTAACATCGCGCGCGACAGCAACCCTCACTTGCTCTGATTCCGACCAACGGGCCGACCACATGATATGCACTATTTTGCCGTCTTTACGCACATAGCGATTTTCAAAATACGGTTTTTTTTCGCCATTAAGAATCTCAGTGACGGCATTGAGTGTTCTCTGACGATCTCCAGGATATACGAATTCGATCATGGGCTTGCCGATCATTTCATCGGGCTTATAACCAAAAATCTGTTCACTGGCCGCACTGACATAAAGAAAATAGCCATCGCGATCGACCACGCACACCGCATCCAGCAGTAAGTCCGTGAAATTAGCGGGAGGGACAGGAATTGCTTTCATAGCTTGACATCACACCTTATGACTCAGCCAAATTAATAATTTTTTCTGCAATTCATGAAACATTATTAAATAACAATGTTTCATCACGTGTGTATTTACAAGCAATTTCCTGACCAATTAACAGAATTATTGGCTAATTAAAGCAATCCGCGTTGATTAAGCAAGTTCCTTTTATGATTTTCAGGATCAGTTAACTTGTTGTATCGCCATCATACCTTGAACTTCATGTTCCAAAATATGGCAATGGAGCATTCTTAACCCTGGAAAATCTTGCCGTATTTTGATGCGAACAGTTTCACCTGACCGAACATTCACCGTATCTTTCCAAGTACGGTACGGCGCGACAGTCCGGACACTATTACGCTCTGTTTCAACAATTTGAAATTGCGTTCCATGCACATGAAATGGATGATCCATATCTGATTGATTACTGATCTCCCAAAGCTCAACCTCATGTATCCGACTAATAAAATCAATTCTATCCATATCAAACGATTTACCATTGATAAGAAATTGCATCGAATGCTGACCATTCGCCATACTCATGACCTCGGTAAAAATAATTTTTTTAACACTTTGTGTCGCACCGAGATCATCAATTTTCCTCAGCGAATTCGGAACATTAATTGAGTTACCCGCCAACATATTTACCGTCGCAATTTTGGTAGTTTTTTCAACCGCTACATGCCCCATTTTTCCTCGGTTATAGGGCTCTAGCTGTAAATTGACACTCCTCTTTTGCCCCAATGTATCAACAATGATCTCCACCCGTTCCGCCGGGCTCAGTAAGAGTTGCTGTAAATCACGAACCGGTTTTTCAAGTAAACCGCCATCGGTTCCGACCAATGTGAATTTATGCCCCGATAACGAGAGATTGAGATATCTGGCGCTGGATGCATTCCAGATCCGCCAGCGCTCAGTGCCTTGCAGATTGATAACGGGTCGGAATTGACCATTCACCAACACATACTGACCTTCACGACCATTCATCCAGTCCATTGCATCATTACCAGCAATAGCCCCCTCGCGGGTTAACTTAAGATCAGAAATCATCAAATTACGCTCAGGTATATTTTTAAGCGGATCATTTTTTGCTCTGACAATAAATGGTGCCGCAAGCCCTCGATAAACCTGCTCTGCTGTATATTCATGCGGATGAGGATGATACCAATACGTTCCGGCACTTCCCACCGGCATGGTAAATCGGTAAGTATGCGATTGCCGCGGCAATACAGGGTCCATCGGATTACCGTCTTGTTCTGGTGGAATAGGTAAACCATGCCAGTGAATTGTAGAAGGTTGCGGTAATTTATTAATGAATGTTATCTCTACCGTATCGCCCTCATACACCTCTATGAGCGAGCCGGGAATACTATTGTTATAGGCCCATACGGTGGTTTTCTTTCCAGCAACAAATTCCATTTCGGTTGGAGCTGCAATGACATCCGCTTTAAACAGATTTTGTTGGTGACTTTGGTTCTCTAATTTAACGATTGGCTGAAGCTCCTCGCCGTGAGGCAACTCCAACACGATTGCGGTGTCTCTCCCCATCATTGGCATCATCATGCCGTGCATTGATTCTTGCGCTGAAACAGGAAGAATAACAACGATAAAGATTGCAGCTAAAATCAGCAGACCATGAGATTGAAATGACATGTTAGCACCCTGTATTTATTGGCTAATGAATAAATAATAGGTGAACTACAGGTAAGCGTGGTGTTGTTTTGGTGCAGGCCCTTTATACGGCCTGACCACAAACAGATCCTAAGATTGTAATTCATACTTAAAAATCATGAATAACAGCGCGTCATGCCCATCTATCAGTCAAGTTTTCATCGGTTACTATCATCATCCGCATTAAAATAAATGCCAGCTTTTTTTCTGGCCTGCGTTAAGACATCAAGCACAACTAATGAATGATCGAGATTTTTGTAGCATGCTGAGTAATCATTCTCAGTAAACATGGCATGAAACGCACGAAATTCATTAACCATATGATTCTCGTGTTCATGTTTATCGATAACGGAAAGCTCATTATTAATGCAACATTCAACGGATTTAGAAATATTGGGTGCACTGGTTAACTTGATATAACCATTGATGCCCTGAACCGTCGCGTGACTAGGGCTTTGTGAGTCTTTGGCCCCACAGCAAACAGCTAGGAATTCTGGATATTGCATAATCAATATGCCTGACGTATCAATGCCATTGAACCCGATATTGGCATAATATTCGACTGTATCCGGTTTTCCGAACAAGCCACAAATAAAATGCACATTGTAGATATTGATGTCATAGAGTGCGCCACCAGACATCGCCGGATCAAATGCGGGTAAAACAGTACCTGAAAGATATTGCGGATAACGGCTTGAATATTGCGAGTAATTACACTGGACTAGTTTGATATCGCCCACTTTCTCAAGATTTTCTTTAATGTGCTGAAAATTGGGTGAATACAGTAATGTGATCGCTTCCAAAAGAAACAAGTTATTTTTTCTGGCAATGTCCGATAACGTTAAGAGTTCGCCATAATTTGACGTAAAAGGCTTTTCACAAATCACATGTTTATGGGCATTAAGGGCCGCTAAAGCATATTCATAATGCAGATTGTTAGGAATACCGATATAGACGATATCAATCTCAGGATCGTTCAGTAATGCTTGGTAATCGGTATAAATTTTATTTATGCCAAACTCTTTGGCTAAGGCTTCGCCTTTTGCCCGGCTATTCTCTCTGACGACAATAGCTTCACAAGTAATTTCAGCGATCTGACTGATTGCATTAAGACATGTAACGACAATGTTCCCTGAACCAACAATACCGACTCGCATGATTTATCCTCTACATTCATCACAATAAAATTGATGTCGTTTTTCTATCTGATAACGGATATTTCCCCGAAACAAAAAAGTGATACAGGTATAACAGAGAGGAAATATAAGGCCAACACATATCAGTTATTACAAATAAAAACACCGCGCATACCGTTAAATATGCGCGGTGATATTGATCTAATGCAAATTAGATCAGGAAGTCATTCAGAGTTTTACCGGCCGCAATGCCTTCACGGATAGGTACTGGCTGACGACCTTGGCCAGTCCAAGTCTGTACATTACCTTCTGCGTCAGTGTATTTATATTTAGCTGGACGCGGTTCACGTTTGCTTGTTTTTTCAGTAGCAACAGCACCAGCAACCAAATCAGCTAAATCGATACCTTCAGCTTTCAACAATTCTTTATATTCAGCAATTTTTTGCAGGCGCGCTTCCTGACTCTTACGTACAGACTCTTCATTAGCACGGCGCTCTTCTACGATAGCCGTTAATTTTTCATAACCTTCGTTCAACTGTTCAAGAGTCAATTCACGAGTGATTGCTTTCAGGCTGCGAGCGTTTAAAAAAACACGTAAGAAATCTGACATGGTTTTACCTTCAATTTCATTATTAATGGGGAGGCTTTACTAGCCACCTTTTAATTGTATATTTGAATTATAAATTTAACAAATAAAATTATATTGCATCGACTCACCACTCATATCTCAAAACAAAAGCCAGACAGAAACCAGCTCTTATCTTTATTACTTATTACATCGCGCTAGAAACGTTAGTGTATCCGATTTATTCCTTAGCTTTACTCGCCACCCCCTTAATTGTCGCAATTTGAGAATTACAAATTGCAACTTAAGACAGCAGATCCCAATCAGCACAATTTAGTATATTGAACGAGGCACAGGCTATTAGTCCATAAAAAAGAACGGTTTTAATCCATGTGTATAAAATGGTTAAGAAACATAGCAAACAAGGCCAATTGAGACTAGATATGCAATTTATTCTAGATAGGTTTGCTGTGGTTTATTACTGTTCCTGCACCGATAACTAACTGATCTGCAATAGTTTCATAGCCATTCCATTGTATGAATGATAGCAGACTTGTTTGTTTTCTTGCTGTCTGTTGAATGATAGCGAACGAACGTCATTATTACCTGATAAAAATGCAGATCTATCCCTAAAGAGACATAGATCACCGCTGATTTATTTAGCATTATCGAATGAATATTTTCGTAGTAATGAGGTAAATAAATCATGATCTGTAATACACAATAGACGATCTTGAGCAGCGGCACATTTCAGATAAAAGATTGTTATCTGACCACCTCAATTCAAGATCAAGAATAGTTTATTGCAGTTTTGACCCAACCGCAGACAATTCACATATTGGTCATCTCGTACCGCTGCTGATGTTGCGTCGTTTTAAATTAGCTAGACATAAAGCTATTGCCTTAGTTAGTCGAGCTGGTGATCTCAGCTTTAAAGCGACAGAACGAATTTAAACACGCCAGAAATAGTATGAAACTGCGTTACTGCTTTATCTGCTTTGATTACCACCATTCTGAAATACGATGGCGCCACAGAAAGCGAATTGATATTAAATAATGCCAATTGGGTGCACAAATGGACGTGTTGACGTTCTTACGCGATATCGGTAAACATTTTTCCGTTAATGTCATGTTCGCAAAAGATTCCGTTAAGCAACGATTAGAACATCCTGATCAGGGCATTTCTCTCACTGAGTTTTTCTATTTATTATTACAATCGTACGATTTTGTCGAATTAAATAAAAATTATGATTATTCAATACAAATTGGTGGCAACGACCAATTGGGCAATATCACTAGTGGCATTGATATGACCCGGTGATTAATTCAGCACAAGGTGTTTGACATGACGTTGCGCTGATGGCACCAAATTCAGTGAAATTGCCCCGATAGGCAGCTTAAATGTTGGTTAAATACCGTGGCAGAAAGCGACACGTAGCCTGCGATTAACGCTTTGGCAAACACCATGATTTCCGGTTTGGCACCCCAACCACGGAAGCCGAACATCAAACCACTGTGAACAAACCGGTCACCACTTCATCGGCAATCAGCAACATGCCATCCAGCCACACCTCTGAGATTACCGTCAAAACGCCCCTTGAGATCTAAATGGCAATCATTCTGGATCTGACTATGCAGTACCAACTCCTGTATACGGGAAGCACTACGGAATCCGATCTTGTTATCTGAATGGGAATTGAGCACCATGAATGCTCCTTATATAAAGGAAATATAAAGAGCAGCAGTAAAAAATCAGCCATACAGACATCAAAATATTGCAGAATTTTTAACTAATTACCAGCTAATTTCAGTAGATTAATTTATAAAAAATGAAAATACGGGGTAAAAATACACCTCCAATTAATCTAATAAATTTTATGTACCAACATGGTTTCAGCGCTCATTTTGGCGCAAATAGACATAGCTGAAACCACGTGATGTACTATCCATTCAAGTGTTAATTGATAAGGGTGTTAGATGTTCGGTATTCATGATCTCGCATTATTTATTATTTCAGGCTTCTTACTCAATGTAATGCCAGGCCCTGACTCATTATTGATCATGTCAAAAAGTGCATCTCAGGGGTGGCGAGCAGGCAGTGTCGCATCACTCGGTATTGGCTCTGGCGTTTTTGTGCATGTATTTGCGGCAGCACTTGGTTTATCTGCAATTCTGGCCAGCTCTGCAACTGCGTTTACAGTGGTGAAATATGTGGGAGCCGCTTATCTCGTCTATATCGGCATCACTGCTTTACGCCAAAAATCCAGCATAGATAGTGAGGCAAACAATTCTGTAAATTCATTACCACACACAATGAAATCCATTTTCTGGCAAGGTTTTCTGAGTAATGCACTGAACCCGAAGGTAGTGTTGTTTTTCCTGGCTTTTGTACCGCAATTTATTAATCACGACTCACCGGAAAAAGCACTAGCCTTCATTGTTCTGGGTGCCATTTTTAACGTAAACAGCATGCTGTGGTGCCATTTTCTGGCTATTTCCACTGCATTTGCCAGTAAACGACTAAAAATCAGTAAATCTATGAGTGTTTGGCTGAATAAAACAATTGGAGTGTTGTTTATTTCATTAGGAATGAAATTAGCGTTAGCGGCAAAAAATTAATAAAATGATTCGAACTAATCGAGGTCGAGCAGAGTAAATAATACTTGGCCGTAAATGATGGTTTAATATCGAGTTTACTGAATTTCAGATAACAAAAAACCCCGCATCAGCGGGGTTTTTGTGTCTTGCAATTAGGAGCCTGGCAGTGT
>ERZ650302.1013-NODE-1013-length-15872-cov-5.563002_pt1 | contig 15872 bp, 10 predicted proteins | sample MGYA00376238_ERZ650302 | MGnify/ENA primary metagenome ERZ650302 (study PRJEB26733, sample SAMN07839298) | wastewater metagenome | biome: urban; feature: wastewater treatment plant; material: waste water | place: USA: North Carolina | collected 2016-04-28 ... | reverse complement strand
CTTTGAGCAGAGCATCCAGGAAGCATCAAATATCATGGAGTTTCTGGATTTTGAGCAGGCAAGGAGAGGCTGCCGCATTATAGAGCATAAGCTTAAGTTTGAGGATGCATGGATTGATGAGAAAAGCCTGCGCCGCTTTTATATGGTCTATGCAAGGACGTCTGTTTTACTTGGAGAGATGTCCAAAGCGATTGAGCTCACGAATGAATACAAGGCGCTGATACCGGAAAATGACAGTGAGCATTATCTTTCGCTGTATTATTTCATGAAGGGCACCTGCTATATGTATCAGGGCAAGCTTGAGAAGGCCGGAAACAGTGCAAAGAGTGCCTATGACTATGCAGTTTTGGCAGAGGATGACACACTGATATTTAAGGCAGAGCTTTTGTCAGTCATGATAAAGATGTCAGGCTGGTACAATATATTCTTCTGTGTACAGGATATACCTGTCAGTGATGAAATTATAGAAAAGCTCATAAAGCACGGCTACAGGAATCATTTGGCACATATATATATTTACGCATACGACAATAGCCGGGATGTGGTGAAGCAGTCCTTTTATGATGAATCCTTGCTAAAGCATTTTACGAAGGGGCTTGAGCTTGCAAAGGAGATAGGAAATGAGCAGCTTGTGTATGATGCATATCAGAAGATTATCATGCTTGCCAGCACAAACGGTCTCAATGAGATAGCATTTTTATATGTTATCCGTACATACGAGTTCATGAATGGGCACGGCAATATATATGTTGCGAGAGTGCTTACGTCTATAGGCTACAATTTAAGTGCCATGGGTAAAAATGAGCTGGTTGACAATTATTACAATGCTGCAATCAATATGTTATATTACCTGAAGATGCCGGAGGATATAGCTGAGGTGTATTATAACAAGTCTCTTAACTATATCATGCAGGGCAATTATAAGGAGGCTGTCCATGCACTTTTAGTTGCCATGAAGACTATTATAAAGCTTCATCTAAACAGCTTAAGAGTGTGCAACACGAGTAAGGTATATGCGCTTCTTGCGCTTGCATCTATATTTTCGGGTGACAGATTCAGCTGTGAGCGCTATCTGCTCAGCTGCAAGCAGTTTCTTAATTATGTCATCTACAGAGTAATTGACACCACAAGAACTGAGGCAGTCCATGACTATTCCAGATGCGATGATGAGATGTTCCTTTACTCCTTTGCATCAGCCATGCTCTTGTGGCACGATGGTGAAAAGGAAGAAGCCTTTTTACGTTTTGAGGATGCGGAGAGATATCTCGTTAATGCGGAGGGAAACGAATTTTTTGCATATTCGATATACAGGGAAAGCAGGATGAAGCTGTTTGAGCTGCTCGGCAAAAATGAGCTTATAGAGCATGAGAGAATACTTTTAGAGGCACACAATAAAAGGATGCATGAAATAGCAGAGGCAGCTCCGCTTGACATGTTAAAAAATATCAACCTAGAGTCACTGAGTGATGGCCATATCAATGAGCGGCAGATTAATATGCTTGTAAAGCAGCATGGGCTCGAAAAGGATTATCAGGGCTCAAAGCGTCAGATGGAGTTTATTTCCATATGGCAGACCATTATCGATGTCAATGACCAGAAGAAGGACACCATGATTGAAAATGCCATGAGCAATTTCATCAATCATTTCAGTCTTGACTGTGCGCTGATCATAGATCTGCACGCGAAGGAGCCACAGGTGCTTTATAATGATACGGGCTGTGATATGACAGATGAGGTTATAAAGGGCATATGTGATATCATGATAGACTATCCGGAGGGCATTGCCACATCAAAGATTGCAGAGGGCTTCTACGAGTATGAAAATGTCATCTCGTATTTCGGCGTGGATGATGTATGCTCATTTGTCGCAGTGCCTTTTATCAAGAATGATGCACTTTCAAGTGTACTCATAGCATATGTGCGCATGAAGGACAACTGGCATGGCTCAATCGAGCGATACATGCTCAATGAGGATGATCTGAGCATTTTCAAGCTGTTATTCAGAGAGCTTGAGTATTCCATTGCCCGTATTGAGGCAAATGAGAAGGCCAATGAGATGAACAAGAGGCTGAAGCAGGCAGCTGTCACTGACATGCTTACCGGTATCTATAACAGAGCAGGTATGTATCAGGAGATTGAAAAGCTTGAAAAGCGCATAAGTGTTACATCCGGTGGAATGGATGTGGGGCTTATGTTTATTGACCTGGACAACTTCAAGCATTATAATGATACGTATGGTCATGATGTGGGAGATTTGATACTTAAGGAGATGGCCTTTGTGTTCAAGGAAGTTGCTAAGGACAGAGGCTTTGTGAGCAGATATGGCGGTGATGAGTTCATCATAGTCATTGAGTCATGCGCCAGATACGAGCTTGAGAATATTGCAAAGGATATCTATGCGAGGATTGCAGAGGCGGATGGCTTCAGCAGCCAGATAAAGAAATATCTCAACCATGACGTTGAGTTTAATGAGGAGAAGAATATCACCTGCTCCATCGGTATTTCATATGAGAGAAATGTTACCAGTGAGAGTCAGATTACCGAGCTCATTAAAAAGGCGGACGATCTGATGTATACAGTAAAGACAGGCGAGAAAGGACACTATGCATTCTTTTAAATCAGATGAATTTAAGATAAGAGTATTGACAAAGGACGATGCGGAGGAATACAATGCACTGCTTCGTTATGCTTTTCAGGTAACAGAGGCAGATCTTGCCGAGACCGGTTGGAAGGATGATGAAATCAAGCAGTCGAAGTTTCCGGTGCTTGAGAGAGCTGATGTGCTCGGCTGCTTCAATATCATAGACAAAAAAGAGGAGCTTGTGGCTCAGTTTGCGGTATATCCGCTCGATATGAATATATATGGTGAGCGCTACGAGGTAGGCTTTGTCACAAGTGTGTGCACGTATCCTGAGTACACAGGCCATGGTCTCATGAAAAAGCTTATGAGAAAGAGTCTTACGAGGATGCGAGATAGCAACAAGTCGTTTGCCCTTTTGTATCCATACTCCATACCTCTTTACAGAGGGCTTGGCTGGGAGATTATCTCAAACAAGATGACATATGTGATAAAGGACAGACAGATTCCTACAAAGCTTAAGGAGCCGGGCTATGTGCGCCGTGTGCAGTGGGATGACGAGCAGTTTAAGAAGCTTCATACTCACTTTGCCGCGAAGACTCACGGCTGTCTGTACAGAAACAATCTGGCTTGGGAGGAGTACTTCCGCTGGGATGAGGACGATACGATGGTCGCCATCTACTATAACGAGGATGATGAACCGTGTGGCTATATGGTGTATCTTATCAGCTCCGATGTCATGCACATCAAGGAGCTCATCTACTTAAACCGTGAGGCGCAGCTTGGTCTGTGGGAGTACATTCATGCGCACGATTCCATGATTGATGAGGTCAGAGGCAACAACTATTACAGCGAGCCCATCGCTTTTGAGCTCGATGACAGTGATATAAAGGAGACAATAAGACCATACGCCATGGGCAGAATCATCGACGTGGCGCAGTTTATATCACAGTATAACTGTGACCCGGATGGCCCGGGCGGCTGTTTTAGCTTTGAGATAGCAGATGACCTTCTTCCGTGGAACAATGGCACATTTGTCATTGATTTTGAGAAAGGGCACTGTGCTCTCACCGACAAAAATCCACAGTATCACCTAAGCATGTCTATTGGCACGTTTACCACACTGCTTTTAGGCTACAAGAGTGCTGAGAAGCTTTTGCAGATGGGCAAAATACAGACTACGTATGATGCTGTTGCAAAGCTTGACGATATTTTATATCATGAGATACCATATGTATCTGACTACATATAATGATAAAAGGTCAAAAGGTAAAGGAAAATAATATGTCAAATTATGTGATTAGCTGCTGTTCAACAGCAGATCTTACCAGGGAGCATATGCTCGAGAGAAATATTAAGTACGCATGCTTTCACTATGAGCTTGACGGTAAAGAGTATATGGATGATTTAGGACAGTCCATGCCACTGCCGGATTTCTACAAGGCAATGGAGGCAGGTGCCATGACAAAGACCTCGCAGATCAATCAGGAGGAGTACATGGAGTACTTCAGGCAGTTTCTGGATGAGGGATATGATGTGCTTCACTGTACACTAAGCTCCGGTATATCAGGTACAGTCAACTCGGCAAGGCTTGCAAAGGAGGCTCTCGAGGAGGAATACCCTGACAGAAAGATATATGTGATTGATTCGCTGGCAGCATCGTCAGGCTTTGGTCTTTTGATGGATAAGCTCGCTGACCTTAGGGATAGCGGCATGGATATTGATACACTGGCTGATTGGACCATGGAGCACAGACTTGAGGTGAATCACTGGTTCTTCTCATCAGACCTTACATTTTTTATCAGGGGCGGCCGTATCTCAAAGACCGCGGGATTCGTGGGAAATGTGCTGAATATCTGTCCTTTCATGAATGTGAGCAATGAGGGAAAGCTTATTGTGCGTGAGAAAATCCGCACCAAAAAGAAGGCAATAAAGGAGATGCTTGTGAAGATGCAGGCACTCTGCAAGGATGGTGCCGATTATTCGGATAAGGTCTATATATCAAATTCTGCATGCTATGAGGATGCTAAAGCCGTAGCTGATCTGATAGAGGCTGCCTTCCCTAAGATGAAGGGAAAAGTAGAGATAAATGATATCGGTACGACTATAGGAAGCCACACCGGTCCGGGAACAGTTGCATTGTTTTTCTGGGGTAATAAGAGAGAGGATTAGCCGGATATTTTAGCCTAAATATCTGATTAGAATAATCAAAATCAATAAAGTTGATTATATTTTTATAAAAAATTAAATTACATCAACCAAAGTGATTAAATATAATCATTCCAATAACTGCGCTTATGTGTTACAATTATATCAGTTCAAACGAAAAGAGGTTTTAAGATGAAAGGATATGAAAAATACGAGCGCAGTTATTTTCTGCCTCCTGAATGCACTTATGACTGGGTTAAGAAGGATTATATAGATAAAGCACCACTGTGGTGTTCGGTTGATTTACGTGATGGTAACCAGGCTCTAATCGAGCCGATGAGTCTTGAGGAGAAGCTTGACTTCTTTAAGATGCTTGTAGATATAGGCTTTAAGGAAATCGAGGTAGGTTTCCCGGCAGCCTCTGAGACAGAGTTCAATTTCACGAGAGCTCTTATTGAGAGGGATATGATTCCTGATGATGTCACTATACATGTGCTGACACAGGCCAGAGAGCATATCATCAAGAAGACCTTCAAGGCACTTGAGGGAGCACCGAGAGCAGTTGTACATCTGTACAATTCCACATCTGTTGCACAGCGTGAGCAGGTGTTTAAGAAGTCAAAGGAAGAGATAAAGCAGCTTGCAGTTGACGGAGCTGTTTTACTGAGAGACCTTGCAGCAGAGACTGACGGTAATTTCCGTTTCCAGTATTCACCGGAGAGCTTTTCGGGCACTGAGGTGGATTATGCGGTTGATGTGTGCAACGCTGTGCTTGATGTATGGCAGCCAAAGGCTGATAATAAGGCCATCATCAATATCCCTACCACAGTAGAGAATGCTATGCCACATGTTTTTGCCACACAGATAGAGTATATCAACAAGCACCTCAAGTACAGAGACGGAGTAGTGCTTTGCTTACATCCTCATAATGACAGAGGCTGCGGTGTTGCCACATCAGAGCTTGGTGTGCTTGCAGGAGCTGAGGAGATAGAGGGTACGCTGTTTGGAAACGGTGAGAGAACAGGAAATGTAGATATCGTGACACTTGCCATGAATCTTTACTCACACGGAGTGGATCCACAGCTTGATTTTTCAAATCTGCCTGAGATCAGGGAGAAGTATGAGACATTTACCAGAATGAAGGTAGGCGAGAGACAGCCATATGCGGGAGACCTTGTTTTTTCTGCTTTTTCAGGCTCACATCAGGATGCTATCTCAAAGGGCATGGCATGGAGAGAGGAAAAGAAGCTTGATAAGTGGACGGTTCCATATCTGCCTATAGATCCAAAGGATGTCGGCAGGACATACGAGGCTGATGTTATCCGTATCAACAGCCAGTCAGGAAAGGGCGGAGTGGCATATATCCTTAAGCAGAGCTTCGGTATCAATGTGCCACAGCAGATGAGAGAGCAGGTCGGATACATGGTCAAGCAGGTATCGGACGAGGAGCACAAGGAGCTTTCACCTGAGTGGGTACACAGTATCTTTACAGACAATTATGTGGATTTTCATCCATATTTCACTATACCGGAGTGCCACTTTAAGCAGGTAAACGGCATTTTCGCAGAGGCGGTTATTTTACACAATGACAGCACCAGAAAGGTAGATGCCAATGGAAACGGCCGTCTCGATGCAGTCAGCAATATAATTAAGCAGTATTTTGACATCAGCTTTGAGCTCACTGTATACGAGGAGCATGCGCTTTCACACGGATCTTCATCAAAGGCTATGGCATATGTGGGTATCACAGTTGACGGCAGTATGTTCTGGGGCGCAGGTGTGGATGAGGATATCATCAAGGCATCAATCGGAGCGCTTGTTGTTGCGGTAAACCATTATCTTGCCACCAAGGCTGACAGTCACGTGAAGGATGAGCGCTATATTGCCATGCTCAACTTCATCCAGGCCAACTACAAGACAGTATCGCTTGCAGACATGGCTGCACAGTTCAACCTGACAGAGCCGTATATCTCCAAGTACATAAAGGAGAAGTCAGGCAAGACTTTCGGGGAGCTGGTCACCAATGCCAAGATGAAGAAGGCACGTACACTGCTGAGAAACAGCATCACAACTGTTGAGAATATCGCAATCGAGGCAGGATATCAGAACGTGGAGCATTTTAACAGACAGTTCAAGAAGCTGTATGGAATGACACCGCTTGAGTACAGAAATTCAAGCACAAAATAAGCGGATACAGCATTTTAATATAACCGGATCAATATGCTAAATGACAATTCATTCAGCTGTATTGGTCCGGTTTGCTTTTTAGTATTGCATTTTTTGTGTGAAAATCTGCATTAAAATTGTATAAAAATGGGAACAATGGGCTATTGATTGTATTTTATCAAGTAATTTGTTGTTTTTACAACGGATTATATGTACAATGCGGGTATAATATAAATAAAAGATAATTATTCAGAACTACTGATAACAAAGCAGATATTGAGAATTTGTGTTTGGGATGAATAGTTATAATAAAAAGCAACTATTTGAATTATAGTTTAAGAAAGAGAGGAACGTACATGAGCAATAAAACTAGCGCAGTTGTTAAGACAAACCCAAGAAAGGCTGTCATGATCGGATGTGGATTCGTTGGTTCGGCATCAGTTTTTGCACTTATGCAGAGCGGTCTTTTTTCTGAGATAGTTCTCATTGACGCTGATAAGGACAAGGCTGAGGGAGAGGCGATGGATATAAGCCACGGTATTCCTTTTGCCAGACCTATGAAGATATATGCAGGCGGTTATGATGATGTGGCAGATGCTGCTATCATTGTTGTTTCTGCAGGTGCAGGCCAAAAGCCGGGCGAGACAAGACTTGATCTGGTAAATAAAAATGTTGCAATCTTCAAGAGCATCATTCCGGAGATTGCAAAGAGAAATTTCGGTGGAATCTTACTTATCGTTGCAAACCCTGTAGATATTTTAACACAGGTGGCACAGAAGCTTTCAGGACTTCCTGAGGAGCGTGTCATCGGTTCAGGTACCGTGCTTGACAGTGCAAGACTTAAGTACGCGCTTGGAGAGCATCTTGAGGTGGACAGCCGAAGCGTACATGCATTTATAGTAGGTGAGCATGGAGACAGTGAGGTGGTTGCATGGTCATCAGCCAATGTTTCCGGAGTGGAGCTTCACAAGATGTGCGAGATGAGAGGTCACTACAAGCACAAGGAGAATACAGAGGAAATCGCTGCAAACGTAAAGAACAGTGCTTACGAGATAATTAACAGAAAGCATGCGACATATTATGGTATCGCTATGTCGGTCAGACGTATCTGCGAGGTAATCATGCGTGATGAGAAGTCTATTCTTCCTGTTTCACACATGATGCACGGACAGTACGGCATCGACGGTGTGGTTCTCTCAATGCCTGCAATCGTTGGAGCAAACGGAGTGGAGAGCGATATCCCAATCGAGTTAAACGGTGAGGAAGCTTTAAAGCTCAAGGAGTCTGCTGATGCACTTAAGAGCATACTTGACGGGCTTGAGCTGTAAATATCAGGCTCTTAATATTAATTTTGTAATATAAAACTTATATAAAATACTATAAATTCAGTATGGTTTGGGGTATAATGATAACTGTCGGGCTGCATATATTATGTGCTCGGCGGTTATTTGATTTTATGGCAGATAATTATTTAGAATTACCGGGAAAAAGGAGTATATATAATGAGCGAAAGAAAACAAATCCATCAGGAGTTTCTGACAGGCGAAAGAGCCCTGTTTGCAAGTAACGACCTGGATATATATGATACAATTTTTGATGACGGAGAGTCACCTCTTAAGGAGAGCCATGGCATTAGCCTGACAGGCTGTTTTTTTAGATGGAAATATCCGCTATGGTACTGTAGTGACATAGCTGTAAAGGACTGTACATGGTTTGACATGGCGCGTGCGGGTGTCTGGTATACAGACAATATCTCTGTCACTGATTCAATAGTTGAGGCACCTAAGAACTTCAGGCGCTGCAATAACCTAAAGCTTAAAAATGTGACATTTCCAAATGCCCAGGAGACCCTCTGGAGCTGTGATCATGTCGATATCGAGAATGTCTCGGCAAAGGGAGATTATTTTGGCATGAATACAAATAATCTTATCATGAAGAATTTCCAGCTGGTCGGCAACTATTCGTTTGACGGCTCAAGAAATGTAGAGGTGCACGATTCAAAGCTTATCTCAAAGGATGCCTTCTGGAATACGGAAAATGTCACAGTCTATGATTCATTTATTACAGGTGAATACCTTGGCTGGAACGCAAAGAATCTGACACTTATAAACTGCACAATCGAGAGCTTGCAGGGGCTTTGCTACATCGACAACCTCGTTATGAAAAACTGTAAGCTCATAAACACTACATTGGCATTTGAGTATTCTTCGGTAGATGCAGAGATTTGCAGTAAGGTGGACAGTGTTTTAAATCCGACAAGCGGAGTGATAAGGGCAAAGGAGATTGGCACACTGACTATCGAAAAGGACAGAGTTGACCCATCAAAGACTAAGATAATATGTGAGGGAAAATAATCTATGTATGATTTTGACACCGTTGTAGACAGAAGAAATACAGGCTCACTAAAGTGGGATGTGGCAGAAAATGAGCTCCCGATGTGGGTAGCAGATATGGATTTTAAGACAGCTCCCCAGATAATAGATGCAATATCAGAGCGTGTTTCTCACGGAGTGTTTGGCTATTCCATCATTCCGGATGAGTGGAATGATGCGTATATTTCGTGGTGGGACAGACGCCATGGGCTTAAAATCGAAAGAGACAGCCTGATTTTTTGCACAGGGGTCGTACCGGCCATATCATCTACAGTGCGAAAGCTCACAACACCTGGTGAAAATGTGCTTATCATGACACCGGTATACAATATATTTTTTAATTCCATATTTAATAACGGCGTAAATGTGCAGGAAAGCCCGCTTGGATACGAAAACGGCAGATATTTTGTGGACTATGACAGGTTGGAGCATGACCTTTCCAATCCACAGACCTCGCTTATGATATTTTGCAACCCTCACAATCCGTGCGGTATCATCTGGACAAAGGATGAGCTTGCGAAAATAGGTGCACTCTGCAGGAAGTACAATGTGACGGTCATATCAGACGAGATACACTGCGACATCACAGCACCGGGAAAATCATACGTGCCGTTTGCGGCAGCATCAGAGGACTGCGCCGATATAAGCATCACCTGTATTGCTCCGACCAAGTGCTTTAATATGGCAGGCTTACAGACTGCGGCAGTGATGGTGCCAAATAAATTTTTGCGCCACAAAGTATGGCGCGCATTAAATACAGACGAGGTGGCGGAGCCAAACGCATTTGCCATCACGGCAGCAGTTGCGGCATTCACAAAGGGTGAGCCGTGGCTTGAGGAGCTCAGAAAATATCTCTGGGAAAACCGCAAAACAGTCTGTGACTTCATGGCAGAAAACCTGCCGCAGATACATGTAGTGGATGCCGATGCGACATACCTCATGTGGCTTGACTGCAGTGCACTCACAGATGATTCTGTGGCATTTACGCAGATGATTCGCGAAAAGACAGGCCTTTATCTGTCGGAGGGAGCTGAGTTTGGAGGCAATGGCCGTTACTTTGTGCGATTGAATATCGCATGCCCCGGTTCAGTGCTTATGGAAGGGTTGGAAAGGTTAAAAAGAGCTCTCGTTTAAGCTGAATATGTACATTTTTTAAAATAAATAAGACCGGTGATCGGCCGGTCTTATCTGGTATAATTAAACATTTATGGCATACAAGATTTAGAAATATATCATGCATACGTTTGTTTTCTGATTCGATAGTTAGTATACACTAACACGAATTAGAAGTCAATAACAAATATGGGATTTTGATATTTTTTTGGATTTTTATAAATCACGTACAAATCAAAAGAAAAGTTTTGCAAACAATAAAATGTATGTTATAATAATATAACTGAATTAAAACGAACGAAAATAAACTCACGGGGGTATTCGAAATGCGAAACAATGAATCATCAGAAAACTATTTAGAGACCATACTTATTCTCAGCAAGAAGCTTCCTGTGGTACGCTCAGTTGATATAGCAAATGAGCTTGGATTTAAGAAATCCAGCGTGAGTATAGCCATGAAAAACCTTAGAGAGAAGAACAATATCACAGTTAGTGATGCAGGATTTATCACACTCACAGATTCAGGAAGACAGATAGCAGAGATGATATACGAAAGACATGAGCTTTTGTCAGAGTGTCTTGAGAAGCTTGGTGTTGATAAGGAGATTGCAGCAGAGGACGCATGCCGTATAGAGCATGTCATCAGTCCTGAGAGCTTTGAAGCAATCAAGAAGCATATACATAAGAGCTGATATATGAAACCAGTACCGCAGGGTACTGGTTTTTTAGTGTATCGTTTTTCTTGTATATATGAGAAAAATCATCTATAATAGTGAAGCTGTAATCGGCGACATAAAATCTGAAAGGGGAAAAGATGAAACAGATATTAAAATATTTGAAGGAGTACAAAAAGGAATGCATCTGTGCTCCGTTATTTAAGCTGCTGGAAGCATCCTTTGAGCTTATAGTACCGCTTGTCATGGCGGCAATCATTGATAACGGAATTACGGCTTCGGACAAGCCATATATATGGAAGATGGGAGGTGTGCTGGTGCTGCTTGCGGCAGTTGGTCTGGTAAGCTCGGTCACAGCACAGTATTTTGCGGCAAAGGCGGCAGTTGGTTTTTCCACAAAGCTTCGCCATATATTGTTTGAAAAGATAGAGTCACTGTCATTCTCAAAGATGGATACAGTGGGCACATCGACACTTATCACGAGGATGACAAGCGATATAAACCAGGTGCAGTCAGGAGTCAATCTGGTGCTTCGACTCTTCCTTCGCTCGCCATTTATTGTATTCGGAGCTATGGCGATGGCTTTTACAGTAAATGTAAGAGCGGCAATGGTTTTTGTAGTTACTATACCTCTGCTTTCAATAGTGGTATTCTCAGTTATGGCTGCAAGCCTTCCGCTTTACAAAAAGGTGCAGAGCTCTCTTGACACAGTGCTTTCACACACCAGGGAGAATTTAGAGGGAACCAGGGTTATAAGAGCTTTCAATAAGCAAAATGATGAGATTGACAGCTTCAACAGGGACAACGAGTTTTTAACCAATATGCAGCAGGTTGTAGGACGAATCTCAGCACTCACCAATCCGCTGACATTTATCATTATAAATATCGCAACAATCGCAGTTATCGTATCAGGCGGCAAGCAGGTATACGCAGGAATCCTCACACAGGGTGAGGTTGTGGCACTTGTAAACTACATGTCACAGATACTTGTCGAGCTGATAAAGCTTGCAAACCTCATCGTACAGGTGACAAAGGCAGTGGCGTGCGGTAATCGTATAGCGGATGTGCTTTCTATTCCATCAAAGCTTCCTGAGAAAAATCCTAAGCTCATTGGTGCAAAGGATGGCGCACCTGAGGTTGAGTTTGACCATGTCTGCATGACCTATGAGGGAGCGGCCGATGAGACACTCACAGATATAAGCTTTACAGTGCAAAAGGGGCAGACAATCGGAATCATCGGTGGTACAGGCTCAGGAAAATCAAGCCTTGTAAACCTTATTCCGAGGTTTTATGATGCCACAAAGGGTACTATAAGGATTCAGGGAAATGATATAAATGACTACGATGCAGTGCAGCTTCGAGACAAAATCGGTGTTGTAATGCAAAAGGCAGTGCTTTTTGCAGGAACGATAGCCGACAACCTGCGCTGGGGCAAAAATGATGCCACAGAGGAGGAAATGTGGAAGGCACTCGATATAGCACAGGCGACAGAGGTTGTAAAGGGCAAAGAGGGAGGCCTTGACTACATGATAGAGCAGGGCGGCAAGAACTTATCAGGCGGTCAGAAGCAGCGTCTTACAATTGCCAGAGCGGTTGTAAAGGATCCTGACATACTGATACTTGACGACAGTGCATCGGCACTTGACTTTGCTACAGATGCGAGCCTTCGCGCGGCATTAAAGAACATGCATGGTGACAAGACAATATTTATCGTGTCACAGCGTACCTCATCTATCCAGTTTGCGGACAATATCATAGTGCTCGACGACGGACAGATGGTTGGCTTCGGACCTCATGAAAAGCTGCTTGAGACATGCGAGACCTACAAAGAGATATATGATTCACAGTTTAAAAAAGAGTCGGATATGACCAGACAAAAGGAGGTGTAGAGTATGGCTACGGATAATGCGAAGATGAATAAAGCAGGCACAATGCGCAAGGTATTAAGCTACATGAAGAGATATATTCCTTTGCTTGTAATTTCACTTGCCCTGTCTGTTGTTACAGTGGCGCTTACGCTTTATTTTCCAATTCTCACAGGACGCGCAATTGATTTGATTGTAGGAAAAGGAAAGGTTGATTTTACGGCTATGACAGCCATCCTCACAAGAGCAGCAATAATAGTCGTCATAGCGGCAGCAGCCCAGTGGCTTACAAATATCTGCAACAACAGGATGACCTACAACATAGTGAGGGATATAAGGCGTGATGCATTTTTAAACATTGAAAAAATGCCACTTTCCTATATTGACAGCCACTCACACGGTGATATGGTCAGCCGTATCATCGCCGATGTAGATACATTTTCAGAGGGACTTTTGATGGGCTTCACACAGCTCTTTACAGGAATTGCAACAATAGCAGGCACGCTTATTTTCATGCTTACAATAGATGTGAAGATATCATGCATTGTAGTGCTCATCACACCTCTGTCACTTTTTGTGGCAAGCTTTATCACTAAAAAGACATATTCCATGTTTCAGCTACAGACAAGAACAAGGGGAGAGCAGACATCACTCATCGACGAGATAGTAGGAAATGAAAAGGTCGTACAGGCCTTCAACCATGAGGATGAGGCGCTTGAACAGTTTGACGAGATAAATGACAGATTACAGAAATGCTCACTGAGGGCAACATTTTTCTCAAGTCTTACAAATCCGTGTACACGTTTTGTCAACAGTCTTGTGTATGCCGGAGTCGGAATTTTTGGTGCCATGAGTGCACTCACCGGCGGAATCACAGTAGGACAGCTTTCATGCTTCTTATCATACGCCAACCAGTACACCAAGCCGTTCAACGAGATATCGGGTGTCATCACAGAGCTTCAGAACGCACTTGCCTGTGCTGCTCGTATCTTCGAGCTGATTGAGGAGAAAAAGGAGATACCGGATGCTTCGGATGCGGTAACACTCGATGAGGCAGACGGCCGTGTGGACATAGAGGATGTTTATTTCTCATATGTGCCGGATAAAAAGCTTATCGAGGATTTCAATCTCCATGTAAAGCCTGGACAGCGCGTGGCTATCGTAGGTCCGACAGGCTGTGGAAAGACGACTATTATCAATCTGCTTATGAGATTTTATGATGTAAACAGTGGAACAATTAAGGTGAGCGGACATGATATCAGAAAAATCACGCGCGAGAGTCTTCGTGACAACTATGGTATGGTGCTTCAGGAGACATGGCTCAAGAAGGGCACAATCCGTGACAATATCATAATGGGAAAGCCTGATGCCACAGATGAGGAAATCATTGCAGCAGCAAAGGCATCCCATGCCCACAGCTTTATCAGACGTCTGCCGAAGGGCTATGACACTGAAATCGGTGAGGACGGCGGCAGCCTGTCACAGGGACAGAAGCAGCTATTATGCATCACAAGAGTCATGCTCTGCTTACCGCCTATGCTGATATTGGATGAGGCTACATCATCGATTGATACACGTACAGAGATTAAGATTCAAAAAGCATTCCTTACCATGATGCAGGGCAGGACAAGCTTTATAGTGGCTCATCGTCTGTCTACCATCAGGGAAGCGGATATTATCCTTGTTATGAAAGACGGAAAGATTATAGAGCAGGGCAATCATGAGAGTCTGCTTGCAGCCAATGGATTTTATGCAAATCTCTACAATAGCCAGTTTGCATAGCATAGGGCTATAGAAATACGGGGCATAAGCCGCCGGAGTTGAGAAAAGCACATCACCAGAATGATATGGCAGTCATGCAGGCATACGGATTTACAAAAGGCAGTGAAGCCTATAAAAGCGAAGCTGCATGTGTTGCAGAACTTATGAAAAGATATCAGAAATTGTGTGAGGAACAGAAATAGTAAGGAGCAGAAAAGTTGAAAAATAATAACATTGAGAAAACAGAGTTTCTAAAAATAGTATATTTTGATGAAGCTGCTGCACAGGATTATGTTGATGTTACAAATGGAGGACGACTTGATTGGTCAACACAGGAAAATAAAGAAAAAATAGCTAAAATAGTTGCTGAAATTGAAGCTCAGGCAAAAAGTGGCTTTAATATTTTGAATTATATTAAAGCAACATTTCAGGGAAAAGTTGATGCCAGTGCTTCCGCTGAACTGACCACTGCTTTTGACCAAACAATAAAAAATACGTTGCTTACAGATTACATACAGGCAGCATCGAAAGATGAACACGTAAAAAAATTTGAGAATAGTGGTGTTTATGCTCCGGAAAATTCTGTGACATTATATAAAATGCTCAGTTCATATTTGACCATTGTGCCTAAAGAAGAAATGCCAATAGATATGGAAAAATTAAATGAGGCAATATTAGGTGAACGGGGTTATTATGATATGCTGTTAAAGACAGAGAAAGAGCGGAAAAGCATATTGAGATTTAACCTTCAAGCATTTAAAAACAATTATAACCTTGTCGATTTAAGCAAAATGAAGCTGACATATTTCGGAATAAAGGTTGGAACTTGTGGCGAAAATCATTTATCAATTGATAAAGAGTTTGATTTTCAACCAGCTGAAGACAAGACTACAGCAGAAGAAATTGTTGAGGGAGAAAAAACTGCTGATGAAGAAGAGAAAGAATTAGATGTTTATGATATAGTATTGGCAGGTGTGGTACGTGAAGAAGATTGAAATTTTTGTAGGATCTGATTCTGCTTTTGAAAAAATTGTTCCGAAAAGTGCAAGAAATCTTAGTGAAATGGCAGCGAAACTTGATGATGGTAATAAAAAAATGGATGTGTTTGTTAACATTCCAGGGCAGCCAGAACCTAAGCCTAAGAAAAAGAAGAAACCGAGAGTTCAAGATTTTGTTATTCATGCGGATGAGTACT
>ERZ650302.1012-NODE-1012-length-15876-cov-20.209721_pt1 | contig 15876 bp, 17 predicted proteins | sample MGYA00376238_ERZ650302 | MGnify/ENA primary metagenome ERZ650302 (study PRJEB26733, sample SAMN07839298) | wastewater metagenome | biome: urban; feature: wastewater treatment plant; material: waste water | place: USA: North Carolina | collected 2016-04-28 ... | reverse complement strand
CTCGTCGGGCTCATAACCCGAAGGTCATAGGTTCAAATCCTATTTCCGCAACCAACCATCTTATAGGCTTTATAGCCACTTTTTAACTACTTTAAGCTTTCTAAAAAATATAACAAAAATTACATAATTAAATATTCATTAACTGTTTCCCTATTAATTGCAGGAAATCTACTTGATTTCAAAGCATTAAATCAGCAATTACAAAAAGACTTGGAATTAGTTAGAAATCAACCTTTCAAATGGTGAAGCATTAGGAAATGACTCTGGATATACGGGTGTTTACGAAAGAATTTTACCCTTTTATTAAGTTTAAAATTCTTTTTCTTTCATCTACTTTGCAGTCTATAATATCTTTTTTACTTTTTGAATTTATGAGACAATTTAAAGTTTTATCCAATAATAAGACCCTATCTTGTAGGTTTTCTTGTCTTGCTATATCAATTCTTATAAAATAACTATTTATTAAGCTATCTTTCTCTTTTTCTAAATCAGCGAAATTTACTTCACTTGCAAATAAATTCAAACTAACAATAAATAATATTATATTTCTTCTCAATAAGAGCCTTTTTTTTTATATTTTAACAGTTTCTTATATAATAAAATATTAAAAACAACTCTTTTATTGCTATTTAGTTAAAAGATGCTCATATTTTTTATCAGTTAAAAGTTTCAAAAATGCCACTAAAGCTTCAACTTTTTTATCACTTAACTCTTTTGCTTTTAGTTCTTTTAGTGCCATATTTTCTTTTACTTCTGGCTCATCCCAAGGCTTTTTTGTCTCTGGATTTATAGATCTTTGTTTGTTGTTATATTTATCATAAAACTCAATAACAGTTTTTAAATCTGAAAACACACCATTGTGCATATATGGAGCTGTAACTGCCACATTTCTTAAAGTTGGAACTTTGTATTTTCCATTTTGTGATGCATCATTTATATTTGGATTTTCTGCTAAGCCTTTATCAATTTGAGTAACTTTATTTTTAGCTCTTAGAGTCTTATTTGATGGTGTTCCAATATTATGAAATTCATAATTTGTAAATGTCTCACCCTCTTTATCTTCACCTTTTAAAACGTGACAAGTTGCACATGAATTATTATTATTTGAAAAGAATATTGATTTTCCTAAATCTTCAAGTGGTGTTAAATCATACTCACCTTTTAAATATCTATCATATTTTGAATCAAAAGATGAAAAGGCATTAGTTCGCTCGAACGAAGCAATTGCTTGAGTCATTGCATCATAAGCTTTTATCTCATCAGAAAAAATATCTTCACCAAAAAGCTCTTTAAATGCTTGAACATAATAACTATTTTCTTTGATTCTATCAACTACCTCTTTTTTATCTTTCATTCCCATTTCAATTGGATTTAAAGGTGGACCTCCAGCTTGCTCTTCTAAAGTTGCTGCTCTTCCATCCCAAAATTGTCCACCAATATATTTTTGTTTTTTCTCATCAAAATGAAAATCAGGAGAAAATTTAGCATAAGAAGCTGTTGGCGCTTGTCTATCACCTAAAGATTTATTATCATCTCCTAATGAAGCCATTTTTCCAATACCATTTTCCCTATCATCTGCAAATCCTGCATTTGGATTGTGGCATGTTGCACATGATTGTGTTCTATTTTTTGATAAATTTTTATCAGAAAATAACACCTGACCTAAAGTCTCTTTTTGTGAGATTTCATTTGCTCCTAAACAAATAGAACCTAAACACAAAATTCCCATAGAAACTAATTTTAATTTATTCATTTTAATTTTTCCTTTTTATTAAAAGATTTATAAAAGGTCTAAATATTAGACTTTTCAACGAAGTATAATCACCCATTTGATTTTTTCTTAAACCAAATTTTAAAATAGGTACCTCATTTGAAAGTTGTAAACTTCCAAACATTCTGTCCCAAATAGATACAAATCCTCCATAGTTTTTATCAAAATGTTTACGACTATGATGAATTTGATGTTGTTTTGGAGACATCAACCATTTTTCTATAAAAGCAAAATATGAAAAAGGCACATGAGAGTGTCTTAAGTTTGCTCCAAAAATTGAAAATACAAATAAAAAAACATTTACACCTACTACTGTGTAAATATCAATCATTGCACCAAAAAAATATATAAAAATTCCAGTTACAAAACCAATACTCAAAGAGTATCGAAGTCCAAAAAGAAAGTTTTCAACTGGATGAACTCGATAAAAAGTAATTGGAGTTAAAACTTTTGCACTATGATGAACTTTATGAAATTCCCATAAAATAGGAATTGTATGCAAAAATCTATGTAACCAATATCTTGTAAAATCACTCACTAAAAATAAAGTAATTGTATATAAAAGAACAATCTGACTATAAGAAAAAATAGTATTATCAAAATAATCAAAGTGTAAAAACAAAAATTTATTAGTAGAAAAAGCAATAGTTTTTGCACTTACAATAAAAGGAACTAATAAAAATATATTTATAAAATACGATAAAAAAAAGTAGTAATAATCAAGTTTTGCACTTGGATGTAACCAAAGTTTTGATGACATTATTACTCTTGTATTTTTTTTACCAATATAAAAATATACTATTGCTAATACTATTGAAGAGATTATATAAATCCAAAAAAGTCTTTTATTTGGATCAGTTAAATACTCTAGTGCAAAAAACTCGTTCAATTTTTAATCTCCATCCGCATCTAAAATTTTTCCAGTTACACTTAACTGTCCAATTAAAGATAAATAATATGCATTATGTAAATCTTTTGCACTATTAAACAATGCCCCTGCGTTTATAAAATCATCTTTTTTAAGTTTTTTTAACTCTTCTTGAGTTTGTTTTATTTTCTCAATTACCGTTAAAAGTTCAATTGACGCACCTTTATCCATAGCATATGAAGCAAAATCATAATATTTATTTTTTTCAACTATTTGTTTATGAGCTTCTAAAATAGCATCAATTGCTTCAAAAGAGTTTTGGCTTAAAAAATACTCTGCTCTTTCATTTTTTGGATCATTTTTAAATTTACCAGCATTTCCACTTGAATTTCCAATTCTCCACTCTTTTAGTCTATAAGAACTTGCAATTAAAGTATTTATAACTAAAGAATTTTCCCATTTTTCATCTTTTGTAGGTGTAGCTACATAAGTTTCATAAACTTTTTTTACATTTTCTAGGTGAGCAATTATTGAATCTAAAATTACAACACTTAACTCTTTTTCTCTTTTTGAAATATCTTTATCATTAAATAAAACATACTCTAATGCGTTTATTGTTTTAAAAGAGTTTTTAAATAAAGCAACTTTTGCATCATCTTTTGATTCAACAACTCTTTTCATTTGAGAACCTAAATCTTCTTTTAAATTATTGAAAATATCGATATATCTTGGAATATCTGCATAATTTTCATCAATATCTCCAGCAAAATATAAAGCTTCTACTTTTTTCCATGATTTTAAAAAATTTGTAAAATTCTGAGCATTTGTATCTTTTTGTAGAATTTTTGCATTATCTATTGCCGTTTGTACATTTGGAATAGATACATTTTTTAATACATTAACAAGTACTCTTTCATTGGCAAACACCATAGTAGAAAGTAATACAACTAAAAACAACACTTTCTTCATCATAACTCCTCTAAAAATTTAAGTAATTTTTCTCTTTTGTCTTTTGGTAAATTCATATAATTTTCTTTTGCTTTTACCGCTTCTCCACCATGCCATAAAATAGCTTCTTGAAAATTTCTAGCTCTTCCATCATGTAAAAGGCTAGGTTTTTCTTTGTTTATTTTTTCATGAAGTGCTAATCCCCATAAAGGCGCTGTTCTCCACTCATTTGGCATTGCATTAAATTCAATTTTTCCATCTGCTAAATCTTCACCCATATCATGAAGTAAAAAATCTGAATAAGGAAAAACTTTAAAACCTTTTTTTGTATTAAAACTACTAATATGACACTTTGAACATGAAATTTGTTCAAATATTTCTAAACCTTCTTCATACTCTTTAGTAATTTTAGGTGTATATGCCTTTACATGCTTCAAATAATAAGTTATTGCATCAAGTCTTTCATCAGGCAAATCTATTTTATCTTTTGCTTTTGCTGCTTCATTACATGCTTTTTGTGCAGAAGTACAATTTTCATTTGGGAAAAGTGAAGTTGTTAATCCCATATCATTATTAGCAGCACCAGCAACTTGCTCTTTTAATGAATAAACACTAGCTTTCCAAGTATATTTCCCTAATTCTTCTTTTTTTGTAAGATTAGAATAAACCCAATTTGCTCGACCAGATATTCCATCTGCATTTTTATCATCAGCATCAACATTTTTTAAAATATCTTCATTTGAAATTAATTCTATTAAACCCATACCATTTAGTGTTGGAGCTAATCTATATGAAACTATAGTATTTTTTCCTAAATCACCATAATTCAGATTTTCTAATAAATAATTTGGTTTTAATAAAATCTGTTTTTCTCCATCTGGAAATAAAACTTCTATTTCTTTAAAATCTATTTTTATTTTACCTTCAAAATCTATTCCGTGGATACCATTTATAGATATTTGATTTCCATAAACACTATCAGGAACAAAACCTTTGAATTTTAAAAACTCTTTATGTTCTTGTGATTCATTTGGTTTTACGGATAATCTTGCAACTAAAGACCTAGATTCTAAACCGTCTTTATTAAACAATACTCCTCTTCCATTTGCAGGATGGCAACTAACACAGGTATTTGCATTAAAAAGTGGTCCTAAACCATCTCTTGCAGTGGTAATACTTGGTGCTTCAACCCATGGAATTGTGAAAAAACTTCTACCTAATACAAATTTATCATACTCTTCATCTTTTAAATTATCAATCGGTTTTAGAAGTAATGACTTATTTTTATCATTTGATAAAAATTTACCATTATCATTAACCGCAAAAAGCCCTGTAGCAAATATTGCTACAAGGCTTTTTGTAATAAAGAGTTTTTTTAATAAATTATAATTTTGTTTCTTCAGGATCTGTAACATCATCTGTACTTAAACTAATTTTGTTTGCTGCTGCCACATTTACCATTTCATCACCTAATTTTCTTAGGTCATTTTTAAGTTTTATAATAACTTTTGATTGAGAACTTTCTGGTCTAATTTGATAATCAAAATGTTCTTTTGTTTTTGCAACTTCATCAATATTATTAATTTTTTCTTCAATTGATTTCATTAATTCTTGAATTCTTGTTTTTGTTTCTGTATCAACAGCATCTAATAAAGAATCTCCATATTTTTTCCCTTTATAAGTAGCAGTTAAAATATTTTTGAACCCTAAATAGTTATTTACAATATCTCTATGTGTATTATCAGAAAAACAAGAATGTTCATCTTCTTCACTTGGAGTTAAAACAGCAACTGCAATTCTTTCATTTGCTAATTCAGATTTTACAAAAACTCCCATTCCTGCAATAATTTGTTTTAAAGCATCAGCTGATTCTATATTTTTTGATGCATTATCACCAGTTAATTGACCTTTTAATGCAGCTTGATATAAACCTTTTGTTCCATCAATATTTTTTTCCCAAGCAGATGTAATAACTTCTAAATCAGCAACTAATTTTTCACTTGCAGCTTTTAAATAAGCCAATCTTCTTGATGCATTTTTATCAGTAGTAAAATCTTTTAGTGGTCTAAGTCCAGGAGTTAATGCTCCATGAGTAATTCCGTCTTTTAAGAAATTAGAATAATCTTGATCTTGTCCCCATAATAAAAACTCAATAGCATGATAACCAGATGCAACATTTGCATCTCCACCATTTTCATTTAAATCAGTAATCGCTTCAACTGTAATTTTAGTAACATCAACTTCTTTTGATTCTTCTCCACCTGGATTAAAACTTCCAATTGTATCTATAATGTTTCCAGAAGTTTTTTTACCTTCTGCATCAATAGTATAATCAATCATATTTTCATCTAAAGGCCAAGCATTAATTTGCCCTTCTAATGCACCATAAGTATCAGCAACCCATCCTTCTTCAGCATCTGCTGGACCATTTGCAAGTCTGAAGATTTCAGTTTGACCATAAGATTCTCTTGAAAGTAACCAAGCTACTTTCGCTTTATTTAAATTTTCTAAAGTTGGTTTTTTAGCAAATTCATCAATTGCTACTTTTAAAACTTTTGCATCTTTTAACGCATCACTATAATTAGCTAATGCAATATTTGCATAAGCATCTAAAACTGAATTAGCTTTTGTTAATTCTTGTTTTTCACTTCCATTTTGAGAAGGAGTACAACCAGTCAGTGCAATTGCAGTAACTACAGATAGAGAAACCATCACTTTCTTACTAAAATTTAACATTCAATTCCTTTTTCTTAATCTTAATATTAATTATCATTAATGAATTAAATCTAAATAAAACTTTCATTTTTCTTAAAATGATAATAATTATCAGAACAATGTTAAAATTTATGAATTACGGATTTTGTTTAAAGAATAACAAATATAATAAAGTTTTAGGGAATGATTTTTTAAGGAGTAAAATAGAGTTTTAAATACTCTATTTTACTATTGATTTTAGATTGTCTATAATTTCTTTAGCTTTTTCATCTTCGGCTTTTCCACCTAAAACTTTATTTAACTTTTCTTCTATTTTATCTCTTTTTTTTTCTAATTGTTTATCAAGTTTTTCTTTTAATAAATCTTTAGCATTTAAAGAGATTTTAGGATTAGAAGTTTCTCCTTTTACATCTATTATAAATTTTTTATCTTTTATTGTAGAGTTAATTTTAGCCTCAATTAATTTCTTTTCTAAATCTAAAATAGAATCTTGAATGTCAATTTGAGTATTTGCACTTTTCATAATCAAATCAGATGTTAAAACTCTATCATCAATTTGACTATTTATATCAAAAACGTCATAAGTTTCTTTACTTAAATCAAATTTTGATACCTGAGTAAGTAATGCTAAAAAATTATTTGGTAAAAAATGCCCATTAATAAGTTTTCCAACTAACTCACCTTTTTTAAGTAATAAATCATAATCTAATACAAAATTTGCTTTCGCATCAAATATTTTTGAATAATCTAACATATAAGATAATTCTTGAACATCTATATCTTTTAAATTTGCATTTAATTTATCATTTTTTAAATCAAAATCAAAAGTTCCACCAAGAGTATTAGCTTTTCCTGTTAATAAAAGAGAGTTTTCTTTATTTGCAATCTCTCCATTTATATCAATTTTTCCTTTTAAATTCATATTTAAAATATCTTTTAATTTTTCTAAAGCTGGAACACTTAATAAATAATCACTATTAAAAGAATCATCAGTAAAAGTATAAACACTATTTTGTGATGTTAAATTTCCAATTGTTGTTTGTAAATTAGCTTTTGATACTGCTTGATTTGGAATTAAATTTGTATCAATATTTAAATCAAAATTTATTTTTTCTTTTACATTTTGTTTAAATACAGTATTTGTAACTTCATTTACTATTGAAGCATTCGTTATTTTTGTAGTGATATTTCCATCTAATTTATCAAGATTCGCATTTTTTACTTCACCTTGAATATTAAAATCACCAAGTGCATAAATAGGTTCATTTAACATTTGAAATAATTTCTCTAATTTTGCATTTTCTACAGAAAATTTAATATATGAAGGTTTGAAATTTGTTAATTCAGTGTTATATTTTACAACACTTTCAAAGGCATTTGAATCACCTTCTATTTTAATAGTTTCATCAAATGCTTTTAAATTACCTTTTGTTGTAAATTCACCATTTAATTTTTTTGCAATTATTCCTTCGATTTTACTCAAATTCTTAATATCGATTTTATAATCTGAATCAATTTGATTTGTTGATAAATTTACTACTGTTTTATCCATAAAAACATTTATTAAAGAACTCGTTAAATTTGTTTTAACTTCTGCTTTATTTGGAAATAAAAGAGCATTCATTTCACTATTAAAACTAATTGGTGATGCAAGAGTTTGATTAAACTCTTTATTCATAACTTCATTATCAATTTTTCCATTAGAAATTTTAGAAACAATCATCCCATCTAAATTTGAAATATTTGCATTTTTTATATCTGCAAGTATATTTAAATCACCTTTTGCATATATTGGTTTATTTAATAAAGTTAATAAATCTTCAATTTTTGCATTTTTTATCTGAATATTTATATTTCTTGGTTCAAAATCTTCTAAATTAAAATAATATTTAGTTTGACTTCGGGCAATATCAGATGTTCCTTGAATTATAGCTTCTTCTTCATTTCCAATAAAAATTCCATTTGTAACAAAAGGACCTTTAAATTCTTGTCTTGTTAAATTTTTTAAAGTTGATAAATCATTAATTTTTATATCATATTTCAAATCTACACTTTTTTTAAAAAGAGATAAATCTCCAGAAATATTTATTTTAGAATTATCATTTATCCAAGCATCAAAATTTAAATAATTTAAAGTTAATGTAAAATCATCTACTTTCAATTTAACATCTTTTTGATCCAAATTAACTTTCTTTTCTATATAAGAAGAAACAATGTTGTTCCCAAATTTTGTGAATAATAATCCATAAATTGATCCTAAAATTAGAATAATTATTAGACTAAGCGATAAAAATATTTTTTTCATTTGCAACCTTTTTCGATAAGTGTAGTCATTATATCAAATTTTGGTAAATAAACAAAAATTTAAACTTTTAGCTTTTTTTTATTTTTATTGATATATAATCTTGCCCAACAAAGTGTTAAGTAGGGATACGCAAGCCGAACAGACTTTGAAACTAAAAAAATATAAGGATTTCAGAATGAAAAAAATCGTTCTATTAATGCTAGCTATCGCTGGTTTTGCATTTGCTGCTGATGAAGCTGTTGTAAATGAAACTTTAAAAGCATACTCTGTAGTTGCTGCTGGGATTGGATTAGGTCTTGCTGCACTTGGTGGTGCTATTGGTATGGGTAATACTGCTGCTGCAACTATTGCTGGTACTGCTAGAAACCCAGGTTTAGGTGGAAAATTAATGACTACTATGTTCATTGCTTTAGCGATGATCGAAGCTCAAGTTATTTATGCACTTGTTGTTGCAATGATTGCATTATATGCAAATCCATTTTTAGGGTAATCTTTAAATCTACAGATTTAATAAAAAACTCTAAAGGTCAAGAGGTTTATCTTCTTGACCTTTTTTTAATTATAGTGTGCGGTTATGGTGGAACGGTAGACACGCTACCTTGAGGTGGTAGTGCCCTACGGGTGTGCGAGTTCAAATCTCGCTAACCGCACCACTTCTTATTTTTCTACTAATAAATCAGCTTTTGTTTTCAACTTTTTTTTATATAAAAACTCTTTTTCTCTTTGTGTAAATTTTTCTTCTTTTTGAGTAATCTCTTTTTTTACCTCAACATTTTTTTGTTCTTTTTCTTCTTTTTTAAAAATTGTCAAAACAAGATAAATGGAAAAAACAATATTAAATATAATAATTATCCATTTTGAAAGAAGAGCTATTTCTAAAAACTCCAATCTATCTTTTAACTTCAAATATTCAATCACATCACCATAAATAGCATTTGCAAAAAATGCAATTACCAAAAGTAAAACTATTAATATAACTCTTCTTCTAAATTTAAATAAGTAGTACCAAAAAAGTGCTGATTTAACTTGTTTAAACATCATATTTCCCTAAACAAAAAAATTCAATCCAAGAGCTGCAAGTGCAACAACTAAAGATTTTGTTTTTAAATCATCAATTATTTTTCTCTCTTCATCGGCAATTATAATTTCTAATTGTTCATCACTATAATCATCAAATGTTTTATAATTTTCAACAAGTCTAGCTTTTGTGGCTAATATGGCTTTTTCTCGGATTTTTAGATTTATTGCATCTTTTATTTGTTGACTTTTGATTTTTGGATAATCAAAAGCTTTTGTAGCATTTTCACTTGCTATATTCAGTAATTTATTAGAGTTTTCTTTTAATTTATCTTTTATTCCCATAGTTTTTTTCCATTAATTTTTTATTTATTGTAGCGTTTATGAATTAATGAAATGATAACTAAAGTTCTATATATAATTTACAGAATATATTCCCATCTAGGATATGCAGCAGCAATATTTTTCATATCATCTATTTTAAACACATTAATAATTTTAAACCTACCACTTGATAAAAATGCTTTTATTTTCATTTTACATTCCTTGTTTTTTCTAACATTAATTATATGCAATTTTAAATAATAGTCAACTTAAATATATACATATTTATATACTATTTATAAATTTATGATATACTTTTGCATATTATTTGGTGGAGAACAATGGAAAAAGAAAATTTTAAACAATTATTGAAAAAAGCTGATTTTAATAAACGAACTTTTTCAGAATATTTAGGACTAAAATATCAAAGTGTAAATTCATGGGGAAACAATGGACGAAGCATTCCTTATTGGGTAGAATCATGGTTAAATCTATATATTGACAATAAAAAATGCAAACAAATAAAAGAAATTTTAAAAGATAGTGGTGTTTGCCAATAAGGAATAAAATGAAAGTTGTATTATCAATTGCAGGAAGTGATAGTGGTGGTGGAGCTGGAATTCAAGCTGATATAAAAAGTGCTTTATATCATGAAGTTTTTATGACAACTGCAATTACAGCTGTAACTGCTCAAAATACAAAAGGAGTTCAAGATATTTGTGTTCTTGAAGCTGATTTTGTAAAAACACAAATCCTTAGTGTACTTAATGATTTCGAAGTTAATACTATAAAAATAGGAATGTTAGGTTCAAAAAATCTTGTTCTAAAAGTAAAAGAGGTTATTGAGAAATTAGATATTCCTATAATTCTTGATCCTGTTGCAATTTCAAGAGCTGGATCTAAACTAATAACAGATGAAGCAATTGAAAGTTTAAAAGAATTATTTGATTATAGTTATTTAATAACTCCAAATAAATATGAAGCTAAACTATTTTTTAATGTTGCTTCTATTGAAGATATAAAGAATTTAAAAAAACAAAATTCAAATATATTGTTCAAAAATATGATAGAAAGTAAAAATAAAACTGTAGATATTTTGTTAAAAAAAGATGGTTCGATTATTGAATTTGAATCATTAAAAGCAGATGAAGCAAATACTCATGGAACAGGTTGTAGTTATAGTGCATCTATTGCTTCTTTGATTGCAAGGGATTTTTGCCTTGAAGATGCTATAAAAATTTCAAAAGAATATATTTATCAAGCAATTAAAAATGCTCCTAATTTAGGCTCTGGAAATGGTCCAATAAATCACATTTTAAAGTGATTTATTTATTGAAAAAGCCTTATTTAAGCAGATTATACATAAAATACCCAATTTTATATAAAGGATAAGTGTTGGAATCAGAATACGAAAAGATTATTGTACTTCTTATTGTATTAACAGCTACAATTTTAACGTGGAAAATGGTAAAAGATTTTTATATTACAAAAATACATAAAGTTTTTGCACATTTAATTGCAGTAACAACCTCTTCTTTTATGTTATTTTCCTCTATGTTTTTATTTATGCCCAGAAACTACCAAAGAGGAGTTAGTGCAGAAGTAGAAATAAGTGCTATGAGTATTATAACCATTGTTGTTATGTTGGGTATTTTATATCTATTTTTCAAATTTGTACCTGATAATAAAAAATAAATTAATAAAATAGGAAAATTATTATGCAAGCATTTTTAGAAGAGGCTAAAAGATCTAGCCGAACTATTGCAAACCTAAGTACTGCTGTTAAAAATAAAGTTTTAAATGAAATGGCTGATGCATTAATGAATCACTGCGATTTTATTATTTCTCATAATGAAAAAGATATGATTGATGCAAGAGTTAATAATTTAAGTGAAGCACTACAAGACCGATTACTTTTAACAGGAACAAGAGTTAAAGAAATGTCAGATGCAATTAGACAAATAGCATCACAAAACGAACCAGTAGGAAGAATTCTTGATGGTTGGGTTACAGAATCTGGATTAAATATCCAAAAAGTATCAATTCCAATAGGTGTAATTGGTATTATTTATGAAAGCAGACCAAATGTTACAAGTGACACAGCAGCTTTATGTTTTAAAAGTGGAAATGTATGTGTTTTAAAAGGTGGAAAAGAAGCAGAACATTCAAATAAAGCAATAGCTGTTGTTTTAAGAGAAGTTCTTGCAAAAAATAAACTTCCAGAACAAGCTATTTCTTTATTACCTGATTCAAGTAGAGAAGGTGTAGCAAAACTTATAAAACAAGATAAATATGTTGATTTAATCGTACCTCGAGGAGGAGAAGCTTTAATCAAATATATAAGTGAAAATTCGGCTATTCCTGTTATTAAACATGATAAAGGAGTTTGTCATATTTATGTGGATAAAGATGCAGCACCTGCAAAAATTATTGATATTGCAATAAATGCAAAATGTCAAAGACCAAGTGCTTGTAACTCAATGGAAACACTTTTAATCCATGAAGATATTGCACCTTATATTCTAACAGGACTTGAAGATGCTTTTGCAGAACAAGGAACTATTTTAAAAGGTTGTAGTGAAACTTTAAAATATATAAGAGTTGTTCCAGCAACACTTGAAGATTATGACACAGAATATTTAGCTAATATTCTAAACATTAAAATTGTAAAAAATGTTGATGAAGCAATAATTCATATTCAAAGACATGGTTCAAGCCATTCAGAAGCTATTTTAAGTGAAAACTATTCAACAGTAAATAAATTTTTAAATGAAGTTGATGCCGCTTGTGTTTATGCTAATGCAAGTACAAGATTTACAGATGGTGGAGCTTTTGGATTAGGAGCGGAAGTTGGAATTTCAACAAATAAACTTCATTCAAGAGGACCAATGGGAATAAACGATTTAACAACATTCAAATACAAAATCTATGGACAAGGTCAAATTAGATAATTTTATAATTAGGAAACAAAAAGAAACATGAAGAAAATATCATTAACTCTAGCTAGTCTAGTCGCTGTTGTACTTTTTTGGTACATTTTAGGAACAGGTTTTGTTTTAAAAGACAATTCAAATACTTTTTCAAAACTTCAATGTGTATCATATGCTCCTTTTGGAAAAGATGATTCACCATTTATGATGGATAAAGGTTTAGTAATTTCAGAAGACTTAGTAAGAAAAGACTTACAATTACTTTCAAAATATACAGATTGTATTAGAACTTATTCAACTGTTGGTTTAGAGATGATTCCTAAAATTGCTAGGGAAAATAATCTAAAAATGCTTATGGGAGCATGGATAAATGGTGATGATAAACCAACAAGATTAGAAATTGATACTTTAATCAAACTTGCAACTGAAAATAAAGATATTGTAAGAGCTGTTATTGTTGGAAATGAGGCTTTATTAAGAGGTGATTTATCTGATGTAAAACTTTATGAATATATAAAAGAAGTAAAAGCAGCTCTTCCTGATACTCAAGTTACTTATGCTGATGTTTGGGAATATTGGCTTAAATATCCAAAAATTAAAGAAGTAACTGATTTTGTAACTATTCATATTTTACCTTATTGGGAAGATGATCCAATGGAAATTACATCTGCGATTAAACATCTTGCTGATGTAAGACATGAAGTTGAAGGTATTTTAAAAACTTCAAATATTTTAATTGGTGAAACAGGTTGGCCATCAGAGGGAAGAATGAGAGAAGATGCACTTCCAAGTAAAACTAATCAAGCTATTTTTGTAAGAGAATTTGTAAAACTAGCTGAAGAAAAAGGTTGGAATTACAATATTATCGAAGCATTTGATCAACCTTGGAAAAGAGTAAGTGAAGGTGCAGTTGGAGGTTTCTGGGGATTATTTGACAAAGATAGACTTGATAAAAATGTTTTTGCAGGAGATGTTTCTGATTTCCCAAATTATAAATATTTAGGTTTTGGTTCTTTATTACTTATTTTTGTTTTTTCATTTTTATTAAAAAATTCAAATATTTCTACAAAAAAATTAGTTTTATTTAGTTTTGTAAATACACTTTTTGCAATTTTATATATGCTTCAAATGGAGCAATTTAATATTACAGTTAGATCAAGTGGAGAAGTTGTTTGGGCAACATTGGTTTTATTAACTCATCTTGCTATTTATTATTTTGTACTTTTAAATATTGCAAAAGAATCTAAACCTAAAATTGTTGGGATTAGAGAAATATTAACAAACAAAGTAATTAATGTAGATACTTTACCAATGATATTATTTTATTCTTCATTTATTTTTGTATTGATTTCAACAATAATTCTTGCATTTGAAGGAAGATATAGAAATTTTGAAATATATGTTTTTGCTATTTCTGCTATTTCTTTTATTTTATTATATGGTGGAAGATTTGCAAATATGGAATTTAAAGCATTTGAAAAACTATCATTTTTAGTTCTTTTAATAACTTCTATAATTTCATTTTATAATGAAGGTTCTTTAAATATTTTCTCTAATATTTGGATTATTATTTCTTTAATTTTTACTTATATTTTATATCAAGGAAGTAAAAATAGTTCACTTAATGAATTAAAAAATATTGCTAAATATATTGCTATTTTCTTTATTTTCTCTATTTCACTAAGATATGGAATTATTGCTGACAAAGATATTATTGCTCAATGTCATTTAAATGCAGATACTTTACTTTGTGGATTTAAAAATCAAGTTGGATACTTAGGATATATTGGAGTATTTGGAATTATTGCAATTTGTATTGCTATTCTTGCATTATTTATAAATAATAAGAAGTTTGTATTAGTTTCACTATTTACTTCTGTTTTTGCTATTATGATGTTTAATACTTACGTAGGTTCTATTGCGTTTATTTTAACTGCGATTATTTTATGTAAAGAGAAAAACTTAAAAGCTCTAAACTCTTAAGTTTTATACTTTGTACTAAATTTATATTTCAAAATATAAATTTAGTACTAAAAAAGATTTAATTATCTTGTTCAGGACCTATTTCACCCTCAGGACCAATATTTAATACATCATCAACTGCTTTTACAGGAAAAGGCGGCAATTTAAATTTATCATCTTTAATATCTACATTAAATACAGCTAATTTTGCTTCTTGAATTTGAACCAAACCTAAAGATTTACTCACAAATTTTAATGGAACAGAGTTATAAATCCAAATTTTATCTTCACCTAATTGCCAAATATCACATTTGTATCCAAGAATTGCTTCTGAACCAATTTTTTTAGCTCCCATAGAAGTTAAAGTATCACTATTTTTTAAATTTAATAATGGATTTTCTTCATCTTGAACCATCTCTTGTTGATAAATAACTTTTTCATTAAAATCAACATTATACATTTTAGTTCCAACTATTTTTGTAATATTATGTTCTTCTTCTTCATCAGCATTTGATGATTGAACTATTTTTTCTTCTGATAATTCAAGATCTCCAAAATTTTTAAAGTATAATTTACTAGTTCCACTTAATGAAGCTTTTTCTCCCATTACTTCACCAGAACCTGCAATTTGATACTCAACAATTGCTGATTTCACATCATATCTATTCGTTTGAGCAAATAAACTTGTTGCTCCTAACAACAAAAATCCAAAGATATATTTTGATTTTCCCACGTTTTAATCCTTCGTTAAATTGAGCAAATTATACAGCTTATCTAATTAATTTTTCAAAATAAATACCACCAAATGAACACCTTTTTTACATATTATAAAAAAAACAAAAGGAGTTTTATATGTCTTATTCTAAAAAAAGATATTTTGTATATACTTTATTAACACTATTTATTATGGTAATTCCATTTATAACAATAAATGATAACCATGTGTTGTTATTATCTTTCGATAAATTACAATTCCATTTCTTAGGTAGTGTTTATAGTGTTAGTGAACTTTATGTTATGCCATTTTTACTTATGT
>ERZ650302.1008-NODE-1008-length-15898-cov-7.628479_pt1 | contig 15898 bp, 16 predicted proteins | sample MGYA00376238_ERZ650302 | MGnify/ENA primary metagenome ERZ650302 (study PRJEB26733, sample SAMN07839298) | wastewater metagenome | biome: urban; feature: wastewater treatment plant; material: waste water | place: USA: North Carolina | collected 2016-04-28 ... | reverse complement strand
TGCTGTTGTGCAGCAAGAATCGGAGCTTGAACTTCGTCTGACTGATATTGATCAAAGAAACGAGCAAGTTGCCTATCATTGATAAATACCTTACGCCAGTCTTTAAAAAACCGTCCAAGATTCTCCTCAAAAGAAAGCTGTTCTTGAACAACATCCTGTTGCTGCTGTTCTATCCTTTTCCAATCATTAAAGAAGTTTGCTAATTGATTAGAAAATTCTGGTATAGCCAACTCCATATTTTTACCTCCCCATCACTTTTTATTAAGACATTTCTACTTTAGTCATTCAAAAACATAATACTTTTAATTGTTTAAACTTATATCATTCTCCTTATCTAATCTGCAACGGTATATAAAATAAAAACTTCTTCTGGAAAAATACCCCCACAGTCTTTTACTTCATATAAGATATCACCCCAATGTTCATCAACTAACTTTTCCCCAACAATACTCATTACCTCATTCATTTTCTCAAACTTTAAAGACTTTAAATTCATGTGAATAATAAATGAAGTATTATATTGAAAACGATCAAATTCTATTTCATCCAAAATTTTCGTACTAAAAGTACTATAATCAATATTTAAATACTGACCTTGTTTAAAAGATAGGTTTTTCTTTACATCCTGAAAATCTATACTGTAATCTCGATCAAATATAAATGAGATCAGACTCACCAATATTTCTTCAAATACCACCTGATAAGATTCATTTTCCTTATATCTATATATAATTGCATTATAAAAATGAGCATTTAAAGGCATTACAACATTTTCTGGCACAATAATGATCAAAAAATTAAAATGATCCGCATTAACTCCTGCTAAAACATTCTGATTTTCAGTCACGACAATTGTCACTGTATCTTTAGACTGAGTTGGTAATACATCAATCAATGAAGCGGTAATACGCAAATTTCTATAATACAATCTGGTATGATCTAAACAGATCATTTTATCAGTATCAGCATAGATAGAAATATCTTCAAAAGAAACTTTACTCATGATCAGGCTCTTTTGTTTTTGGTTTCTTAATTCCCTTTGGCTTTGTACTCGGTTTTGCTGTAGGCACTTTGCCCTTTGGCTTTGTACTCGGTTTTGCTGTAGGCACTTTGCCCTTTGTCATTTTCGTCAAAGCAGGATTAGCTATTTCTTTATGGATTTCATCTATTTCAGGATCAAAAATACAATGTGTTTCACCTGCCCAAACAAGTTTATTTCTGATTTCTTCACGCAATCTATTTGGTCTTACACTTTGAATTAAATGGGCATTTTTTATAAACCAATCCATTAAACTTGTTGTAATGCAACAATGTGCTAGAAACTCATAATATTCATCATCATTTATTTGCTTAATAACCTGATCATAACTAATTGGACTAATCTGCAATTCCTCTAATAAATCTTTATGAAAAATAAAGAAAATATCTTGCTTATCTCGATTAAAATAAGCATCTTCAAATTCACGTTCAGAGACCAAATCCTCAAGTTCATAGAAGTCTACATCTACATATAATTTTTCCAGTACATTTTCAACTTGATCAAATCTCAACATATTAAATGTTCTTAAATAAGCTTTCTTTCCTACCACTTTACTGGCAATCAAATATGGTTTTTGTCCGTGTTGAATCACACCATGAGGCTTTAATAAGTATCTTGTTTGTTCTGAACTTTTTTCTTTCCTATAAAGAACATCTAACCAAGCATTATTATCCAGTAAAGCCTCATAAATTTTCTGTATGATCAGCTCATTTTGTGCTGTCTTGTTTAATTGACCATATCCATCTGGTACAAATCTAATCCGAGACTGCCAGTCGCTCAATTTTGTATCTTCTTCTAATAGTTGAGTTGCTGATTCAAAAAAGCCCTCAACCTTTTCATAGATTTTATCAGGTACGCATTGACGAATATAATCATTGGCCATAACTAGAATTAAAGCCAACTCAGAATTCATTTTTTCAATCAATGCATTTTTACTTAGTCGATATTGAGCTGGTTGATTACCTTTTCCATCAAGATATAGCACTGTTCCTACACTTAGAAATGACTCTAATTGATCCAGATCTCGCTGAATTGCTCTTTTAAGCGAGCTTATATTAATCCCAGTATTATATAAATCTCGTATCGTTTCTTTCAGCTCATCAATGGTACAAGGCTTTTGAGGGTCACGTGGTAAACGATGATACAAGGCATGTATTCTATCCATGTAATTGATGTCTTCCATCAAAAATACTCTTTTAAAATTTTTGTTAGGGACAGAATAGCACCTTTGCAAGACACAGGATGTCCTACAAATTATTTTTTATAATTTTAAGATATTAGTTTGATTTTAATAAATATTTAGCTTAAAAATTCTTTTTTATTTTCAATTCCGCCAGATATTTCCCAAACTTTCTTGCTGTTTCCAGGTCACCTTCTGGCGGTGTGATTTCCACACTGGCATTATCAGATTGCGTCATCAAGCCCAAGAAACTCGACATGCGGTTAATATCCAGTGGACTTCGTCCCGTTGGCATAAAAGGCAAGCCCGCCCATAGCATCCCATGTTGCATCGCAAACAAATTAATTTGCTGTAATACCGCCAATTTGTCTCCGCTGAGACCACCACCGTTAGTAAAACCAGCAGCCAATTTCCCCTGCCATGTACGAGCCAACCAGCGTTTAGAAGAATCTTCCATGAACTGTTTCAAGGCAGAAGTTAAGCTTCCCATATAGGTTGGACAACCCATCACGATCACATCGGCCTGATCCAATAAATCCCATTGCGGTGCAGCCACAGAAAGTAGATGCACTTCGGCTCCCGCTTGTTCAGCGCCTTGTGCGATATATTGTGCAACCTTAGCTGTGTGCCCATAAGGACTATGGTAAATCACACAAACTTTGATTTGGGGAGTAATTTGCTCAATAACAGACATGGGAAATTTAAAAACCAATGAATTAGATCAAGTTTAACATTTTTAAACACGTCAAGGCGAATTGACCATACACAGGATGCAATTTATTGCAAAAATACAAATGTTGCCATTCGTCCAGTTTTTGCATCACGGCGATAGGAAAAATAGTCTTGAGCTTGCTGATACGAACATTGATCACCACCAAGCACTATTTCCACCCCCAAACGATTTAAAATAAATCGGGCAATCGCATATAAATCAGCTTGGTATTTACCTTCAGTTTGACCTGAAATAAAAGCGCTTTCCAGTTCAGGATATTTTTCACAGAAAGCCACTTTTACTTCTGCTCCCACCTCAAAACAAGGCTGGCTAATGGCTGCACCCAACCATGCCCAAGCGGGTTGAGACTTCATTTCAACAATAGTATTTTCAATAATGCCACTGGCCAAACCACGCCAACCCGCATGAAGATTGGCAACTTCCGTGCCATCGGCATTGCCCAAGACCACAGGAAGACAATCCGCAGTCATCATCATTAAGGCATGACCTCTGCGCTGGGTGACCAGACCATCGCCCTCAAGCGCAACAAATGAAATCTGTTCATTCACGGTATGGCAAATGGTGCTGTGGGTTTGCGTCATCCAGGTAATTTTATCAACACCATATGCAGATAATTCATTTAGCAAGATCATACGATGCTGCTGAACCCGTTGCGGATCATCATTGACATGCAAAGCCAAGTTAAAGCCAGTCAGGTTTTGGTTACTGGTCGCAATTGCCTGAGCATGTTCAATACGCGTTTGCCCCACATACACACCTTTAGGCAAACCTTGTACAAATTCCATCAATGATTCCTTGCTTAACGTGATTTTGACAAAAATATGATATTCGGAAACGTCATTCGCAATTGTTCGAGACAGGACTTCATGAATAAGATGTTGTTTCTGCGATCTATTAAACTAGCTGCTAGTCGTGAACGAGTTTTGCGAATGACAATGGGTTTGCTTACTTTTGCCAAAACAAAAGTAAGTCCAGCGGAAAGCTTATCCTGAAATTCGCTGAGAATTCAGCAAGACTCCGTTAAGATATTTTTCAATAAGTTAAGTAATATTTACGTCGAATTCGGTTTACTTAGTAAGCTTCATTTTCACGACGTAATACTTCAATCAACTGAGTGAAATCTTCTGGCCACGGTGCTTCAAACATCATCTCCTCACCTGTACGTGGGTGAACCAGACCAAGTTTGGCTGCGTGCAATGCCTGACGTTTAAAGCTGCGCAGCATATCAATTAATGCTTCCGATGCACCTGCTGGAAAACGTACACGGTTGACATAAACAGGGTCCCCAATCAAACCATGTCCGAGGTAACTAAAGTGTACACGAATCTGGTGGGTACGCCCTGTTTCCAGTTGTGCCTGAATACGGGTGAAGTCACGGAAGCGTTCTTTGACATTATAATGTGTTACCGCATCACGCCCACCTGGCAAGATCGCCATTTTGACACGGTCTACAGGATGGCGCTTGATTGGCTCATCAATGGTGCCACCCGCAATAATATTGCCATATACCACCAGATCATAAACACGGTAAACGGTTTTCTTTGCCAGTTGTTTACTCAATGAAAACTGGGCCTCAAGATTTTTGGCAACCACCAGCAAACCACTGGTATCTTTATCAATACGATGTACCAAGCCAGCGCGGGACAGTTCCGCCAGTTTCGGTGCATGGTAAAGCAAGGCATTCACTAAAGTGCCTGTTGGATTGCCTGCACCTGGATGAACCACCATGCCCACTTCCTTGTTAATGACGATAATATCGTCATCTTCATAGACAATATTGAGTGGAATATTTTCAGGCTGACTTGAAGTTTGTGCCTCAAGCTCAACCTCAAGGGTAAGCAGTTCATTGCCCTCACAACGGTACTTCGGCTTTACGATGTTACCATTTACCAACAGATGACCATCTTTCATCCATTGCTTGAGTTTTTCACGGGAAAACTCGCTCCAGACCATCGCTGCAACCTGATCAATCCGTTGGCCTAAATAGGTTTCATCAAGTTGAATTTGCAACGATAAACGTGTTGCAGTTGAGTCAGAATTATGATTATCTGCATCGACAGAATCTTCGAGTAAGAAATCTGTTTCAGAGAAATTTGAATTGGAAGATTGTGCTGAAGTCATTTGATGATCGGTACAAAAATGGTTTAATAGCACCATTGTAGCTTATTGTCCCAAAAACAGAGGAATTTTTATGTCGCTACCCCATTATAAAATTACGATACTGGCACTATCTTTAGGCGTAGCGTCTGCATTTGTGGGCTGTAGCAGCAATCCAAGCAAGAAAGATGTGGTTGATAAAGGGCCACAATCCAGTGAACAGGTTTATTTTGAAAAAGCACAAAAGTCACTTGAGCGCAATCAATATACCGATGCGGTAAAGTCGCTTGAAGCCCTGGACACCTATTATCCAACTGGACAATATACACAGCAGGCACAGCTTGAACTTCTTTATGCCAAATTCAAACAAAAAGATTATGAGGGCACGATTGCACTGGCGGAACGTTTCATTCGTTTAAATCCACAACATCCAAATGTTGATTATGCCTATTATGTTCGTGGTGTCGCCAACATGGAAATGAACTACGATAGCCTGATTCGTTATACCTCACTGCAACAGTCACACCGTGATGTCAGCTACATCAAAGTTGCCTATCAAAACTTTGTGGATTTAATCCGCCGTTTCCCAAGTAGTAAATATTCTGTCGATGCGGCGCAACGCATGAAATATATTGGTCAGGAACTGGCCGAAAGTGAAATGAATGCGGCGCGTTTCAATATTCAACGTAAAGCCTGGTTAGCTGCTGCTGAACGTGCACAATGGGTAATTGAACACTATCCACAAACTCCACAGACACCTGAAGCTTTGGCAACCCTAGCCTATAGTTACCAAAAGCTTGGTGATACAGCGACCTCCCAACAATATGTTGACATCCTGAAGCTTAACTATCCAAATTTAGTTAAATCGAATGGTGAAGTTAATTTACGTGCGGCACGTAAAGACAGTAGTTGGGTCAACCGTGCAACTTTGGGCTTATTGGGTCGTCAATCGAAAACTGTGGATAGCAAAAATATAGAAGCCAATACTGAAATGGAAAAACGCAGCCTCACCAACCGTTTGAGCTTTGGTTTACTGGATAAGCCTGAAACATCAGCACCTGTTGAATCGGCAGTGCCTGCACCTGCAAGCAATCCTGCACCTGCTGTTATTGACAACAATCCAAGCGAGGAAGATGCCGCAAATTAATTTGCAGTCATCTGAATGCACCAAACAGGCAAGCCAACCCTTGCCTGTTTTTCATTTTATGCAACAATGATGCTGACAAATCATAAAGATGTCCCCCCAGTTTTAAACGGTTAAACCCTATGGCAATTCCACAGCATACGATTGATCAAATTCTGGATCGAACCGACATTGTCGATTTGATTGGTCAACGTGTGAAGTTAAAAAAGACTGGGCGTACTTATTCAGGCTGCTGTCCTTTCCATCAGGAAAAATCACCTTCATTCCACGTCTACCGAGACAAGCAGTATTATCATTGCTTCGGCTGTCAGGCCAATGGCAATGCCATTCGTTTCCTGATGGATATTGATGGCCGAAATTTTGTCGATGTGATCAAAGAACTGTCCAACAAGACAGGCATCGACCTCCCCAAAGACAATCAGGACAATAAAAAACTATCCTATAAGCGTAGTCCGCAACAGGTTGCTGCACCACAACCTGCACCAGCACAGAATAATAGTCCAACCTCACCAGCCATCCCTGAATCCATCAACGATCATTTTGTGGATATAGATCTTTATATGGATGATCCTTTTGCACAGTTTGACCCATCATTTACGATGGATGAACAGGTGCAGGAAGGCAATCTCTATGATCTTCTGGAAAATATTGCACTATTTTACGAACGCCAACTTCCCAATAGCCAGAAAGCACAGAATTATTTTAGGCAACGGGGCTTATCTGCCCAAACCATTCAGTTTTGGCGCTTGGGTTATGCACCAGAAGATTGGCAGCATCTGGAAAAAGCTTTTCCCCAAGATATTGAGGGGTTAAAACAACTTGGCTTGATTCGTTCCAGTGACAGTGGTCGGGATTTTGATTTACTGCGTGACCGCGTGATTTTCCCAATCCGTGACCATAAAGGTCGTGTGGTGGGTTTTGGTGGCCGTGCCTTAAATGATGAAATCAAGCCCAAATATATCAACTCACCTGACTCGGAAGTGTTCCACAAAAACCAGCTCCTTTATGGTTTATATGAAGGACGTAAACTTAAGGCCAATGACTGGCTGATGGTGGAAGGTTATATGGATGTGATTGCGCTACAGCAATATGGCATCTCTGGTGCGGTGGCAACCCTGGGAACAGCCAGCAATGCCGATCATTTAACCACCCTATTTAAACAAAACTCACGAATCACCATTGCATTTGATGGTGATGCAGCAGGGCAAAAAGCGGCACGCCGTACTTTGGAAATTGCCCTGCCCCTGCTTAACGATGGCCGTGAATTAAAGTTCTTTGTACTGCCAAATGAACATGACCCAGACTCACTCATCCGTCGAGAGGGTTTAGAAAATTTTCAAAAGCTACTGCAACAGGCTCCTTTATTGTCAGACTTTGTGTTTGCGCATTTAACAGGGCAACATGATGTTAGTTCTCCCGAGGGTAAAAGTCTGGTGATGGGTGAACTGCGTGAATTAACCGAACTGTTACCTAAACATGGCTCATTTCGTTATTTGCTGACCCAGTCTTTCCGTGAAAAACTGGGTTTGGGTAAACGTTTTACGCCTCAAATCAGCCATGATGCATCCCTGTCTTTTAACATTCATACCAAAGATGAGGATTTTGCCATTGCAATCTTAATGCACCATCCATTTTTATATATTCACTTTGAAGAATTACGTGCAGTCATTGACCACACTGAACTGTTGGCTAAAATTCTAGCCTCATTAAATATTGTGTTTGATGATTTACCCGATGATCAGGAATTGGCAACCTATTATGTACTGGGTGCCTGTAGCAACTACAGCCATGAAATTGCCGATATTATGCAGCGTACCGATATTCAGTCACTTACACAGGCACCTGAAATTGCAGATAAACTGGCGAAAGAATACGCTTTAGGGCTTCAGGAAAAATATTTGCGCTTAAAACTCAAATCACCAATTTCTCTCATTGAGTCCCGAAATTTACGCCAGCAACTCAATGAGTTAACCAAGCAGATTGGTTTAAGGTTGTTGTCTTAACTACTGTCTCGGCTTACGCTCATGTTCAAACACATACTGTAGATGTTGCTGTAACCACTCAAAATAATCTGGATTTTCAGCCTTGGCAGCCTCTCTTAATAAGATAGAGGTTGGATGCATGAGCTTTTGTGTTAAGCGATGCGCAAATTCCTGTAAAACCTGCTCTGCATCATGTCCATGCTTTAACGACTCCAAGGCATGCAGCAATTCTTTTTGGCTTACTTCCTCACTGTGCTGGCGATAGGCCTGAATGGTGCCACTCGCCTCCTTGACCTTTTGCTGGGTCATCAATTGGGTTGCCAACTGATTGACCATAATCTCAGCTTCTACCGCCGCTTGACGGCGTTGTGCCAGATTCTCATCAATCACGCTTTGCAGGTCATCAACGCCATATAAATAAACGTTGTCCAGTGATTCAACCTTTGGATCAATATCACGCGGAACAGCCAAATCAACCATGAGCATTTGCTGATAACGGCGTTTTTTTAATGCCACCTTAACATCCGAATAGCCAATCACTTGATGCAAACTGCCTGTACAGCTTGAAACCACATCGGCCCGATACAAATTCTGTGCAAGTTCTGCAAAAGGAATAATTTCAACATCTACCTGATGTGCAATTTCCTGTGCCAGAAGATCAGCCCGCTCACGACTACGGTTACAAATGATAATCTTGGCCACCCCCATTTCCGCCAAATGCTTGGCAACCAGACTATTCATTTCCCCTGCCGCAACCACCATAACGGTGAGATTTTCTGGATGGCTAAACACTTGTGAAGCCAATTGCGCAACCGCATAGCCCATGGAAACCGCATGGCTTCCTACAGAAGTTTCCGAGCGAACCCGCTTTGCCGCATAAAAGGCATATTCAAAAACACTATTCAGCTCAGGCGATACCGTTTCCGCATCTTTGGACAATGCCAATGCACTTTTAACCTGCCCTAAAATCTGTGGTTCACCCAACATCAGTGAGTCCAGACCACTGGCAACACGCATGAGATGTGTAACCGCCTGGGCATTCTCGTAACGATAAACATGATGAATTAACTGTTTTACATCAATATTATTCACCTGGGCCAGCCAATTCAGGACGCTATCCGCATCTTCCGTCATGGCATACACTTCGGTTCGGTTGCATGTGGAAACCACCACCATGTCTTTCAGTGAAGAATGCTGGCGTTGTTTAAGCAATAGCTGGGCTAATCGCTCTGCATTGAAAGCAATTTGTTCGCGAAGCTCAACAGAAGCTGTCTGATGGTTGACACCCAATGCAAAGAAAGACATATCAGATCATCATTTCGCTAAATTTATGTTATTGTGCAACATCGGTGTCATAAAAAGCATTACTTTGGATCAATAAAAATTGCGTCAGCTACATCGCCGTACCTATTTTAACGGCAAGACGATTAGACGGTATTCTACCACAATCTTGTTGTTAGGTAGTATGAGCGCTTATGTCTCCGCACAAGCAATACACGATATGTATGCTGATCAGAGCTTTGAACATGCCCTGCAACAGAGCATGGTTGCCGAATTTTCCCTTGCCTATGACGATATTGCAACAGCCCTGCACAACTATACCGTGCTTGCCATTCGCAGCAATTCCACCATCATTAAGCAACGTGCCTTAGATATTGCACTGGAATATAATGATCTACAAGCAGCTTTAGATATTGCCACCCACTGGGTTGAACAAGAACCTAAAGATGTGCCTGCTTTGTTCTATTTATCGCATATTGCCCTGAAAACACATGAATATGAACTTGCGGCCAAGACACTGGACAAGATTTTAAATATTGACCCAACCGCCGATTTGGAACAAATTCTCGCAGGTATTGCACCTGAACAGGCGCAAGATCGTGAAGTTCTGCTCAATGCCTTACGCGCAAGCAAAGAAAAGGACAACCCCTCTATTTTAGCGTTAATCGCGGGATTAGAGGCACAGGATGGCTTATATGAACAAGCACTGAGCAATATTAACCGCGCCTTACGCAAACGTTCAAAATCCACCAGCTTTATCCTGATGAAAGCCAACTTACTCATGGCTTTACGCGATGATACCGCCACACAAAAATGGTTTGCCAAGGCCAGTCGTAAAAACAGGAATAACCTTGATGTCCGCTTGGCTGAAGCACGTTACTACATCCAAATCAACCAGCAAGAGGAAGCTTTAGACAAGCTTGAAAATATTATTAAAGACCATCCTCAGGCTGAGGAGGCTCTGTTTATTGCAGGCCTAACCAGTATTGACCTCAAGCAATATGAGAAAGCGGAACAATATCTGGTTGATTTACGCTCTTCGGCAAAATACCAGAATGAAGCCTATTATTATCTTGCGATTAATGCACAGCGCAAACAGCATTATGAAACGGCAAAGGCCTATTATCGTCTTGTTGATGGCAGCTTGTATATCGTGTCCCGCCGAAACATGATTGCGATTTTTGAGAAGCAGGAACAACTAAATGATGCATTGCGTTTCCTGACTCAGGAACGGGTCAACTATCCTCAGCACGCCAGTTTTCTTTATCAGGCCCAAGCCGACATTTTAAAGAAAATGGACAATAAAAAAGCGGCCCTGACCCTGCTGGATGAAGCGATCAAGAACATTCCAGATGACCCAGAGCTGATCTATGCTGAGGTGTTATTGCTCGACCCATATACAGATCGGGATAAACTAGATAAAACACTCAAACAGCTATTGGCAATCGAACCAAACAGTCCAACCTATCTGAATGCCTATGCCTATACCTTGGCATTGCAGAATCGCCGCTTAAAGGAAGCGCGCAAATATGCTGAACTGGCACTGGAATACGCACCAGAACAGGCCTCTATTCTGGATACACTTGGTTATATTGCCTTTTTACAAAATGATTTTGATACCGCAGTTCAGGCGCTACAACAAGCCTATAGTATTAGTCAGAATGTGAATATTGGGATTCGCTATGCCAAGGCGCTGTATATGCAGGGTTCACTCGCCCAATTTAGCGATGTGTTACAGCAACTGAAACAAAAACATGCAAATGCCCCACAATTACAACAACTTGATGGGTTAATCTTACCTGTAACCGTAAAAAAGAGTTAACCCCATGCGTTTGTTTGCAAAAATATGTCTGGCCATGTGTAGCAGTAGTGTGTTGTTTCTCACTGGGTGTCAACATTTAAGTCAACCGAATAAAGTGATTGCCTCACCACAGCTACAAGATGAAAACAATTTTAACTTACAGGGCAAAATTGGAGTGCGCACCCCACAGCAGTCAGGTAGTGCATTCTTTACATGGCTACAGCAACAAGATCAGTTCGACATTGAACTCACAGGCATTTTGGGAGTGGGTAAAACCCAGATTCAGGGTAAGCCTGGCGAAGTGACATTGAATAGCGCCAAAACGGGCTTAATTACCGCAGCCTCTCCTGAAGAATTGCTGGAAAAAGCCACAGGTTGGCAAGCGCCGATTATGCATTTAACCTACTGGATTCAAGCCAAACCAGCCACAACAAACGCCCAGATCACCAAAGATCAAAACAACCGTTTAAAACAACTGATTGAAGATGGCTGGACGGTTGATTTTAGTTATAACGACACCCAGACCTTGCCCAACAAGCTTTTGTTGAAGCAGGCACTTGCGGAAGATCAAGAAAACCGTATTACAATGGTTATTCAGAACAGATAGTGTTTCATTCAACATTTTGGGATATACTAAAAACATATACTTCCAAATAGGTGTATCACGATGGAAAAAGCAACGATCTTTAAAAATAATCGCAACCAAGCGGTACGTTTGCCCAAAGCGGTTGCTTTTCCTGAACATATCAAACAGGTAGAAGTGATTAGTATTGGAGATACACGAATTTTAACCCCTATTGGAAAACGCTGGGAATTATGGATGAATACGCCATCACAACTGACCGAAGATTGTTTTCAGGAACGTGAGCAACCGATTGTGCAAGAACGAGAAAGTTTCTAATCATGTTGAAATACATGCTGGATACCAACATCTGCATCTATGCGATTAAGAAAAAGCCGATTGAAGTCATCCAACAGTTTTCCAAGTATCAGGATTATCTTTGTATCAGCTCGATCACCTTAATGGAGTTGTATTACGGTGCAGAAAAATCATCCAATCCCCAAACCAATCTGACTGAAATTGAAAAATTTGTGGCAAATCTGATCGTCCTTGATTATGACAATTATGCCGCAGCACATACCGCACAAATTCGGACTGAACTATCAAAAACAGGCAAAACTATTGGCAGTTATGATGCCATGATTGCAGGGCATGCCCGTAGTCAGGGATTCATTTGTGTCACCAATAACATACGTGAGTTTGAACGTGTGGCTGGATTACGTCTAGAGAATTGGTGGGTGCAGTCTTAAATGTTACGGAAGCAAATATGACCATTTTACGTGTCCCATCCCCTGCCAAGCTTAATTTATTCCTGCATATCGTGGGTCGCCGTGACAATGGCTACCATGAATTGCAGAGTATTTTCCAACTGATTGATCTTTATGACTGGATCAGTTTTGAGGCCATTGAAGAAAATCAGGTTCAGATTGAGGGAGTAGCCGAAGTAAAACTGGAACAAAACCTGATTTATCGGGCTGCACAATACCTGCGTCCACACGCCAAGACACCCTGTGGATTAAAGATCTCAGTGGAAAAAAATATCCCGATGGGTGCAGGTCTGGGTGGCGGCTCATCCAATGCCGCAACCACATTGATTGTACTGAACCAATTATGGCAGTGTGGGTTAAATGATGAGCAACTTGCAGCCTATGGCGTACAGCTTGGCGCTGATGTTCCAATTTTTATTTTTGGGCAAAATGCATGGGCTGAAGGAGTGGGTGAACATTTATCATTCATAGACTTAGCTCAAAAACAATTCATTGTTTTAAAACCTGACTGTTTTATCAGCACTCAACTGCTTTTTTCACAAAAAACATTGACAAGAGATACCAAGCCCACTACATTTTGCGCCTATCAGTTAGAACCTTCTCTTTTCGGAAATAACTTTGAACCTCTGGCTCGACAGTTATACCCTGAAGTTGAGGAAGCAATGCAATATCTGGATCAGTTTGGTCAGGCAAAGCTTACAGGTACAGGTGCCTGTGTTTTCACTGAAGTAATTCAGGAAATGAATGTAAAGCAAATTTTGCAAAATGCGCCTTGTAAAGCATACTTGGTGAATGGTTTGGCAGAATCGCCATTACGGCATTTCAAGGTTACCGATTAGGGGCGTCGCCAAGTGGTAAGGCAGCGGGTTTTGATCCCGCCATCCGTTGGTTCGAATCCAGCCGCCCCTGCCATATAATAGATTATTCTTTAAACTACCCGTTGGGGAAATTTTTAGTTTCCTCTTTGCGCTTGGGTGAGGTGTTGTTTCGCTTAACCTCTATGAGGAAGAGTTATAGATTTTCCATACTTGAATCAAGCGTTGTTTCACTTGATTTCATTTTGAAGAATTATAAATTTTTCCTTTATATTTTGGCAAAGCGTTGCTTCACGTAATCCTCTTTAGAAAAATCATAGATTTTTCACTTGCGCTCGGGTGAAGCGTTGCTTCACGTAATCCTCGCTCAGGTGCTTCATGCCCAATCTCGTCGTTTTTAGTGGAAGTGCTCATCCACAGTTCGCCCAAAAAGTCGTAAGCCATTTGCATATCCCTCTGGGTGCCGCTGCTGTAAGCAAGTTCTCTGATGGTGAAATTTCAGTTGAAATCACTGAAAATGTACGTGGTAAAGACGTATTCATCGTTCAGTCCACTTGTGCCCCAACCAATGATAACCTGATGGAAATCCTGGTAATGGCAGATGCTTTGCGTCGCGCAAGTGCTGGTCGCATCACCGCTGTCATCCCTTACTTCGGTTATGCACGCCAAGACCGTCGTCCACGTTCTGCTCGTGTGCCAATTACCGCCAAGGTTGTTGCAGACATGCTGACCACTGTGGGAATTGACCGCGTGGTTATGATTGACCTGCATGCAGACCAGATTCAGGGTTTCTTCGATATTCCAGTGGACAACATCTACGGTACACCAGCGTTATTGGCTGACCTGCGTCAGCAGCAACATGACAACCTCATGGTGGTTTCACCTGACGTGGGTGGCGTTGTTCGTGCCCGTGCTGTTGCAAAGCAATTGGGTGACATCGACCTGGCTATCATTGACAAACGCCGTCAAAAAGCCAATGAATCTCAAGTGATGCATTTGATCGGTGACGTCAAAGACCGTGATTGTGTCATTGTCGATGATATGGTGGATACCGCTGGTACGCTTTGCAAGGCGGCTGATGCACTGAAACAGTTTGGTGCCCGCCGTGTGATTGCTTATGCAACCCATCCTGTTCTATCTGGCAAGGCACTTGATAACCTGCGCAACTCTGTGATTGATGAACTTGTGGTAACTGACACCATTCCTCTTTCAGATGAAGCATTAACCTTAGGTAAAGTTCGCCAGGTTTCCGTTGCCAGCATGGTTGCTGAAACAATTCGTCGTATTAATAACGAAGAATCTATTAGCGCAATGTTCGATAGTTATCTATAATACCCCAGCTTTTTTCAAGCCCTGCCTTATGGCGGGGTTTTCTATCACTAAACTGGTCGCAAGTTTAGTTTCTTAAATCTCAATGAGGATATGCCCATGGCAAACTTCGTATTAAATGCTCAAGCACGTGAAGCTGCTCAACAAGGGAAAGGTGCGAGCCGCCGCCTTCGTCACGCAGCGCAAATTCCAGCGATTATCTACGGTGGTAGTGCTGAGCCTGTAACTGTTACTTTAGAGCTTCGTGAAATCGTTAAAGCTTTAGAAAGCAATGCTTTCTTTGAAGAAGTAATCGAAATCAAAATCGGTGACAAAGTTGAAAATGTTAAAATCCAGGCATTGCAACGTCACCCAGCTAAAAACACTCCAATGCACGCTGACTTCAAACGCGCATAAGTGTTAAAGGCTTAAATTAGTGTCAAGTATTTCGCTAATTGTTGGTTTGGGCAATCCTGGAAAGGAATATGCCCAAACCCGCCATAATGCAGGTTTCTGGTTTGTTGAACAGCTTGCAGATCGTTATGGCATCAATTTAAAAGCTGATCCCAAGTTTCATGGATATAGTGGTCGTGGCCAAGTTGAGGGCCATGATGTACGTTTGCTCCTCCCTACCACCTTTATGAACCGTTCTGGTCAAAGTGTTGCCCCTTTCGCCAAATTCTATCAAGTTGCACCTGAGTCAATCTTAATTGCCCATGATGAACTGGATATGGACCCTGGCGTGATTCGCTTGAAAACAGGTGGCGGACACGGCGGACATAATGGTCTCCGTGATATCGTTCCCCATATGGGTCCCAATTTCCATCGTTTACGCATTGGAATTGGACATCCTGGTTCAAAAGAACGTGTTTCTGGTCATGTGCTTGGCAAAGCTCCCAGCAGTGAACAAGATTTAATGGATGCCGCAATAGCCCATGCCTTATCACAAGTCAAAATGCTTGTGAGTGGACAGGTTCCACAGGCCATGAATCAAATTAATGCATACAAACCCGCTTAAACTTAAACTGAAATTGTTGATCAATCACGCTTGCCATATTGCAGTTTTAGGCGCAAAATGCGCATCAAACCGCCTATAGCCTGCGGAAACGTGACAAGTCAACCATAAGATATCCGTCTTAGGTCTTACTCAGGAGACGCTAGCCATGCTATCTCGTTTATTAAAATGTAA
>ERZ650302.1002-NODE-1002-length-15945-cov-4.415230_pt1 | contig 15945 bp, 11 predicted proteins | sample MGYA00376238_ERZ650302 | MGnify/ENA primary metagenome ERZ650302 (study PRJEB26733, sample SAMN07839298) | wastewater metagenome | biome: urban; feature: wastewater treatment plant; material: waste water | place: USA: North Carolina | collected 2016-04-28 ... | reverse complement strand
AGATCTACACAGGCGAAGACACTCTTTCCCTACACGACGCTCTTCCGATCTCTCTTACCCGCTTCAAACTGATAATCAAAGTGAGACAAAACTTCATAACCATCATAACTTTTACCAATATCTTTTAATTCAATCATCTCATTCTCCTTTCAAAGTTGCAAGGCTTGCAGTTTTACTCGCATAAACCTGCCTGATAAAAACAGCCAAAATGATTCCTAAAAATAGAAATGGAATCAACAAGGTTAAGGCAGGTAGATGTGTCACGAAAATCATGACCACTGAAAAACCAATCATAATCAGTAGTTTCGTTAAGTAATGCTTGTGTATTTCGAACAAGGATTTGCCTGCTAAACACGCCACTGCAAATTTCTTACGATTTTGGTACAAATAAATCAGGTTCATGAGCGAGATTAGGAAGACAGCACTCATGAGTGCCATAATAGATGCAACCACCATAAAGAATTGCTGTGTTCTGACACCTGCCAATCTATTAGCGACTGCAAACTTACCATTTGAAAAAGAACCTAGGCTGTTTTCCAGACCATGTTTTTTAATCAAAGCATCTGTCAATGGACCATCTGAAAATTGCACCTGCCCCTTGCTAATCCAAGAAAAGACCTTATCAGTTCCGTCAAAAGTCTGAGGCGTTACCACAATCAGTAAAGGATTTTTGATGAAAGATCTATTATCAACCGCAGTCCACCCGAACATCCGAAAAGTAAAAAGCTCTTTTGATGGTACCTGATAAATTGCTGATATAGCTTCTATGCCTAAAGGTTTATCTGAGTATGAATTCATCTTCTCAGACCACGCAGCTACCAGTTCCTTTTTCTGTTTACTTTGAGTTTCTGGTATGAGTATTCCATAGGTTTTATCTGGCATATTAGCCAGTTTTTCAGATAATGTGCTATCAAGTCTAATGCCTACCTTCTCTAAATAATTATATGTCACATAGAGCACATTTTCCTCAACATGTGGTGTGGGAAAGTATTGATCTATTTTTGATAAATTATTGAAGTTATCTGAGACGATGAGCATCTCTTCTTTCTCATTCGCTTCTAGTAGAAAATTTGACAATTGTTGTCTATATCCGTCTTTACTACCAGCTAATGAACTTGGTTCGATGTAGTCATATTTTGACCAAGCTACCTGTGCATGCTCTAATCGTTGAATTTCCTTGTGATTATTTAAGACATTAGCAAAGGAAAAAATGAGGCATATCAAAGCCAGCAATTGTAGGACTAAGACCATATTCATCAAGGCGCCTAGAGGCACTCGGTGTTTGATGACAAGATTAATTTTTTGACGTTGTAAAAACAGATAAGTGATGCCACCTACAAACACCTCTACACCTACCAAGACAAACACCCAAAAAAGCACTGGGAAAAGTAAAACTCCAAAATACATGGCATGCTTGAGATTAAGCATATATAAAATTAGACTGCTGATACCCAAAAGCAGACTAGCTGTTATGAATAAGAAAGCAAGACGCTGCCTGATGCCTGAAAAAGCAAGGACAAAACCTGACATGCCCGACAGACGCTGGATCCCTTGTTTTTTCAAGTTCGCCGTTACTTGAGCCATGAGTAAAGCTATATAGGAAATGATAAAAAGTATCGTGCCGATGATAAGCCGTAGATCAAGCATGGCTGAAATTCCCTGAAAACGCCAGTCAGTATCAGCAAGTACCGTCTGATTCCCTAAATCATTTAGGCGTTTAGATAAAGTCTTAGCATCAATCCCTTTACCGAATATAAAATAGTAAACATCATCACCACTATTTTCAAGATATTTTTTCCCTTTTTGCTCTGGAAAATCATGCGGCAGCTTTCCCTTACCAAACTTTTGAAATGTTGGTTGATTATCCTGTTTACCATCTGTACTTGCGACCATAATCTGCTTAGCGATTAAAACATGTTTTTCTTTGGCAATATCAGCCATGACCTCTTTTATGTTAGTTTTGGCTTTTAAAACAAGGACTCCTCCGTCTGCCCCTGCAAACATCTGTTTGTGTTTTGCAATCACAATAAAGGTACCCAGTGATACAACCATAGCAACTGATAAGACGATTAGTATCTTTTCTAGTTTTTTATACATTGTAGATCCCTCTTTTGAAAAAAGACTGAGACTTGCGTCTCAGCCCCTTATTCTAGTCTTTATTACCAATAGTTATAATAGAAAGAACACTTCTCAGTGATATTACGACCAACGAGAGCTTTGGCCCACACACCCGCATCTTGTGTATCAGAGTCATCACGACCAGTATTATTATTTTTAACGGTCGCTGAATGGGTTTTACTTCCATGGTGGTAATTTGAGTACGCTGAACTAAAATTGTATCCATAGTTCCAAGTCCCCTCCGATGGCTCCGCTGCTTTTGCTGCAAGACCTCCTGTAGCTAGTAGTGTTGCTGCAGAAAGCGTCAAAAGTAATGTTTTAGTTTTCATTTTTGAAAATCTCCTTATTCTATTTGGGTGTTCTTACAAACACACTTGAAAAATAATGGGTAGAGACATATCAATGGCCTTAATATGTCTATTTTTTGTACTCTTAATTGCATTGCGCTCGGATACAATTTAAAACTAATTTTGCGCCAAATTAGTAGGGAATACAAAAATAAAGCAAGTGGCAAGAATTAGCTAAAAACTCACTTTCTTGCTTTTTCACCCTTATGATAACACCATCAAAAACACTTGTCAAGCGTTTTCATTAAAAAACATGTATTTTTAAAATTAGAAAATAAACCCTTATTTCAAAAGCTTTCCTATTTAAATAGCAACCCCAAAAACTATAAATTCATTATTTTTTACGTTATTTTTTAAACAATACCTCATTATACTTATTTATTAATTTATAATCCTAAAAACTAAAAAAGTCTAGGCACATAGCCTAAACTTTTCATCTGTCCGAGAGATACGGTCAACCTCTAGTCCATCGCCTTAATCTCCAATATCGTATCGCGAATTTGTGCCGCAAGCTCATAATCTAAATTACCAGCCGCTTCATTCATTTGTTCAGTCAGCGTTTTAACTGCTGCCTGACGTTCTTTGCGGGTCATCGTCTCATAGTCCACTTCGACAACTTGTCCATCATCGGCAACCTTAGTCAAACCAATCTTATCCCGAATCTCCTTGATAATCGTCGTCGGTGTGATCCCATGTGCCGTATTATAGGCAATCTGCGTCTCACGACGCCGAGCAGTCTCATCAATCGCAATTTTCATCGACTCCGTCATCTTATCGGCATACATAATCACGCGACCTTCCGAGTTCCGCGCCGCGCGCCCAATCGTCTGAATCAAGCCACGCGCATTGCGCAAGAATCCTTCCTTATCGGCATCCAGAATCGCCACCAAGGACACTTCAGGCACATCGATCCCTTCACGCAAGAGATTAATCCCGACCAGCACATCAAACACACCCAGCCTTAAATCACGCAGAATCTCCGTCCGCTCAAGCGTTTTAATATCCGAGTGCATGTATTTGACCTTGACACCCATTTCCTTGAGATAATCGCTCAAATCCTCAGCCATTTTCTTGGTCATGGTCGTGACAAATGTCCGTTCGTTGCGCTCAGCGCGCAGATTAATCTCGCCTAGGAGATTATCAATCTGACCCATGATGGGACGAATCTCTACGATTGGGTCAAGTAGACCAGTCGGCCGAATGATCTGTTCAACAATCGTATCCGTCTGCTCCAGTTCATAATCACCAGGCGTCGCAGAAACATAGACAATCTGATGCACATGGCTTTCAAATTCTTCTCGTCTAAGTGGTCGGTTATCAAGTGCACTTGGTAAACGGAAACCATAATTAACCAGCATTTCTTTACGCGACCGGTCACCATTATACATCCCCTTGATTTGACCCATGGTCATGTGACTTTCGTCAATCATGATCAAGAAATCATCAGGGAAAAAGTCTAGCAAGGTATAAGGTGGCTCGCCTTCAGTACGACCATCCATGTGACGCGAATAGTTTTCGACACCGTTGGTATAGCCCATCTCACGCAACATTTCGATGTCATAGTTAGTCCGCTGCTCCAAACGCTGCGCTTCTAACAACTTACCTTCCTCGTTAAAGTGTTTGAGTTGTGCTTCTAATTCGGCTTCAATTTTAGCAATCGACTCTTCCATGTGTTCGTCATTGGTCACAAAGTGAGTTGCGGGGAAAATCGCCAAATGCTCCACTTCGCCCAAGACATGACCAGTCAAGGCTTCAATCTCACGAATTCGCTCGATTTCATCACCGAAAAACTCAACACGAAAGGCGTTCTCATCACGAGAGGCGGGGAAAATTTCGACCACATCGCCACGCACGCGGAATTTACCACGCTGGAAGTCAATGTCATTGCGCTCAAACTGGATATCAACTAAGCTATTGAGCAAGTGGTCTCGTGAGATTTCAAGACCCGGTCGCAAACTGACCACATTATCAGCATATTCCTTGGGATTCCCCAAACCATAAATACAGCTGACCGATGCGACGACGATGACATCATTGCGCTCTAAAAGCGAGCTCGTCGCACTGTGGCGGAGCTTGTCAATTTCGTCATTGACCGAGCTGTCTTTTTCGATATAGGTATCAGAGCTTGGCACATAAGCCTCTGGCTGATAATAATCGTAGTAAGACACGAAATACTCGACCGCATTATTGGGGAAAAACTCTTTGAACTCACCGTAGAGCTGACCGGCAAGGGTTTTATTGTGGGCGATGACAAGCGTCGGCTTGTTTTCACGCGCAATCACCTGACTCATGGTATAAGTCTTACCAGTCCCCGTCGCTCCCAGCAAGATTTGTGCCTTCTCACCATTTTCGATACCTTCAGCTAGCGCTTCAATCGCTGTCGGTTGATCACCAGATGGCTCATACTTTGAAATTAACTCAAATTTTCTTGACGTATCTTTTTCTATCATAGGTCAATTTTACCATTTTTGACCCCTGTTTTGTGGTATAATGAATGTGAATTCATTAAAAAGAGGTTATCATGTCAATACAAGAAAAATTAATCAAAGCTAGTCATTTAATCGACATGGACGATATCGTGCGTGAAGGCAATCCAACGCTTCGCGCGGTAGGTGCCGACGTTGAACTACCACTCTCTGACGAAGATATTATCTTAGGAGAAAAGATGTTGGAATTCTTACGTAACTCGCAAGATCCTGTCATGTCTGAAAAAATGGGCCTACGTGGTGGTGTTGGCCTTGCTGCGCCACAACTCGATGTCTCTAAAAAAATCATCGCTTGCCTTGTTCCTAAAGAATTTGAAAGCGAAGAAGCCGCTGAAAAAGCTAACGAGGCTTACAGCCTAGCAACAATTATGTACAATGCTAAAATCGTGGCACATTCCGTTCAAGATGCAGCACTTGCTGATGGCGAAGGTTGTCTATCTGTTGATCGTGATGTTCCAGGCTACGTCGTTCGCCACGCGCGTGTCACAATCGACTATATCGATAAAAACGGCGACAAACAACGCATCAAACTTAAAGGCTACGATGCCATGGTCGTCCAACATGAGATTGACCATACCAATGGTGTTATGTTCTACGACCGCATCAACGAAGCTGATCCTTTTGCGATTAAAGATGGCATGTTGATTATTGAATAAAGACAAAAACGTTCTGACAGACTTTGACTGTTAGAACGTTTTTTTTATTAGACTCTAAAAAAGAGCTACATCAGCTCTTTTTCATCTATTTAAGCGTCAGCAGAGCCTGCATCAGCTGTTGTTTCTGCTATAGCTCCATCCGTTGTTGCGTCATCAGACTGATTGACAATGACGATTTGATCATCAATGACGTCTGCTGTGAGCATTTTATGTTCGGGATGTTCGATATAAAAATCTGCGATGGCATCTTCGATATGGTCTTGGATAGTCCGGCGGAGTGGTCGAGCGCCCATTTTCGGATCATAACCAAGATCAACTAATTTTTCTTTGACTGCTTGAGTTACGTCCAAATGGATTTCATTTCTTGAAATCTGTGCATTAACGTCAGCCAGCATCAAGTCAACAATTTGCAGGAGATTGTCTTTACTTAAGGCTTTGAATTCAATGATGCCGTCAAAACGGTTCATGAACTCAGGGCTGAAGAAATCACCAAGTTGACCTAAGACAGAGTTTGTCGTGCCTTCACGAGCTGCACCGAAGCCGACATTGGCTTCTACTTTACCAGTCCCTGCATTTGAGGTCATGATGATAATCGTGTCCTTAAAGCTAATCGTACGACCTTGAGCATCGGTCAGACGACCGTCGTCCAAGATTTGTAAGAACATGTGCATAACATCTGGATGGGCTTTTTCGATTTCGTCCAGTAAGATCAATGAATAAGGATTGCGACGGACTTTTTCAGTCAGTTGCCCTGCTTCTTCATAACCAACATAACCAGGAGGCGCACCAATCAGCTTCGCCACACTGTGTTTTTCCATGTATTCGCTCATATCGAATCGAATCATGCTGTCTTGACTACCGAAAAGCTCCAGGGCTAATTGCTTAGCAAGTTCTGTTTTACCAACACCCGTTGGTCCGACAAACATAAAGCTACCGATTGGGCGATTGGCTTTCCCAAGGCCTACACGGTTACGACGGACTGCCTTGGAAATTTTATCAATGGCATCATCTTGACCAATGACATGCGCTTTCAAGTCATCGGCTAAATTGATTAACTGCGTTTGTTCTTTTTCTTTCAAATCACCTACAGGAATCTTCGTTTTTTCTTCAATGATAGATTCGATGTCTTTTTCAGTGATGACTGGTGTTTCTTCATCCGTCAATTCTTGCTTAGATAATTCTCGCAATTTGGCGATTTGATCACGGAAATGTGCTGCTTTTTCGAAGTCTTCAGAACGCAAGGCTTGATTTTTGGCATCTTCAGAAGACTGAATCCGTTTGGCAATTTCCTGAGGATCAACGAATTTTAAAGTCAGATTTTTCTTAGATCCAGACTCATCTAACAAGTCAATGGCCTTGTCAGGCAAGAAACGATCTTGAATATAACGGTTAGACAAGATGGCTGCCTGTTCAATCGCTTCATCCGTATATTTCACGTGATGGTAGTCTTCATAACGTTTTTGAATCCCGCGTAAAATAGTAATCGTTTCATCAACAGAAGGTTCATCAACTTTAACTGGTTGCATCCGACGTTCAAGCGCAGCATCTTTTTCAATGATCCGATATTCATTTAGCGTTGTTGCACCGACCAGCTGCAATTCACCACGAGCCAATGCTGGCTTCAAAATGTTGCCAGCATCCATATTACCATCGCCAGCAGACCCAGCACCCACGATTTCATGGATTTCATCGATGAAAAGAATCACATCTTGACGGTCAGAGATTTCTTTCATCAATTTTTGCATGCGCTCTTCAAATTGACCACGAATCCCTGTCCCTTGAACCAAACTCACAACATCTAGTCGAATAACTTCTTTATTTTGTAGTTTTTGTGGCACATCACCATCAACGATTTTTTGGGCTAAGCCTTCAACGACAGCAGTTTTACCAACACCAGGTTCGCCAATTAAAACAGGATTATTTTTAGTCCGGCGATTGAGAATTTCAATCACGCGAGTAATTTCCTGATCACGTCCAATGACTGGGTCAATTTCACCTTTACGGGCACTTTCAGTCACGTTAAAACCGAAGTCTTCTAGCATACCTTTGGGTTGTGCGTTTCCTGCACGACCACGAGGTGGTTGACCACCATTACCACCACGACCAGTCTGTGTTGGCGGTGTGGCATTGTCTGGTCGGCCATTAGGATGGTTCATATTATTACCTAATGTTCCGAAAAGATCATCGAAGGGATTATAGTTAGCATCTGATTGATTGGTTGCGCCTTGGTTAGCACCACCACCAAAAAGATTTGTAGGTCCACCTGATTTCATGATTTGGTAACAGTTTTGGCAGAGATCATTTTGTTTTTTGACACCATTTACATTTGTGTAGAGGTGAATCGTTGCTTCATTAAGCTGACAATTTTGACAGAGCATAGACGGTAACTCCTTTACAGTTTGCAAATCCTTCTCTAGATTTAAAATTTTCATACTTTGGAAAGATTTGATTATTTTTAGTTTGTTTTAAAGGATAATTGGCGTTTGACCAATTTTGACCTTTAATCATATTATATGCTTATTGTAATCTATTTTCAAGAAAAATGCTCATTTAAAATCATATTAGGGCACAAAAAAAACGCCGTTTGACGTCTTTTGAGTTACTAATATCAATGATTTACATAAAATCTCGTAATTGTTTGCTACGTCTTGGATGACGTAATTTTTTCAAAGCCTTGGCTTCAATTTGACGAATCCGTTCACGAGTTACTTTGAACTGTTTGCCAACATCTTCCAATGTGTGCATGCGGCCATCATCTAGACCAAAGCGCATCCGAAGGACGTTTTCTTCACGATCAGTCAGGGTATCCATGACTTCGTCAAGTTGCTCACGTAACATCACACGGTTGGTGTAATCAACTGGACTTTCAATCGCATCGTCCTCGATAAAATCACCCAAATGTGAATCATCTTCTTCACCGATTGGTGTTTCAAGCGATACAGGTTCCTGAGCAATCTTCAATATTTCTCGCACGCGTTCCGGTTTGATATCCATTTCTGCACCAATTTCCTCAGGAGATGGGTCGCGACCTAAATCTTGTAAGAGTTGGCGTTGAATCCGGATCAATTTGTTGATCGTTTCAACCATGTGGACTGGAATACGAATCGTGCGCGCTTGGTCAGCAATGGCACGTGTGATGGCTTGACGAATCCACCACGTCGCATAAGTTGAGAATTTGAAACCTTTGGTGTGATCGAATTTGTCAACGGCCTTCATTAAGCCCATGTTACCTTCTTGAATTAGATCAAGAAATTGCATGCCACGACCAGAATAACGTTTGGCAATAGATACAACGAGACGTAGGTTGGCTTCAGCAAGCATTTGTTTAGCCATCTCGCCTTCTTCACCACCCGCAACAATCGCTTCGGCTAAACGTGTTTCTTCGTCAAATGTCAAAAGTGGGAAGCGACCGATTTCTTTCAAGTACATCCGTACTGGATCATCAATACGGACATTGGTCACAATCTCTTCGACTTCTTCTTCAGCTTCTTTTTCATCGATTTTTGTCGATTCAAGTGCCATCACTGATGGTTCACCTTTTTTATCAACGATTGAGATACCAGCATCCTGAATTTTTGTGAGTAGCGCTTCAATACCGTCAGCATCTAATCCAAATTCTGTGATAAGTTCAACCGTAATATCATCATCTACAGCTTGACCTAATTTTTTATGGTCGCGAATAAATTCTGCAACCGTAACGTCAAATACTGAGAAGATTTTTTTACTATCTTTTTTTGTTTCTACCAATTTTATACCCCATCTTGTTGTTTCTGAGCAATGATTTGCAAGGTTAATTGTAATTCTAAGGCACTATTCCCTGTCTGCTTAGCTTGTGCAAGTTGATCTTGCAAGGCCTGCAATTGGGAGCCTTTAGCTGCTTTAACGAAATTCTTTAATAAATCGTCAATTTCTTGATCTGAGATGTCGTCTGGCACATTGACAGAGGATAAGACCTCATAAAATGTTTCAGAGTCTTCACCCGTCAACTGTCCCATCAAACCTGTTTCATCTACCTCTCCCAAGCCTATCATCTTCTCAAATAGTTGCTGATACCGCCGATGCACAAACTGAAAATCATGAATGGACGCCACACGAGTCAGAACACTTGGATGATAAATCATCCGATGTAATAACTGCAACTCTGACAACTCTATCTTTGACAATTTCTTATTGCTTGATATTGGAGCAGGTACTACAGGTGCCATGGACTGATCCATAAATGAATAGCTGTCATCCTCTGACGGAGGAGGAGGTGCCATACCATCATCAAACATAAACGGCTCATCATAGATGACCTGAGAGGCAACGACGTTTTCCCGCCTTTGATTAACGGCGGACTCTACTTGATTATACTCGAAATCCGGTAAAATCTCAACTAATCGCTTTATATACGCATCTTGCGCTGTCAAAGATTGAATCGCTGCAATTTTAGGACTCATCAAATCAATGAAATCTAGCTGAGCTTGTAGATTAGATAAATTTGCTGGTCGTAAATGATCCATTAAGAACTCAACAGGCGCCATCCTACCAGATGTCATCAAAGTCCCAAGAGCACCAGGATAAGCCTTATTGTATTCATCAGGATCTAAACCATCCGGAATCCGAACCACTTCGACATCGTCCGATGCTAGTAAATTCAAAGCTTTATAGATGGCATTCTGCCCAGCCTTATCCCCATCATAAACGAGAATAAATTTCTTAGTAACCGACCGAAGTTTGCGAACATGGCCTTCCGTTAAAGCAGTCCCCATACTCGCGACAGCGTTGCTGACACCATTTTCATAAGCCGCAATCACATCCATAAAGCCTTCCATCAAATAAACTTCTCGCGTTTTTTTGATACTTTGACTCGCTCGGTCAAGGTTGTAGAGCGCTTCTGATTTGTTGAAAATTGGTGTGGTCGTTGAATTTTTATACTTAGCTAATGTTTTGTTGGAAAGATCTTCTGATCGCCAGATACGTCCTGAGAAAGCGATGACCTGACCATTCTTATCATTAAGTGGAAACATAATTCGACCACGAAAACTATCGAAGATGCGATTCTCAGCAAAAGTAATCAAACCTGAGTTTGTCAAAACAGATTCTTCAAATTTTTGTTTGACGCTCTGATAGAGAAAATCATTATCAGATAAACTTAAACCGATATTGAACTTCTCAATAATTTCATCTGAGATACCTCGATTATGGAGATATTCCCTAGCTTTAGCGCCCTCTTCGGTCGCTGTCAGAACAGTATGGTAAATCCTTGCTGCTTGATTATGTAAATCAAATAACGCTTGATTAGGATTATCCTGTGCGGGTCGCGTGTCAATCTCAAGCACAATCCCTGCCATATCCGCAACTTCTTTTACTGCTTCTCGAAACGGAATTTGTTTATAGTCCTCAAGAAATTTGAAAATATCACCAGATTTACCACAGCCAAAACAATGGTAAAACTGCTTTTGAGCATTAACATTGAAACTTGGTGTTTTTTCCCCGTGGAATGGACAAAGACCAAGGTAATTTGTACCAGCTTTAGACAAGTGCACATGCTGTGAAATAACATCTACAATATTGATACTAGACCTGATTTCTTCTATCATCACTTTATCAAGAAGTGCCATGCTACCTCCAATCTCAACCCTATCAGATACAATTAACTATTGGCAACCACCATTACATAGGCAAAAAAACGTCTATTCAACAATAGACGTATTTGACGGAGAAGACAGGATTCGAACCTGCGCACCGGTTTCCCAGTCTAACGATTTAGCAAACCGTCCTCTTGAGCCTCTTGAGTACTTCTCCAACTTCTTTATTATATCATTTATCAAATCTTTTTGAAAGCCATAATCTTTTGACTATCTTTCAAAAATGGGCACAAGTGGACTCGAACCACCGACCTCACGCTTATCAGGCGTGCGCTCTAACCAGCTGAGCTATGAGCCCTCAGTGGAGAATACGAGATTCGAACTCGTGACCTCCTGCTTGCAAGGCAGGCGCTCTCCCAACTGAGCTAATCCCCCATATGTATGTCCTCAACAGAACTTCTATATGATATCATAGCTTATTGAGAGTGTCAACCCTATTTTTAATATTTTTCTTTTATTTTTCCTACCGGAATCCAAGTAACCAGATCAACAGCGGATTATGGTTGTACAAAAACGTCAAGATCGCGCTCTGCTCAACCATCGCATAACACGTTGTTCCAATCTCTGTCGTATAAATCAGAGTCAGCACAAGGAATGCGATCCATACGATAATAACTCCCAGACCAATTCCAAGCACTCCTCCCGCCAGATGATTGATCGCACCAAGTAACGGAAGTTCACCAATAATATTCACTGCATACATCAATGCGCTTACAAGAATGATCGCAATCAAAAATGTCACAAGAAATGACACAACATTGAGGAGCATTCGTGAAATATAGGCCGCAACATATTCTGGGAAAGTTGTAACATCCAGTTCTTCATAAATCGCAGTATTATTATTTTCCAGCAATGCATCTTTCAAAAACTGTGGCAACATTGAATTCTCAATCTCACGGATCTGTGTATCTTTTGGAAGATCTCCGACCACTTTCAGGATATCCTGTGCAGTTATCCCCAGTTTGTCCCATCCAGATTCGCTTAATGATTTAATCTGGTCTACCGTTAAATTCTCCAGAGGTGTTCCACTGAGATTCGCTTTCAACAGATCATCTGCTGAAAGCTCTGGCATAAATGCTTCCACTATCTTCTTCTCCAGTACGTCCTGCGCCGGTGTATGCTTCATCAGCGCATCCGACACGTATGGGGAAAGGAATGACACCAGTACCAGTGTCAATATTGTTGACAGAAGGGATAAACCAATTCTGAGAAATCCCTTCACAAAGCCGGCAATCATGCAGACTAAAAACACAATCCCGACTGCAAGTAACAACCAATTCTCCATATATCTCTCCTATCTTGTCAAATAAACAATTCGCAGTTCATTATCACTCATCACATAGTATCTGTTCAGACCAAATGCATCAAAGATTTCCTGCGCATCTGCTCCCAGGTCTCCCTTAAACTTCAGGATTCCTGTCGTTGTATAAATACAGCACTTACTTCCATCATACAGAATGATATTGTCTCCATCCATCTTTACATGACTATAATCTCCCTGTATTTCTCTACTGAACACAGTATCTCCTGATTGATTATACATTCTCAACTCATACCCTGACTTCTCCCGATTAAGCAGGACAAATCCAAAATAAGAATCCGAATGGAAAACACTTCTTATCTCCTGGTTCACCTTCACTTCTTTTGTCTGCTTGGGAGTATCTTTTCCTGTATAAATCTCAAATCCATTATCTCCAACTGCAACAGATCTGTCATTTCCCATAAAGAAAATCTCGCCGATCAGCATATCTTCATAAGTATCTGCTGTCACTTTGTTATCTGCCTTCTCTTTGCCGGCAGCATCAAAATTATAATATCCGATCCTGCTCTGCACCTGTGTTCCTTTGGTATAAAGATAAGAAACTGCCAGAACCTTTCCATCATCAGACAAATCCAATGCGATCGGATATCCTGTATTTCCAATTGTAATCTGCTGCTCTACCAGAATATTTCCTGCCGCATCATAGGATATGATCTTCGGTGAAGTCTCATCTTTTAAAATTGCACTGACAATTCCCTGATTCGATACTGCGATTCTCTCAATCGGTAATGTCGTCTGAATCTCACCTTTCAACCCATTTTTTGTAAATACGAGAATACTGTTGCCTCCGCTGTCAGCAACCGCAAACACATCGTCTTTCACAACAATCACCGGTGTCTGAAGCTGTGTTGGCTGAATCCACTTTTCCTCATTCTTCTTATTTAGAAATACCACACCGTCATGATTATAACGCACAATTCCATCTGCAAACTGAACGTAATTATTCCTGTCCGAAAGGTCTTTCGCGTAACTGTCTGCCTTGCGGACTGTGCCATAAGTCTTACTATCTAAAAGGAGGTATGTTCCGCAGATTGCCATCGCAATCAGGATGATATAGGTAAGAAGTTCTTTTCTTCTCCGGCGTTTGATCCTTCTTTCCCTTTGTCTCAGCGCTTTTCTATCATCCTGCGTTTTTACCACCTGTAAATTCGACATTTTCTTTCGCGCCATATTGCTCCCCTTATCGTTTGTCCAGTGCACCTTTTTCTGTTGATACACTTTTAGCTTTCACTTGTCTTTCACAGTATAACACGGATTTATGGCAATATCAATTTTTGTCCAATATAGATCAGGTTCCCATTCTGCAATCCATTCATCCGGCTGATCGCATCTACATGACTAACATCTCCATACATTTTTTTACTGATAATTGCAAGGGTATCTCCTTTTTCCACCACATAAATATCATCATTTTCATCTGCTGCAACGGCAGTCCCGGAAACCGGAACACTTTCTGTATTCTTATCTTCCGTCTGTTCTTCCCCTTCATTTTCTTCCGTTATCTCTGCGGATTCCTTTTCTGTATCTGCTGCTTCCTGATTTTTCTCCACAGTAGCTGCTGCTCCACTCGTCTCTTTCACATCAGGTGAGGATGTTTGCTTTTCCCCCTCGGCAACCACATTTATCTTATTCTGGAGGGATTTCATTTTGCTGAAATTATTCATCATAGAAACACCCATCACGATCAGGACCAGTACAAGGCATGTACTGATTCCATACATCAGACTGCCTGTCCTTCTTTCTCTTTTCTGACCGCCCCGTTCACGTACCAGAGAACGAAAGCTTTGTGCAGCCGTATCTTCCACATTTTCTGTCTGAACTGCCCCATTTTTTTTTCGACTTGCAATCATATAATTCTGCATGCACGGATTCTTCTCGTAATAAGTATAATGTCCTCCAATTTCCATCAGATCTCCCAGCTTATGTACAAAAAATACATCTTCCTGGTTTGTCGAATCTTTCATAACAAGAACGGTATTTTTCTTTGGAAATAATTTTTTATGCAGCTTTACGTTGATAGAACCCGGAGCCAGCTGTAAATCATGCTCTGTCACAAACCAGCCTATGATTTCTCCTTCTTCAAAATACTGGCTGCATTCTTCACAACCACATTTCCATATCTTGTCATTGATCAGGTATTCACCGCCCTCCTTTTTTAACTCTTTTATTTTTATCGCACCATAAATATAAATATATTCTTCATTGTCCTGCTTTTGCATTTCACCAATCAGAAAGGCTCCTTCTGGTTGTTTTTCTTTCTCGCTTTTTTCACTTAACTGAAGAAAAAAAGTATCTACATAATCTTCCACATAGATTTTTGGACTATCACTCACATTTCCTATCTGACGCACATTTTTTGGAATCTGTCTCTCCATTTTATACTCACCTTTCTATCACTTTTATTTAATTTCCCGGGGATTGCCCTTAACATAGCACAAGGAAATCGGGAGATTTTATCAATTAGTGTCAGGTAAGTTCGACAAATATTACTTTTCGTGCACAACATTTTCTTAATATCTCCAAACATAAAAAAACGCTCCGGTACTCTCTGATTGCAGATATTCTGTAAACAGAAAGCGCGAAGCGTTCTTTTTATTAGATTATTGTAACTGTTCAGAGCCAACCTCCAAAATGCTACGCATTTCGTCGGTGTGGCGTATCCGCCAAATAAAATTTCAAAACCAGTCTTAAAAATACAAGCATTTTATACCTGTTTTTGAAATTTTGCTTGGCTCTGAACAGTTACATATTCTATTTGATATAACCAATAAATGTATTTCCGCTTCCGGAAACCATTCCTTCCATCTCACTGATGGAAACTGTCTGTGACTCTCCATTTTCAGGATCGATATAAGTAATATCATTCTTCGTATATCCTGTCAGAAGAATTGCATGATCTGCACTTGTAAGTGCAATCACCGGACATCCTCTATTGATCACGTAGAGTACCTGATCCAGCGTACAACCTGTCAGATCTACTTTCTGAGCATCATATGTCTTCATATAGCGCTCACATGCTTCAAGTGATGTCTCTTCTCCTTCTTTTGAAAGAGCAACATCCTCTATCGAATACGCAAGATCTCGATTGCCTTTCTCCCAGACATATTTCTGGTCAGAAGAGATCACAACTCCTGAAATCTGCTGTGCTTTCTGAATTGCATAAGAAGCTTTATCATAAATTCCTGCCAGTTCACCGACCCCATAGACATAGTATTTCACACTTTCGCTTCTATCAGCAAGAACCATCTCAAGTTCATTCTTTGATGCCAGCTGATTCGGTCGGATCACTTTCACGCTCTTATCTCCTGCTCCCTCTGCAAATGTAATCCGCATCTGTGCCAGATACGGCAATCTGGATATCCTGGAGGACGGATACGGTATCAACAT
>ERZ650302.1001-NODE-1001-length-15945-cov-18.421901_pt1 | contig 15945 bp, 15 predicted proteins | sample MGYA00376238_ERZ650302 | MGnify/ENA primary metagenome ERZ650302 (study PRJEB26733, sample SAMN07839298) | wastewater metagenome | biome: urban; feature: wastewater treatment plant; material: waste water | place: USA: North Carolina | collected 2016-04-28 ... | reverse complement strand
GGCGCCCGGGGTAAAAGACCCGCTGGCCGCCTGCATTGGCCGGGTGGTGGTGGCGCCGGCCGCGCGCGGGCTGGGCCTGGGCGGCGCGCTGCTGGACCGGGCGCTGGCGCTGGCCGGCGAGCAGTATCCGGGCGCGCCTTGGGTGCTGTCGGCGCAATGCGACAAGCAGGGGGTGTACGCCAGCCGGGGCTTTGTGGCCGAGGGCGAGCCGTATGACGATGGCGGTATTGACCATGTGACCATGCGCCGCGCGGCGTGAATGGATGGGCGGTGCTTCATGCACTTGCAATTGCCCGACGGGGCAGACATGATAAAGCCATGATTGTTTACAGGAGTTCAGCATGACCATGCCGGCCTTTGTCAAACCCCGCCAAGTGATCGGCCATCATCTGGTGTTGCGTGATGCCACACCGGCTGACGCCGAATTTATCGTGGCTTTGCGTACTGATGAGAGCAAATCCCGCTTTATTTCGAAAACTTCATCGGATGTCAGCCAGCAGGTGGCCTGGCTGGAAAAATATGCCCAGGACAATAGTCAGGTGTATTTCATCATGGAAGATCGCGAGCACAATCCGGTGGGTACGGTGCGTTTGTACGATCAACAAGGGGATTCATTTTGCTGGGGGTCGTGGGTGATTCGGGAAGGTTCGCCCAGCGGCTATGCCGTAGAGTCGGCGCTGATGGTGTATCAGTTTGCCTTGTCACTGGGCTTCACCCGTGCGCATTTTGACGTGCGCAAGGGCAATGAATCGGTGTGGAAATTCCACGAGCGTTTTGGCGCGGTGCGTACCGAAGAAACCGAGCTGGATTATTTTTATTCGCTCAGTCGCGAGGCCATCGACAAATCGCTGGCCAAGTACGCCAAATTCCTGCCTGGCGGCATTCAGGTGATTGCTGCCTGAGCGGCTTTTTAGCTGCGGAAATCCTCGGGCACAATGCCGTGGCGTTGCAGTTTGTCGTACAGCGTTTTACGCGGCGTGCCCAGCCATTCGGCGGTGCGCGTCACCTGGCCATCGCAGCGGCGCAGTGCGTCTTCGATCAGGTGTTTTTCCACTTGGTCGATTTGCTCGGCCAGCGAGGCGCGTGGGCCGATGGCTTGCCCCGGCAGGGCATCGCCGCCGGCCAGGCCATCGGGCAGGCCCAGCGCCCAGCGTTCGGCGGTGTTTTTCAGCTCGCGCACATTGCCTGGCCAATCGTGCGCCGACCAGCGCGCCAGATCAGCCGGCGTCCAGTCGGCTGGCGGGCGTTGGTAGCGGCGGGCGGCGTCGTGCAAAAACGCCGCCATCAACAGCGGGATGTCTTCGCGGCGCTGGCGCAAGGGCGGGATGTCCAGGCTGACCACGTTCAGCCGGTAAAACAAATCTTGCCGAAACTGCCCGGCCTCGGCGGCGGCGTGCAGATTCACCTTGCTGGCCGCCACCACCCGACAATCCACGGCAATCGGCGCATTGCTGCCCAGCCGCTCAATGCTGCGCTCTTGCAGCACCCGCAGTAATTTCACTTGCAGATTCAGCGGCATGGTTTCGATTTCGTCCAGAAACAGCGTGCCGCCGCTGGCGTATTCGATGCGGCCGATGCGCCGCTTGCCGGCGCTGGTGAAGGCGCCGGCCTCGTGGCCAAACAGCTCGCTTTCAAACACGCTGTCCAGCAGTGCGCCGCAGTTGATGGCGACAAACGGCCCGCGCCGACCGCTGGCGTCGTGAATCGCCCGCGCCACCACCTCTTTGCCTACCCCGGTTTCGCCATTGAGCAGGATATCCACCCCACTGGGTGCCAGGGTGCTGACCAGCTGGCGGATGCGCTGCATGGCCGGCGCCTGGCCGATGATGCGCTCCACCCCGGCGGCGCCCAGCCGCTCGCGCAGCCGGCGGTTTTCTTGTTGCAGCGCGTGTTGCGCCAGCGCGCGCCGCGCGGCGCTGACCAGCCGCTCAGACGGAAACGGCTTTTCAATAAAATCCTGCGCGCCCTCGCGCATGGCCTCCACCGCCATCGCCACATCGCCATGGCCGGTGATCAACAGCACCGGCAGCTCGCGGTCGATCTGGCGCAATTCGCGCAGCAAGGTGAGGCCATCGCGGCCGGGCAGGCGCACATCGCTGATCACCAGCGCCGGGCGCGCGCCCTGAGTCAGCGCCGCCAGCATGCTTTCGGCGTCGGCAAAGCCGCGCACGGCAATATCGGCAATCGCCAGCGCCTGCTCGCAGCCTTTGCGCACCGCGCGGTCATCTTCGATCAAAAACACTTCAGGGGGCATCAGCATGGCGGTCGCGTGCAATCAAAAGAGGCGTGTGTATCCTAGCCGGCAATCTGGTGCCGAGCTAGCCGGACCTTGCGTGTCGGCGAGCGAGCCGTGTGTCACTGCATACCGCCGGGAATCAGGCATCACTGGCTCTGGGCAGGCTCAGCACAAACTCGGCGCCGCCGTCGGCCATATTATGCGCGTTTAGCGCGCCGCCGTAGCTCTCGACAATGGTCAGTGAAATCGCCAGCCCCAGGCCCAGCCCTTCGCCGGCCGGCTTGGTGGTGTAAAACGGCTCGAACAGCCGGCGCTGGGCGTCGGCGCTCAGGCCGGGGCCGTGGTCGCGCACGGCAATATGCGCCATGGCGCCCTCGGCCCAGGCGCGCACATGCAGCTGTGGGGCCGTTTGGCCGTGCATGGCGTCCAGGCCATTGCGCAGCAGGTTTACCAACACCTGCTCCAGCCGGCCGGCTTCGGCCAGCAGCTGCAAATCGCCGCATGGTTCCACGTGAAACATCGCCTGCAATTCGCGGCGGCGCGGCTCCAGCATCATCCGCGCGTGGTCGATGGCGCTGGCCACGCTCACCGGCTGCGGGGTGGCGGCCTCCTGGCGGGCAAAGCTTTTCAGCTGGCGGACAATGCGGCCAGTGCGGTCGATCAGCTCGCTGATCATCTGCAGGTTTTCCGCCACGTCGTCGTAGCGGCCGCGCGCCAGCAGCGCCTGGGCGTTGTCGGCAAAGGTGTGCAGCGCCGCCAGCGGCTGGCTCAGCTCATGGCTGACGCCGGCCGACATCTGCCCCAGGGTGGCCAGCTTGCCGGCCTGCACGGCGGCGTCGCGGGTTTCCCGCAGAATCGCCTTGGTGCGCTCCAGTGCGGCAATCTGCCCGGTCAGGTCGGCGGTGCGCTCGGCGATGCGGTCTTCCAGCTCGGCGTACACCCGGCGCAGTTCTTCACGGCGGCGCTGGCGGTGGCGCAGGTGGGCGGCCAGGCCCAGCACAAAGGCGCTGGCGAACACGCTGGCGGCGCCCACTGCCCAGGCGGCGGCGCGCGCCTCGCTGGGGTCGCCCAATTGCACCAGTCGCCAACCTTGCCCGCCCACTGGGCGGCTATGCACCAGCCAGTCGCGCGCGGGGGCCTCGGACAGCGCCAGCCGCACCGGCGTTGTCGGGTTCAGTGGCACTGGCTGATTGGCCAGCGGCGGAATCGGCTGGCCGCCATATTGCCGGGTGCTGGCCAGGCGTGCGGCGGTGGCGGCTGGCAGTGGGGTGAGCGTGTGATAACGCCAGCGGCGCGCCGACGACAAAAACACCACACCGTCGCCATCGGCCAGCAGCAGGGTGTCGCCCGCGCTGGCCAGCGCTTGCTCCAGCGCGTCCAGATTCAGCTTGAGCACTACCACCCCGCGCACCTGATTGCCCTCACGCACGGGCGCCGCCAGAAAATACCCCGGCTCGCCCGTGGTGACGCCCACGCCATAAAACCGCCCCAGCCCACCGGCCAGCGCCTCACGAAAATATGGCCGAAACGCATACTGGTGGCCCACAAAGCTTTGCGGCAGTCGCCAATTGCTGGCCGCCAGCGTACGCCCGTCCGCCGCCAGCAAATAAGCCACCGCCACCGCCGCGCCTTGCTGGGCGGCTTCCAGATAGGCATTGGCGGCCGCTTGCCGCGCGGGGTTGCCTGGCTCGCGCAGCAGCGCCAGCAAGGAAGGATCCAGCGCCAAGAGGCCGGGCAGGGATTCGTGCCGCGAGAGGGTGGCCTCCAGCGACAGTGCCAGGCCATCCAGCTGCTGGGCACTGGCCTGGTGCTCACGGGCCAGATTGGCGTTCAGGGTCAGCTGATAGCCGGTTTCACCCAGCAACAGGCAGACAGCGGCGGCCAACACCAGCGCGGGCAGACGAGCGTTCGTAGACATCGCGGGCTTTCAGAGGGGGCTGTGGCAGCATCGGCCACCACGTGCCTGGGTGCAAGCATAAAAAACGCCCTGCGGGACGCAATGGCCAACAGGGCGTGGTATATGCAGCAAGGCCAGGAGAACTTAGCGTCGCTCACAAAACCCAGCGAAGCGGTCCTGGCCAGGCGGGTCACACCACAACGCCAGCGGGTTTCGTGAGCGGCGCTTAATCTACCGCCGCCAGCTTCATCTCGGCATTGGCATGGCGCTGTTGCTCCTCCATCACCAGCGCGCCCAGCTCGCGCTTGAGGGCGTTGAACGCAGCAGACGATGGGTCGCGTGGGCGCGGCATGTCCACCCGCTGGTCGCGTTTGACCGTGCCGGGGCGGTAGGTCATCACCACAATGCGGTCGGCCAGGTAGATCGACTCTTCAATCGAGTGGGTGACAAACAGGATGGTCTTGCCCAGTTTCTCCCAGATGCGCAGCAGCTCGTCCTGCAGATTGCGCCGGGTCAGCGCGTCCAGCGCGCCAAAGGGTTCGTCCATCAGCATGATCGGCGAATCCAGCGCCAGCACGCGGGCAATCGCCACCCGCTGGCGCATGCCGCCGGAGAGGTCTTTCGGGTAGCGGTCGCGAAAGTCTTTCAGGTGCAGTAAATCCAGCAGCTGATTCACCGTCTGGGTGATGTCGCTGCGCGATTTTTTTTGCACCTCCAGGCCAAAGGCGATGTTTTGCGCCACGGTCATCCACGGAAACAGCGCGTACTCCTGAAACACCATGCCGCGATCCGGGCCGGGACTGAGGATTTTTTTGCCCTCGATGGTGATTTCGCCCGCCGACGGCGGCTGAAAACCGGCCACGGCGTTCAGCAGGGTGGATTTGCCGCAGCCGGACGGCCCCAGCAGGCAGACAAACTCGCCGGGCTGGATGGTCAGCTGAATGTCTTTCAGCGCCACCACCGGGCCACCCGGCGTGGTGAACACTTTTTGCACGTTATTGATCAGAATCTGGCTCATCTTAGTGCTCCAGGCCGCGATGCCAGCGCAGCAGATGGTTGTTCAGGCGGCTGACGGCGGTGTCGATGGCCAGGCCCAAGAGGCCGATGGTGATCATGCCGGCGATGATTTTGTCCGACCACATAAACTCACGCGCTTCCAGAATGCGAAAGCCCAGGCCATCGTTGACGGCGATCATCTCGGAGACAATCACCACAATAAACGCCGTGCCGATGCCAATGCGCACGCCGGCCAGGATATACGGCGTGGCCGCCGGCAGGATGACGCGGGTGAACAGGGTCAGCTGGTTGACGCCCAGATTGCGCGCCGCGCGCAGATAAATGCCGTCCACGTGGCGCACGCCAGCGATGGTGTTCATCAGCACCGGGAAAAACGCGCCAATGGCGATCAAAAAGAACGACGGCGGGTTGCCCAGGCCAAACCACAAGATGGCCAACGGAATGTAAGCAATCGGCGGAATCGGGCGCAGGATTTGCACCAGCGGGTTGAAAAAGTCATGGATGCGGGTGTTGGCGCCCATCAGCAAGCCCAGCGGCAGCGCCAGCCCGGCGCCAATCACAAAGCCGGCAATCACCCGGTACAGGCTGGAATAAGCGTCGTGCAGCAATTCGCCCGACAACAGCCAGCCCAGATACGACTGCCCCTCGGCCTGCGGCTGCGCTGGCAGCAAATACGCCCACCATTTGGCCGCCACTGCCGACGGCGCCGGCATCACCACGGCCGAAAACAGCCCGGCGCGCGCACAGGCCTCCCACACCAGCAACACCAGCACCGGGGCCAGCGCGCCATGCATCAGCGATTTGAGTTTGTTCATGGCCGTCTCACTTCACCTTCAGCTCGGCCTTGGCCTTTTGCAGCAGATCCAGCTTGACCCACTCTGCCGCCTTGGGCGGCTTGGCCATGCGGCCGACGCCGTATTTCTGCATGTAATCAGTGGTGATGTCGACGTGCTCCAGCGACACATCGTAGGTGTAGTCGGCATTGTCCATGGCGTCTTTGAAGTCCTGCGGGGTGATCTGGCCCTTGAACATCTGCTCGCGCACGTATTTCTCTGCCAGCGCGCTATCTTTGTTGAACTGCGCCGTACTATCGACAAAACACTTCATCAGGCGCTGGGCGACGTCTTTTTTCTCGTTGTAGAGTTTTTCCGTCATCACCAGCAGGCGCACCGGCTCGCCCATCTTGGTGGTGTACGGCTTCATGATTTCCACGCCGAATTTTTTATTGATCGCCTGCGAGGATTGCGGCTCGGACTGACACATGGCGTCGATCTGCTTGGCCGCCAGCGCTTGGTTCAGGTCGGCAAAGGCCAAAAACACAATCTGCACATCCTTGCCCGGCTTGTCCGACCAGCTCAGGCCGGCTTTTTCCAGCTCGGCGTACAGCAAGAGCTCATGTGCGCCGCCACGGGTGACGCCCACCTTTTTGCCCTTCAGCCCCTGGATGTTCTTGATGCCGCTGTCCACCCCAGCCACGATGCGCGCGCCGCCCTTGGCAAAACCGGCCACGGTGTAAATCGGCACGCCATTGGCGCGGCCAGAAATTGCCCCATCCGAGGCCAGCGCGGCCACGTCGATCTCACCAGCGACAATCGCCGGCATGATGTCCGGGCCCTTGGGGAACATGCGTTCTTCCACCTTCAGGTTGTACTTGCCGCAGTAATCCTTCATGTAGGACACCGCGCCGTAATGGGCAAACTTCAGATTGCCCAGACGCACCACGTCGGGGTTGGCCAGCGCCAAGGGGGCGGCCAGCAGGCTGGCGGCCAGCAGGGACAGGCGGATGGATGTGCGCATGATGGTGGTTTCTCCTCTGATTTTGGTTTAAGCGCCGCTCACAAAACTCAGCGAAGCGCTCCTGGCTAGGCGCGCGGCCGCAGACAGTACAAGGAGTACGGCAAGGCCGTGCAACGACGCCAGGAGGGTTTTGTTAGCGGCTCTTAGCCGGTTACCCTTTCGTCCCGGGTCGCCTTGCTTTCCCCCCTTTTTCTTTGGCGAGACAAAGAAAAAGGGGGCGGGTGTGGGGCGAAGCCCCGCCTTACTCGTCCCGACTCGCCCCTGCCGCCGCCAGTCGCGCCAGATACTCCGCCCAGCGCGCTTCCTGCTCTCGCCCCAGTTGATACAAATAATCCCAGCTGTACAAACCCGAATCATGCCCGTCTGAAAACACCAGCTTCACCGCGTAATGGCCGACCGGCTCGATATTGACGATATTCACCAGCCGCTTGCCGGTTTGCAGCACCTCCTGCCCCGGGCCGTGGCCGCGCACCGAGGCCGATGGCGAATACACCCGCAGATACTCACACGGCAGGGTGAATTGCGCGCCATCGTCAAAATGCAGCTCCAGCGCCCGCGACTGCTGATGCAGGCGGATTTCAGTCGGTTGCGGGGTGTCGGGGGAAAGTCCGCTCATGGTGCGCTCCTGTGCATGGCCGGCGCGTCAGGCGTCGGGCGATTTCTCCAGCAGCATGGCGTCGCCATAGCTGAAGAAACGGTATTGCTGTTCAATGGCGTGGCGATAGGCGGCGCGGATCGGCGCCATGCCGGCAAACGCCGACACCAGCATCATCAAGGTGGATTTGGGCAGGTGAAAATTGGTCAGCAGCCGGTCCACCACGCGAAAGCGATAGCCCGGGGTGATGAAAATATCGGTCTCGCCCTGGCCGGCGGCCAGCTCGCCGCCGCGCGCGGCGGATTCCAGCGCGCGCAGGCTGGTGGTGCCCACCGCCACCACCCGGCCGCCGTTGGCGTGCGCCTGGGCAATCGCCTCGACGGTGGCGGGCGGGATGTCGTACAGCTCGCTGTGCATGCGGTGCTCGGCGATATTGTCCACCCGCACCGGCTGAAACGTGCCGGCGCCCACATGCAGGGTGACAAACGCCAGCTTCACGCCCTGGGCGCGCAGCGCGTCCAGTTGGGTGTCGGTAAAGTGCAGGCCGGCGGTGGGCGCCGCCACCGCGCCCTGATGGCGGGCGTAGACGGTTTGATAGCGCTCGTCGTCGGGCGAATCGGCGTCGCGGGTGATGTAGGGCGGCAGCGGCAGCTTGCCGGATTGCTCCAGAATATCCAGCACATTGGCGTCGTCCAGAAAGCGCAGCAGGAACAGCGCCTCCTGGCGTTCAACCATCTCGGCCTGCCAGCGGCCTTCCAGCAGCAGGCGCGAACCCGGCTTGGGCGACTTGCTGGCGCGCACATGCGCCAGCACCCGATGGGCGTCGAGCACGCGCTCGACCAAAATTTCCACCTGTCCTCCGCTGGCCTTCTGACCAAACAGGCGGGCCTTAAGCACGCGAGTGTCGTTGAATACCAGCACGTCGCCGGCGCGCAGATAGGCGCTCAGCTGGCTGAAATGGTCATCCGTGCAGCAGAGACCATCGACGTGCAGCAAACGGCTGTCGCCGCGCGTGGCCGGTGGAAACTGGGCAATCAGCGCCTCGGGCAGTTCAAAATCAAAATCGGACAGTTGCATGAAAAATACAGTCAGGCACAATGTTGGCCAGTATAGCAGTTCATGGCCTTTTCGCGGCCTTCCCCACGGCGCCATTGCTTTAAAACAAATGTTTGAACTTCGGGAAAAGCTGGACTTTTTTCGGCCAAATGCGGCAAACTCGCGCCCATGATGACGAATCCCGAGCAAAAAGCTGCCGCGCCCGCCCCCTATGTGCTGGCGCTGCATGGCCCCAACCTGAACATGTTGGGCATGCGCGAACCGCATCTGTATGGCGCTGACACCCTGGCCGACATCAACGGCCGCCTGGCTGCCCAGGCTCAAGCCGCTGGCATGGGCTTTGACTGGCTGCAAAGCAACGCCGAACATGTGCTGATCGACCGCATCCACGCCGCCTACACCGATGGCGCTGCGTTCATCATCATCAACCCGGCTGCCTTCACCCACACCAGCGTGGCGCTGCGCGATGCCCTGGCGGCGGTGAAAATCCCCTTCATCGAAGTGCATCTGTCCAATGTTCACGCTCGGGAAGCGTTCCGTCAGCATTCCTACTTCTCGGATCTCGCCGTCGGCGTCATCTGCGGCCTGGGCGCCAAGGGCTATGAATACGCCTTGTCCCATGCATTGAATCATCTTCACGCTCGAGCCTGAACCCGCCCGCCCAAGCCTTGATTATGAGGCGGGGCGGTTCGACGTCAAAAAGGAAACCCATGGATCTTCGCAAGCTGAAAAAACTGATCGACCTGGTGGAAGAGTCCGGCATTGCCGAACTGGAAGTGACCGAAGGCGAGGAAAAAGTTCGCATCACCCGCGTGCAGGCTGGCGCCGCCATGGCCTACCCCGCCATGACCCAGGTGGCGCTGCCGCAAGCCGCCATGGCCCCGGCCGCCGCGCCGGCCGCTGCTGCGCCGGCTGAAGCCGCCAAGCCCAGCGCGCAGAATGCCGTGAAGTCGCCGATGGTGGGCACCTTCTACCGTTCGGCCACGCCGGGCGGCAAGCCGTTTGCCGAAATCGGCCAGAGCGTGAGCGTGGGCGACACCCTGTGCATCATCGAAGCCATGAAGCTGATGAACGAAATCGAATCCGACCGCGCCGGCGTGATCAAGGCGATTCTGGTGGAAAACGGCGAGCCGGTGGAATTCGGCGAGCCGCTGTTCGTCATCGAATAATCCCCGGCCGGCGCGCATCGGGCTTCTGTGCCCTGATCGTGCGCCGCCGGACGCCCCAGCGGCCGGGCGGCGACTCTATGCGTCCCTTGCCGCCCTTCCCCGCCGCTGGCGCCGCCCGTTCCTTGACCGTGCCGGACGCTGTTCAGGAATCCCCATGTTTGAAAAAATCCTTATCGCCAACCGTGGCGAAATCGCCCTGCGCATCCAGCGCGCCTGCCGTGAAATGGGCATCAAAACCGTGGTGGTGCACTCCGAGGCCGACCGCGAAGCCAAATACGTCAAGCTGGCCGACGAATCGGTGTGCATTGGCCCGGCTGCGTCCGCGCTGAGCTATCTGAATGTGCCGGCGCTGATCTCGGCCGCCGAAGTCACCGACGCCCAGGCGATTCACCCGGGTTATGGTTTTCTGTCGGAAAACGCCGACTTTGCCGAGCGCGTCGAGCAATCCGGCTTTGTGTTCATCGGCCCGCGCCCCGACACCATTCGCCTGATGGGCGACAAGGTCAGCGCCAAGAACGCCATGATCGCCTCCGGCGTGCCCTGCGTGCCCGGCTCGGAAGGCGCGCTGCCGGATGATCCGGCGCAAATCGCCAAAATCGCCAAAAAAATCGGCTACCCGGTGATCATCAAAGCCGCCGGCGGCGGCGGCGGGCGCGGCATGCGCGTGGTGCACACCGAAGGCGCGCTGATCAACTCGGTGCAAATGACCCGCACCGAAGCCGGCGCCGCTTTTGGCAACCCCACCGTGTACATGGAAAAATACCTGGAGCAACCGCGCCACATTGAAATCCAGGTGCTGGCCGACGAACACGGCAACGCCATTTACCTGGGCGAGCGCGATTGCTCGATGCAGCGCCGCCACCAGAAAATCATCGAAGAAGCGCCGGCGCCGGGCATCACCGACAAGCAGCGCAAGCACATTGGCGAAGCCTGCGCCGCCGCCTGCCGCAAGATTGGCTACCGTGGCGCTGGCACGTTTGAATTCTTGTTTGAAAACAACGAATTCTACTTTATCGAGATGAACACCCGTGTGCAGGTGGAGCATCCGGTGACTGAGCTGATTACCGGCATCGACATCGTGCAAGAGCAAATCCGCGTCGCGGCCGGCCAAAAACTGCGCTACACGCAAAAGCAGGTGCAGCTCAAGGGCCATTCCATGGAGTGCCGGATCAACGCTGAAGATCCGTTCACCTTCGTGCCCAGCCCTGGCCGCATCGACGGCTACCACCCGCCCGGCGGCCCTGGCATTCGCGTGGATTCGCACATTTACCATGGCTACACCGTGCCGCCGTACTATGATTCGATGATCGCCAAGCTGATCGCCTACGGCGACACCCGCGAACAGGCCATGGCGCGCCTGCGCGTGGCCCTGTCGGAAATGGCCATCGGCGGCATCAAGACCAACATCCCGCTGCACCAGGAGCTGCTGGTGGATTCCGCCTTTATCCAGGGCGGCACCTCCATCCACTATCTGGAAGCACGCCTGGCCAAACTGAAGAAATCCGAAGCATGAGCTGGCTGCAAGTCACCCTAGACACCGATTCCGCCGTGGCGGAAAAACTCGCCGACGCGCTGATGGACCTGGGCGCGCTGTCGGCGGCGATTGAAGACGCCGCCGCCGGCACCGACGCCGAAGAGCCGATTTTTGGCGAACCCGGCGAGCCGGTGGACCGCATGTGGCGCACCAGCCGCATCCTGGCGCTGTTCGACCCGGCGCAGGATGTGGCGCTGCTGATCGCCGCCGCCGCCAGCGAGTGCGGCGTGCCCACCCCCAGCTGGCAGATGGAAGAAATCGCCGAGCAGGACTGGGTGCGCGCCACCCAGGCGCAGTTCGACCCGATCCGCATTTCTGACCGGCTGTGGATCACCCCCACCTGGCACGAAGCGCCCAACCCGGACGCCATCAATCTGCAACTGGATCCGGGCCTGGCATTTGGCACCGGCAGCCACCCGACCACCCGGCTGTGCCTGCAATGGCTGGACCGCGAGCTGCAAGCCGGCGAATCGGTGCTGGACTACGGTTGCGGCTCGGGCATTCTGGCCATCGCCGCGCTCAAGCTGGGCGCAGGCCGGGCACTGGGCGTGGACATCGACCCGCAAGCGGTGCAGTCCAGTCGCGACAACGCCGCGCAAAACGCCGTGCAGGCAGATTTCTACCTGCCGGGCGAGCTGCCCGACGTCGAAACCGATGTGGTGGTGGCCAATATCCTGGCCAACCCGCTGCGCATGCTGGGCGCCTTGCTCACCCGCCATGTGCGCGTGGGCGGCCGCATCGTGCTGTCTGGCATTCTGCAAGAGCAGGCGGAAGAAATCCGCACGCTGTATCAGCAATGGTTTGAGATGGATGCGCCGGTGTTTGACGACGGCTGGACCTGTTTGTCCGGGCGCAAACGCTAAGCCGGCCCGCTGGTCAAGGCATGACACGGCGGCATCAGCCGCCGTTTTTGCGTCTTTTTTCTGGTCAAGCAAGCGCTTGGGCCTGAGCTGCCATGCGGGTATGCGCGCGGCAAACGGCCATTTCTGCTATGCTCTCGCCACCGCAAAACGCTTAAGAACTGTTCGCCATGTACATCACGCAATGCCCGAACTGCCAGACCCGCTTCAAGGTCCAGCCGGGTCAGCTTGACGTCTGCGACGGCCAGGTTCGCTGCGGCCGCTGCGCCACCGTGTTCGATGCCCGTGCCTCGCTCGAGCCGGTCAACGAGCCGGCCCCGGCCAAGCCCGCCGCCGCTGCCCCCTCTGCGCCCGCCGCTCTGGCTGATGACAACCTGCCCGCCGAGGCCGGTCATCTGGTGCGCGCGCTGGCCAATGCGCCGCAAAATGGCCAATGGAGTGCGCCCTCCCCGCAGGATGAAGCCACCGCCATTCCGCTGCCGGCAGATGGGGATCTGGACCGCATCAGCAAGAATATTGATCTGGAACTGCCGGATTTTGCCGCCGACGCTGGCTCGGCCGGCAAGGCTGTCCGTCAGGAGCCCGTACTACGTCCCGACCCGTTGCCCAAGCCGGTGGCCACCGCTGCGGCCAAGCCGGCCAGCCCGCCGCCGGCGGCCAGGCCCGCTGCCAAGCAGCCGGAAGTCATCCCGGATGATGAAGGTGAAGACGATACCTTCCTGAAAAAACTGGAAGCCGCCCGCCATCAGCAAACCGCCCCCGCTGACAAGCCCGCTCCGGCCAAGGCCGACACGCCGCCAGCTGGCGGCAAGCGCATCGAGCCCAGCTTCAAGGCCGAAGTGCTGCCCGACGACGAAGACGACGGCGTGGTGTACAAGGGCAATCCGCTGGCGGCCGACCCCACCGTGGAGCCTGCGCCCTTCATCGCCCACAGCGCCGAGTTGCTGAAAGGCGGCGCGCCTGCGACAGAAGACAAAAAAGGCTTTGCCCTGCCCAAGGTGACGCTGCCCAAGCTGCCAGCGTTTTCCTTGCCGGCGCTGCCCGAGTTTTCTTTCTCTGCTGGCGGCAAACTGGTGTGGCTGTGGACCGCCGCCGCCGTGGTGGCGGCCATTGTGCTGCTGGTGCAGGTGGTGTACGTCTACCGCACCCCGATTGCCGCCGAGCTGCCAGGCTCACGCGGTGTGCTGGAATCGATGTGCAAGGGCTTGGGCTGCGATGTGCCGCTGCCGCGCCGCAGCGACCAGCTGCGCACGGAATACTCCGAGCTGGCCGCCGTGCCGGATCAAGCCAATCTGATCCGTGTGTCTGCCACCGTGCGCAATCAGGCTGCCTACCCGCAAGCTTACCCGCATCTGGAACTGACGCTGAAGGACGGCGAAGACCGCGTGCTGTCGCGCAAGGTGTTTGCCCCCAAAGACTACCTGAGCAAAAACGACTTTGCCCTGGGCCAGTTCAACGGCAATAGCGAGATCAAGGTGAATATGCAGCTGGACATCGGCCTGCTGCGCGCCAGTGGGTATAGCCTGATGTGGTTTTATCCGTAATCAATTTGCGCGTGTTTGGCCAAACCGAAACCGCCCGTGCGCCGCAGCGCCCGGGCGGTTTTTTGTGGGTTTTTTACAAACGCGCCAGCAGCGCCTGGGCAAACGCCGCCGTGCTCACCCCGGCCGCGCCGGCCACATCCGGGGTGGCGATGCCGGCGGCCAGGGTGTCGCGCACGGCGTGCTCCAGCCGCTGTGCTTCGTCCGGGCGCTGCCAGGTATGGCGCAGCAGCAAGGCCACGCTCAGCAGCGCCGCCACCGGATTGGCCACGCCCTGGCCGGCGATGTCCGGCGCCGAGCCATGCACCGGCTCGGCAATCGCCACGCCCGCGTCGCCCTGGTTCAGCGAGGCGGCCAGGCCCAAGCCGCCGCCGTGGGCAGCGGCCAGATCAGACAAAATATCGCCATACAAATTGGGCGCCACCAGCGCCTGAAACTGCTGCGGCGCGCGCGCCAGCTGGTAGGCGGCGGTGTCCACCAACAGCTCGCTGACCTCGATCTGTGGATAACTTTGCGCCACTTCGCGGCAGCAATCGCGAAACAGCCCATCGGTCAGCGGCATGATATTGGCCTTGTGCACAATCACCAGCCGGTGCATGCCGCGCGCCAGCAAGGTTTCGCAGGCGGCGCGCGCCACCCGGCGCGAGGCGGCGGCGGTGATGCGCTTGATGGCGATGGCGGTGTCGCCGTCGCGCTGTTCTTCGCCAATATACAAATCTTCGGTGTTTTCCCGCACGATCAGCAGATCCACATCCTGGCGCGCGCCGGCAATCGGCAAGGCGCAGGTTGGGCGCAGATTGGCGTAGGCGTTCAGCTCGCGGCGCAGGGCGACAATCGGCGAGCGATAGCCCTCCACCTTGCGCGCCGGCGAGCTGACCGCGCCAAACAACACCGCGCCGCATTCGCGCGCGCAGGCCAGGGTGGCCTCCGGCAGGTCAGGGCGGGCGCGCAGCGTGGTGACGAGATGCGACAGCACCTCACGCCAGACGGCATCGCGCGACCAGGCCTCCGTGCCCAGCGGCGGCAGCTCGTGCAGGGCGCAGTTGTCCCAGTAGCTGTCTGGCAGGTCCGGAAGGGGGATATCGAACCGGGCAGCCGCATCGGCCTGGGCGGCGGCGAGCTCGCCCAGGAGATGCAGGTAGCCGGCCAGCGGGTGGCCGTCGGCCAGTGCCGTCAGGCGACGGGTACGGCCGGCGTAGGGGGCCTCTACCGGCAGGTAGACGGGGGTAATGCGCAGGGCGGATTGTCCGAGTTGTTCCTGCGCGACGATTTTCAGGCTCATGGCGGATCCTGCAAGAAAACGGCCGGTGCCCGCAGACACCGGCCTTGATGAAGACAGCTTCAGTCAGCCGGAACCGGCTTACTGCTGCTTGTCCTTGACTTCACGATACCAGCGCGGGTGATGCTTTTTGGCCCAGGCAGTCGTGACCACGCCTTCGACCATCGCACGGATGGTACCGCGCACCCACAGGGCGGCGTAGACGTGGATGATGATGCCCGCGATCAGGATCAGGGCGCTCCAGGCGTGGAACAGCAGGGCCAGCCGGATGACCGGGATCGGGAACATCGGGGCAAAGTACGGACGCCAGATGATGAAGCCCGTGCAGGCGAGCACCAGCACGCACAGCGTCATCAGCCAGAACATGCCTTTCTGGCCACCGTTGTACTTGCCGATGTCACCGACTTCGACCCCGAGCAGCGCCTGCTTGACTGCCAGCATCCACTTCACGTCCTCGCGGTCGATGAAGTTGTGCTTGAAGTAGCGGAAGAACTGCACGAAGAAGCCCGCGACCATGATCACGCCGACGAACGGGTGCACGATGCGCGCGAGCTGCGGGGTGCCGAACACACCGGTCAGCCAGAAGAACGCCGGGTAGAAGAGCGCCAGTCCGGACAGCGCCAGCAGCACGAAGCAGACGGCAACGATCCAGTGGTTGATGCGCTCGGCCGCCGAGTAGCGAACGATGAGTTTTTCCTTGCTCATGCCTTGTTCTCCCCGTCGTCGTTCTTGCCGGCCGGCTTGTCCTCTTCATCGTCCTCGGCCTTGTTGGGGCCGACGCCGATGTAGTGGAAGAAGCCGAAGAGACCGGCCGCAGCAATGCCGACCGTGGCCAGCGGCTTGAGCAGACCTTTCCACAGGCCGACGGCCGGACTGATGGCCGGGTCTTTCTGCAGGTTGCTGTAAAGCTCCGGCTTGTCGGCATGGTGCAGCACGTACATGACGTGCGTGCCGCCCACGCCGG
>ERZ650302.998-NODE-998-length-15987-cov-20.459892_pt1 | contig 15987 bp, 9 predicted proteins | sample MGYA00376238_ERZ650302 | MGnify/ENA primary metagenome ERZ650302 (study PRJEB26733, sample SAMN07839298) | wastewater metagenome | biome: urban; feature: wastewater treatment plant; material: waste water | place: USA: North Carolina | collected 2016-04-28 ... | reverse complement strand
TATCTGTATTGGTGCTTGTTGCATATTCTTTTCCAGATTTTTTCTTGCAAACATAGAGCAATTGAGAAGAATCTGGACTCCAAATAAAATCTTCGCTACCGCCGCTTGGTTTTTGTGGGGTATCAAATTTTTGCCCATCTAATAAATCTTTCGCTTTAGAAACATCATCCGAGATACTGGCTACAAAAACGTGATTGTATTTTCCTTCGTTCCATGCATCCCAATGTCTGTGATTGAGGTCTGTATAAATCTGCGCTGTCGTTTTCGGCAAATCAGCATATTTATCTTTTCCTAATAATTTTTCCACTTGAACTGCTTTACTGAAAGCTACTTTTTTACCATCAGGAGAAATCACAATATTGTCTGCATCGCCAATGGTATAAAATTCTGCCCAAGACAAACCGTTGTCTTTAGAAATATAAATTTTATCTCCTTCTGTGGCATAAACTCCATTTTTGTCCCATTGGAAAATAGATTTTTTACCCAATAAATCCATTTTTAGGATTTGATTTTTCTCAAAATTGAGGTAAAAATTCTGTCTATTGGTTTTCTCTGTATTAAGGTCAACTTTTCCTACGGAATAGATAATTCCTGCGTGAGAAGGTTCTACAGCCGTTACCGAAAATTTATTGAGAGTCCAAAGGATTTCCGGGGTCATTACTTGTTGTGCTTTCATAAGGAAAGGCGCTGCTAGAGCGATAATTGTATGTTTTAATTTCATTTTTGAGGAATGATTTTTTTTGAAAGAGTAAATTTATCGATAATTTTTGTTTCCGCTTTCTAAAGTGTAGAAAATTTATTCACAATTTTTTCGATGGTATTGATATTTCTGCTGGTGAATTTATCTTTGAAGGATTTTTTACCCAAAATTTTACCAAATTCGCTGTCGAGAGTGTTTCCCTTCGGGATTTTCCAATAGAAATTTTGATTGATGATTTCCGCTTCTTCGTCTTCTTGATGATTTACTTTTTTGAATTCCTCGAACAAAATATCTTCGTCTCCGTTTTCGCAAATAAAACTATAAATATGAAGGGTTTCATTCTTTTGAAACGGTAAATTTTCTAGAATTTCTTTGACCTGAACATCCGATTTCAAAAACAAAAAAGCTTCATAATCAAAATGCTTTGAAAGTGCTTTTTCTAGTTTTACCCTTAATTCTAAAGGATTTTCTTCACTTTCGAATAAAATATTTCCTGTAGCTAAAATGCTGGAAACCTTTATCAATCCTTGTTTTTTAAAAAGTTCTACTGCTTCTGCCATTTTCATTGCAGTTCCTTTCACATTTACACCTCTTAGAAAAGCGCAATATTTCATATTTTTGGGTTTGAAGTAGTTTGAAGTAGTTTGAAATAGTTTGAAAAAAGATTAAAAAAATCAGAAAAATCCATTAAACTACTTTTTTTCATACAGATTGTAATCTGTTCCTGAAGGTTTTAAGCGATAAATTTTTTCTAAAATTTTATTATCCGATTGTAAATGGTCTTTAATCCTGAATTCCTTCAAAAGTTTGTAATTATTTTTATAGAAAACAGAATCTTTTCCGTTGAACAAATCGGTAGGAGCTAAAAGATATTTCGGTTTTCTATTTTCTGCGGTGTTTCGCCAATAGTTGGGCTTATCTTTCTTGATTTCCTTCTGAATATCTTTGTCCACCAAGCCCACTTCATCTATCGCTTTTAGCCCAGAAAAATACGGAATATAACCAGCAGGTTCTAGCAAAATATATTGGTTTTTATCTTTTTCGTAGTTTTTTAAGAACAAACCAATGCTTCTTCTATAATTCCATTCTCCGTTTCCAGTGGCGATGGAATGTATGGTTTGGAATGCCATCATTGGTAAAATATAAAAAATCAACAATAATGAAATCCACAGTATTTTTTGTGTTTTTTGCTCTAAAATAAATACCAAAACCACGGAAAAAAGCAATATCTGAGGCACCCAATAATACCAATCAAAATAACTTCTTTGCGAAATGAAAACCAATTGTTTAACCCAAGCAAAAAGGAAAATTATCCATAAAAAATAGTTTCTTTCTTTAGATTTCGAAACCAAATAAATGAAACAAACCATTTCAAAAATTAAAACTAAAATGGTAAAAGGATTAAAATCTCCTGGAAGTTTAAGCATTCCCCAATAATTGCCATAATTGAGCAAAAAGTATTTCCATTGAAGGTTAAAACTTATATTTTTGGCATACGTTACACTTTTGGCTACAATGGTATTGTTCACCAATTCACCGAAGTAAAACCAATTAAAACTGACCACCGAAATTACACCTAAAACGCCACCCAAAACAAAAAACCAATTGATTTTTCTGTTCCAAAAAATATCTACCAAACCTACAATTCCTAGAAAAATAACCGTATCGATTCTGGTAAAAAGGATTAAAATTGGGAAAAGAATTTGTGCCCATATTTTCTTTTCTTTAAGTCCGAAATATAAAAATGCCATTTCTAGAAAGAATAAAATTCCATATTCCATTCCGAGAATAGAGATTTTAATAGAAGGTGGCAAAATTCCAAATAAAAAAATAAAAATTGCCTGATGAACTGGATTTTTAAGAATTAATTTAGACAAAAGATAACTTCCAAAAGTGAATAGTATAGAATTAAAAATAAGCAAAGGATAAATGAAATGTTCTTTGCCAAAAATCAAATTAAAAAAATAGGAAACAAAAACATATAAATGTGTGGTAGATGCCGAAATTTTGGTAGCTCCATTAAAGCCGACAACACCATAATCCAAAAGGTTTTGGGCAACTCTCCACGTGATAAAAGTATCTTCCTGAATGTGATGAGTTAATAAAAAAACGAGTTTAACCAAAACGGTAATTGCTACAAAATATAAAGGTAATTTTCTATATTTTTCGGTGATTTCAGACATTTTGTTTTTGTTATAATCTATGCAAATATAGTTTTAAATTTTTACAGAAATAGTGATAAAAAGACAAAAAAAAACCGAACTCAGAAAAGTTCGGTTTTAAAATTTATTTGGTTGCTTCCATTAGCTTCCTAGTAATTTCAGCTTCTTTTTCGTTAGCGTAAGTAGAATCATAAGGTTTCATCACTTCGAAAAGGTAAGAATAAAAAGGCGTTATTTTTTTAACATTTTCAGCTTCATCATAAGCTTTTTCTTTACCTAGCGCATCTAAATCTTTAATGAAATTATTAAAACGCTTATCAATTGGTGTGATAGATTTTACCAAATAATCATACGCTTTATCTTCTTTACCTATTTTTTTGTAAGCATTAGAAACAGAGCCTACAACTATAGAATATAAAATTGGTTGAGAGCCCATTTGTTTTTTCACAAATTGTTGTTCATAATGAGAAAGACTTAGGTAATAATCATACTCTTGGAAAATATCTTTCTTGAGTTGTTCTGCCAACTGAAGTCCTTTTTGCTCTTGTCCTGCTACAATATAACCATAGACCATAGAACTTAATGAACGAGGATCATTGTATTTAGAAGAAGGAATTTCTTTACTTGCTAAATCTAAAATTTCTATAGCTTTTGATTTTTTTCCTTCCAAAATTAAGGCTTCCGCTGCTCTACTTGCAGAACTTCTGTAACCGATAATATTAGAAGTACAAGTTTCATCAAAATGAACTTTTAAATCTTTGAAATTACCCCATCTGTAATTCTTAACCACATTATATAAATCATCTGCATCTACTCTGCCCATTTCACCATCTTCTGTTTCTTTGGTCTTGATAGGAACTAATCTATAACTAAAACCATCAAATTGAAGATAATCATTAAGATAGAAAATATTTTGATCTTCATAAATACCACCAGTCGAGAAATTGATAGGTCTGTTCCAATCAAAATTGGCAAGAATATCCATCAACATATAATCTGCCTTAAACATGTTTCCTCTTTTGTAATTAATGGTAATATAATCTACTGCTTTGGCAGCATCTTTGGCAGAGATAATTCCAGATTTTACGGCATTGGCTTTATTTACAGGCAATACAAATTTAGAAACTGGTAAAAAATTATATCTCTGATATTTTTCTTCCCCAAAAAGGAGTTTTAAAATTTCGTCTTTTTCTGGAGATTTTTTCTTTAAGAAATTTACCGCTTCTTTGATGTTCATAGAATCCTGAACCATATACTTTTTATAAGGCTCAAAAAGACTTTCTGGTGTACCTCCTTTTACGTTATTTTCTATGAAATATTTCCAATTTTCTGGGTTCATTATTACCACCTGATCATTAGAACCATCTCTATATTCATCGTGAGTAAGAGCGGAAGGAACTGGCATTGCATTGTATGTTCTGCGTTTTACTTGGTCTATGTTCCAAGGAGTTCCTAATAATGTGAAATTAACCACTTTTACATCATCTCTGAATCTTTCTGTCTCTTGTAATGCCCAAACCGGATAAGTATCGTTATCTCCATAAACAAAAATAATATCATTTTTAGGGAGTGATTTTAGCATAGAATAAGAATAATCATACGCTGTATATCTATCACTTCTATCATGTACATTATAGTTTTGGAAGCCCATCATAAAAGGAATTCCTAATAATAAAATCCCAACTAGCCAAGTAACCGATTTAGATTTAATTTTTTCTTGTAAAAACCATAAAATAGCTGCTGCACCGAAACCAATCCAAATGGCAAAAGCATAGAAACTGCCTACCATAGCGTAATCTCTTTCTCTTGGTTCGAATGGTTTTACACCAGTGTAGAAAATAATACCAAAGCTGGTTAAAACAAACAAAGAAAGGATAGCCCAAAATCTTCCGAAATCTCTATTAAATTGGAAGAATGCTCCTAAAATCCCTAATAACAATGGTAAAAAGAAAAAGTAAACCGTGCTTTCGTTATAGAATTTTGCAGGCATATCTTTCTGATTACCCCATTGGTAATTATCAATTGCAGGGATACCAGAAATCCAGTTTCCGTTGGTGTTTTCCATGTGACCTTCTAGGTCGTTTTGTCTTCCTACAAAGTTCCACATGAGGTATCTCACAAAATAATATCCGACTTGGAAAGTTACCAAATAATTTACATTTTGTGATAAAGTAGGTTTATGTACTTTTATTAAATCATATTCTTTTGCTTGTTTATAATCATCCAGAGAAATGCTTCCGTCTTCAAATTTCTGTCTCAATTGATCAAAAACTTCTTTAGCCTGAGGATTATCTGCTACATCTTCATTATCATAATTTAGTTCAAAATCTGGCGCTCCGTACATCGTAATATAATTAGACATTACCCCATCATCTTCACTGAACATTCTTGGCAAAATACCTACATGATCTTTAGAATATACATAATTAAAACGCTCTCCTACAATATCATATTTCCCTGTTTTTTCGTTTTTCTCATATACATCCCCCGTTTTTTGAGTTTTGAAACTTCCGTCATCATTCTTCTGAATACCACTATTATCTAAATATGCAGTATAATTTTGTCCGTAAATAGTAGGCCAATCACCATATTGCTCTCTGTTATAATAATCTAACATACCTATCGCATTATCTGGATCATTTAGATTCATTGGCGGATTAGCATTTGCTCTAATAGGGATTACTAACCAACAAGAAAAACCAATAATCATATAAATTACAGAAAGTGCGATTGTTTGGAAAATTTTGCTACCTGATTTTCTAGCATATTTTAATGCAAAATACATTAATAAGAAAAGGATTATAAAAGCCACAATTGTCCCAGAATGGAAAGGCAAACCAATTCCATTAACAAAGAATATTTCTGACTTACCAAATAAAGACATAATGATTGGGAAAATCAATTTAAAAACCACAATCAGAATTCCTAATGTAACTGCATTTCCTATTAAAAAACTCTTCCAAGTAAATTCATAATTTCTAGCATAATATATAAGACATACCGCAGGAATTGCCAACATACACATCATGTGAACTCCTACAGAAAGCCCAGTGATAAAGAAAATTAAAATAAGCCAGCGTTCATTATCTTTTTCGTGATATTCATTTTCCCATTTTGTAATGAGCCAAACCAACAATGCGATAAACATAGAAGCCATAGAATAGACCTCTCCTTCTACCGCAGAAAACCAAAATGTATCCGAAAATGTAAAACTTAAGGCACCTATTACACCAGCAAAGAGAATAGAAATTTCTTCGGTAAAGGTAACTTCCTCAAAATCTTTGTTGAGCAATCTTCTTACCAAATGTGTAATCGTCCAAAACAAAAATAAAATAGTAAATGCACTAAAAAGCGCAGACATTGCATTGATAATTACAGAATATTTAGAAGGATCACCAAACCCAAATATAGCAGCTACTGCACCTATTAATTGAAACAATGCAGCTCCCGGAGCGTGCGTTACTTCTAATTTAACTGCAGACGAAATATATTCTCCACAATCCCAAAAACTAAAATTAGGCTCTATTGTAGATAAATAGGTAATAAAAGCAATAGCAAAAACCACCCAGCCTAGTATGGTATTCCATTTTTTGAAAGTCCAATTCTTCATAAATACATTAAAATATTACAATCCTGCGAAATTAAGTTTTTATTTTCAAATAACGATTTAATCATCAATAATTAAGAAATTTTTAATAAAAATTAAAAAAGTCTAAAAATTAAACGCTTGTTTGGCAATATTTTTGACAAATAATTCACTTAAAAACAATGATAAAAATCATATCTTACAACATACTAGAGAATTTATTAGTTAAAATTTATTAAAATAAATGATTTTTTTATATTTTTGCAAATAGTTTTTATTAGAGATAAAAGAAGAAAATGAAGAACGTTTTTGATAACATTCTCGGATTGATAGGCAATACACCTTTGGTTAAACTAAATGAGGTAACCAAAGAAATACCAGCAAAAGTATATGCTAAGTTAGAAGCTTATAATCCTGGGCATTCTACTAAAGATAGAATAGCGCTTCATATTATAGAAGCAGCAGAAAGAAAAGGACTTCTAAAACCTGGTGCTACCATCGTAGAAACCACTTCTGGCAACACGGGATTTTCTATAGCCATGGTAAGCATTATAAAAGGATATAAATGCATACTTTCTGTAAGTGATAAGACCAAGCCAGAAAAAATAGCTTACCTTAAAGCTTTAGGAGCTACTGTTTATGTTTGCCCCGCTTCTGTACCAGCAGACGATCCTAGATCTTACTATGAAGTAGCAAAAAAAATTGCAGCAGAAACACCTAATTCAATTTACATCAATCAATATTTTAACGAATTAAATATAGACGCTCACTACTCTAGCACTGGTCCAGAAATTTGGGAACAGACAGAAGGTAAAATTACCCATATTTTTGCTTGTACTGGTACTGGTGGTACATTATCTGGTTCTGCTAAATTTTTAAAAGAACAAAACCCAGATATAAAAGTGATAGGTGTAGATGCAGATGGTTCTATCCTAAAAACTTACCACGAAACTGGTAAAATTAACTACTCTGAAATTCATTCTTATCAAATAGAAGGATTAGGAAAAAATTTGATTCCTGGTGCTCTTCTGTTTGACAAAATCGATCAATTTATAAGAGTAAATGACGAAATGAGTGCTTATACAACCAGAGAAATAGCTTTGAAAGAAGCAATTATGGGCGGTTATACCACTGGTGCTGTTCTACAAGCGCTTAGACAATATGCTAATTCTAATCCTTTAAAAGAAGATGACTTAGTAGTCCTCATCTTTCCAGACCACGGTTCTAGATATATTACTAAAGTATATAGTGATAGATGGATGGAAGAACAAGGCTTTATTAACAATTGTTTTCACAATTACGAAGAAGTTTTCAAAACTGAAATAATAAAATAATAACAGATAAATGCCTTTATTGGCATTTATTTTTTGATAATACTTAAATTTAAAAAATTCTTAATGGATATTTTTGAAAGAATTAAACAAAATCCTGGGCCTCTAGGTCAGTTTGCTGACTATGGAGAAGGATATTTCATTTTCCCAAGATTAGATGGGCCAATTGGGCCTAGAATGAAATTTCAAGGAAAAGAAGTAATTTTTTGGAGCGCAAATGATTATTTAGGACTTTGTAATCACCCAGAAGTTTTAGAAGCAGATGCAAAAGCTGCCGCAGAATACGGAATGTTCTATCCTATGGGCGCTAGAGCGATGTCTGGAGAAACAGACAATCACTTAAAATTAGAAAAAGAATTAGCAGAGTTTGTAAACAAAGAATCTGCCTATTTATTAAACTTCGGCTACCAAGGAATGGTATCTACGATAGACGCTTTGGTTTCTAGACACGATGTTATTGTATATGACTCTAATTCTCATGCTTGTATTGTAGATGGTGTTCGTTTACATATGGGCAAAAGTTTTATGTTTCTTCATAATGACATGAATAGTTTTGAAAAAAACATAAAAAGAGCAACCAAAGTAGCAACAGAAAACGGCGGAGGAATTCTAGTAATTACCGAAGGAGTTTTCGGGATGACTGGTCAACAAGGGAAACTAAAAGAAATTGCAGCATTCAAAAAAGATTATAATTTCCGTCTTTTGGTAGATGATGCGCACGGTTTTGGAACATTAGGTAAAACTGGTGCAGGTGCTGGAGAAGAACAAGGTTGCCAAGACCAAATAGATGTTTACTTCTCTACTTTTGCCAAATCTATGGCTGGTTTCGGAGCTTTTATAGCAGGTGATAAAGAAATTATAAGATATTTAAAATTTAATCTTCGTTCACAAATTTTTGCAAAATCGCTTACTATGCCAATGGTTGTAGGCGGTCTAAAAAGACTAGAACTTCTAAGAACCAGACCAGAAATTAAAGCTAAACTTTGGGAAAATGTAGAAAAATTACAAAGTGGCCTATTAAAAAGAGGTTTCAATCTAGGAAACTCTAACACTTGTGTTACCCCTGTTTTTATGCAAGGAACACCTGTAGAAGCTACGCTTTTGGTTAAAGATTTAAGAGAAAATTTCGGGATTTTTACTTCAGTTGTAGTATATCCTGTAATTCCTAAAGGAAATATTTTATTAAGGTTAATTCCTACAGCTTCTCATACAGATGCCGAAATTAACGAAACACTTGCCGCTTTTGAAGCCATTCATGATAAACTAATAAATGGAGTTTATAAAGAACAAGCCGAAAAACTTCTGGAAGAGCAAGGTTTAGCTTTTAAACCTTTGTAAAAAATAAAAACCTATAGAAAACCGCTTTATCAGGCGGTTTTCTTCATTTAAAACAGAGGAATAGTAAATAAAAAATGAAATTCCAAAATTTTAACATACTTTAACACAAAAACGGTCTTTTTCTTAAAAAACGCGTTATAATTTGTTAAAAATTAGGCTTTTAGTACTTTGATGAGGTAAATTTGCAGCATAAAATTTCAAACATACAATTATGAAGAACACTTTCAGTTACGTAAGAATTGTAATTTTGAGTTTGGTATTAAGCTTTGTTTCTTTGCCAACTTATGCTCAGAAACACAGTTATATAGAAAAAAACAAAACTCTAGCAGAAAACCTTTCTACAAAGTACGGAATCCCAAGTTCTATTATCCTTGCGATTGCCTTCGTAGAATCTGGTGGCGGTAGCAGCAAAAATTCTAAAGCATTAAACAATCACTTCGGCATCGTAGGAAAAAACAACATTGGATCTAAGTACAAACAATTTAGCTCTACTGAAGAAAGTTACGAAGCCTTCTGCAAATTACTTACTAAAAAAAATTACTACACCAGTCTTAAAGGAAATGATGATTTTTCTTCTTGGGTTAAAGCAATAGCGTCTGCTGGCTATTCTACACAACCGCAAGAATGGATGAGAAGAATAAATCTTATCTTTAACAAATACCAACTTAAAGAGACTAATTAATTTTAGCAAAAATTTTCAAAATTACATACTAAAAGCTCCAAGAATTTGGAGCTTTTTTTATGAAAAAATATTTTGATTATATTTTTAAATCTGAGTATCTTAGCATCCAAAAATCTCCAAAATAACTAATGAATAACAACCGAAATTGGCGAGTGGTAACTCTTATCTCCATAAGCTTCTTTATATATCTTATTTTTTCTATTTTAAGTTTTGCTTTTGATATAAAATGGGAACCTTTTGAGAAAGTTAATTTAATTACAGATGTTTTTGATAAAAATAAAAAATCTGAATTAGCAAAAGCTGACCAACAGAAAAACAATTCCGAAACAAATAATCCCAAAAATCTAGTACAAGATTTTGAATTATATAAAAAACCTCATTTCATTACCAATTTTTACAAAGGAGATAGCTTAAATGCTTTGTCTAATTTCTCAGAAAAGCTACATCAACTTCAAACAACCAAAAAAGGAAAAATCAGAATTGCCTATTTCGGAGATAGTATGATTGAAGGCGACCTTCTTACCCAAACTCTTAGAAAACTGCTTCAAAAAGAATTTGGTGGTTATGGCGTAGGTTTTTTACCAATACACTCCAAAGTTGCTGGTTTTAGACAAACTGCTACTGTAAAATCTTCTGGTTGGGAAACCATCAACTTTATGGACAAAGGTGCCAAAAATATGTATATTTCTGGTTTTAGCTTTTCTGGATTAGGAAATGGAAGTTTTACAGACAGAACAGTAACAACACCACCATCTTTGCAAAAATTTTTAATTTATGGACAATCTAATGGCGGAAGCATAGACTATGACGGAACATCTATTTCTCTACAAGGAAATGATTTGGTCAATGCTCAATTGCTTTCTAATAATAATGCCACTTCTTTTGAGTTTAAAAGCAATTCTGCTACCACACCTTTCTATGGAGTAAGTTTCGAATCTGAAAACGGCATTATCCTAGACAACTTCTCTTTCAGAGGAATTACAGGTGTAGAATTCAGAAAAATAGACGAAGATTTTTTAAAAGCGGTACAAAGTGCCAATCATTATGATTTGATTGTTATGCAATATGGTGTAAATTTATTATTTAGACCAAACGATACAGATTACTCTTATTACACCAAAAATATGACTCCGGTTTTAGAAAAATTTATTTCTGCTTTTCCTAAAACAGATATTCTTTTGGTAAGTAGCGCAGATAGAGCTTTTCGATATAATGGAGAATACCAAACCGCAAAAGGTTTGCCAAATTTATTAGAAACACAGGCAAAATTAGCTTACGACCATCATTTGGCATTTTTCAATCTTTTTGAAACAATGGGCGGCGAAAATTCTATTGTAGATTGGGCTTCGCAGAAACCGCCTCTTGCCAACAAAGATTATGTGCATCCTAACGGAAAAGGAGCAGATATTTTGGCAGAAAAACTATTCCACGCCATAATGAACGATTATCACAACTATAAACCTAAAACAGAAACTGCACAATGAAACCATTAGAAAATCTTTTCTCTACTTTTGATTGGAGTGCTTTCTTTCAACAGTTTTTGTATGATAGCAAAAATCCTTTGTTGTTTAACAATGGCTTTTTTGTGTATTTTTTCACGTTGTTTATTGTTTTATTTTTTTTTCTGAGACATCATCACGCCGCCAGAAGGTATGTTTTCACGTTTTTTTCTCTGTACTTTTTTTACAAAGCAAGCGGTTGGTTTGTAGGTTTGGTTATTTTTTCGGCATTGGTAAACTATGTTCTTTCTAATTCTATTTATAAATCTAAAGCCAAGTCTAGCAAAACTTTGATTTTGGTTCTGAGCATTATTTTTAACCTTGCCCTACTCTTTTACTACAAATACACCAATTTTTTCATTACGTTATCAAATGAAATTTTCAGTACAGAATTTCATCCTTTAAATATTATTCTTCCGATTGGAATTTCTTTTTTCACTTTCGAAAACTTGAGTTATACCATAGATGTTTACCGAGGAGATTTTAAACCAGCCAATAAATTCACAGATTACTTACTATTTCTATCATTTTTTCCAAAATTAATGATGGGACCAATTGTAAGAGCACACGATTTTGTTCCTCAAATCAATAAACCTTACATTTTATCCGAAAGAGATTTTGCGATGGGTTTTTATTTGATTATTTCAGGTTTAATTAAAAAACTGGTGATATCAGATTACATTACACTAAATTTAGTCAATTACATTTTTGATACGCCTTCGCTTCACACAGGTCTCGAAAATTTATTTGCTGTTTACGGTTATGCAATGGTAATTTATTGCGATTTTAGTGGCTATAGTGATATTGCGATTGGTATTGCACTTTGGTTAGGTTTTAAAATTCCTGCCAATTTTATGTCGCCTTATCAAAGTAAAAATATTACAGAATTTTGGAGAAGATGGCACATTTCTCTTTCGTCTTGGTTGAAGGATTACTTGTATATTCCTTTGGGTGGAAACAGAAAATTCTCCATTGCTTCCTTTATTTTTGTGATAGGATTTTTGGCAGGAGCGTTTTTAATGTCTGTAAATCTATTTAAACTAAGTTATTTTTACGCTTCTATCATTTCATTGGTTTTGCTTTTAATTTTCTTGCTTCCAGCAATCATCACCAGAAATTCTAAAGGAATTGCAGCAAATTTCAATTTATTAACCACGATGTTACTTGGCGGATTTTGGCACGGCGCCAGTTGGAACTTCATTATTTGGGGTGCCATTCACGGAATTGGATTAGGAATTCACAAAATCTGGATGTTGATTACAGGAAAAGCTTTTTCTGGCTTTAACAATAGTAAAATTTATAGAATTTTAATGGGAATCATCACTTTCCATTTTGTATGTTTTGGTTGGATTTTCTTTAGAGCAGAAGATTTCGATGCGGCAATGACAATCATTAATCAAATTCTCTTTAATTTTGATGCGCAAGTTTTCTGGCCATTCTACGAAAACTACAAAGAAGTTCTTTGGATGATTGTTTTAGCAATGGCCATTCATTTAATTCCAGATGATGCAGCCGAAAAATTGATTGCAAAAACCAAAACGATTCCTTTGGTAATTTATATGATTATTTTCTTTGCATTTTTGATTTTGTATGGTTATTTCAAATCTGCGGAACAAGTTTTGCCTATCTATTTACAATTCTAAAAAATAAAAAGCACTGAAAATCAGTGCTTTTTAATGTTTTTTTTTAGTACAAGACAAAAAAAAAATAAACCACAAAAGAGACAAAAGAAATAATTGAAAACAAGAACATCAAAAGGAAAAAAAGTATAACATTTAGCTTTTTTTTCTTTTAAAAGGCTTATAAACTACTGAAATCTTTTGTCTCTTTTGTGGATAAAAAATATAATTTAAAAAATTGGGTGATGTATTAAATGTATTTTTATTTAAAATTTTCTGATATAGCTGTCCAAATTTTTTCTGCCTGAAATTCATAACCTGGTCTCAAAAAGTGAACTCCGTCTGTATTGGCTTCTTTTTTATTCAATGCTTTTTTGAAATAACCACTTCCGCCAGTTGCTTCATAAAGATTGAAAAAAGCAACTTTTTTTATTTGAGCACTTTCTTCAATCCAACTTACTATTTCTTTAATTTTTTGTGATTTTAAACGATTATCTGTCGGAGAAATCAATAAAATTGGGAGATTAGGATTCTGTTCTTTGAATTTTGAAACCAAATCTGAAATATTTTTTTGAAAATCTTCTTTCGTTATTGAACTTAAAGATTCGTTGGTTCCTAGAGAAATCATTACCAAATCTGGTTGTATAGAATTTAACTGCTCCATTTGAAGCGAATATTTTAAAAAATCGCCGTAAGTAGCTCCATTTACGCCAACTGTATTGAAAACTACTCCTTTTTTTACATTTTTCAGAAATTGAAATCCATAGAAAACATTTCCAGAATTGGCATTAGTTTTCATTAAAAAGGTATTCTGAGGTTCGGAAAAATTAACTAAAGTTCTATTCCCAGAAAATTGATTATCTGCAATTTTCTCAATAGATTTTTCAAAATCAGGATTGTAATCAAAAGAAACTTTTTCTACATTATAAAGATTTCCTGCAATAGGATTTTTGATGCCAACTCCATTTAATTGAACCAATTTTGTAGTGGTTGTATAAAATTTTGAAGCTATTTCTGGGAAGGTTTCGCCTTCATTAGCCGTATAATTTTGTCTTTCGAATTTTTTATTGACAAAACCAGAAAGCGATAGATTTTCTCTGAACAACTGAAACTTTTCACCATTCATTTTTTCATCATTGAAAATTATAACTTTATCAAAAGTTTCTTCAGGATTTTTGAATTTAATCTCTAAAAAACTATCTTGTTGATTCCCAATCACAAACCCCGAAGCTCCCATTTGAGGAAAAACATCTTGCTCATAAACCAATCTGAAATTTTCCCAAGCTTGGTTGGTGGCCGAAGTAAAATCATCTGGCCCATTAGAATTGGCAACTGAATAAGGAAAAACCAATCCTCTGCCTGCGTTTCCGTATTTTTCTTGAAATTTATTTCTTAGAAAAGCGGTAATCCAATCTGCTTGAATGTGAGAATCTCCTAAAAAAAGAATTTGAGTAATTTTTTCTTGATTAAGTTTTTCTACAAAAGGCTTCAAAATTTCTTTATTTTCAATACTTTGAGATTTAAAACTTGTAAAAGATACGATAACAATGCCTGTTAAAAAGGCTTTCCAATTCATTTTCATTTTGTGAATTTATAAAAAATATTTGTAAGATATTAATAAATATTACCTTTGCAAAAATTATTCGTTTGAAAGATATTCTTCTTATTACACCTCCTTTTACTCAACTCAATACGCCCTATCCTGCCACAGCGTATCTGAAAGGTTTTTTCAACACCAAAAATATTCCAAATCATCAAATGGATTTGGGAATTGAAGTTATTTTACAACTTTTTTCTAAAAAAGGACTTACCAATTTATTTCACGTTTCTGGTTCTCGATTTCAAGAATTTGGTCAAGAAATTTCTGAAAATTCGCAGAGAATTTTCGCACTGAAGGAAGAATATATTAAAACAATAGATGATGTAATTGCCTTTCTGCAAAACAAAAAGCCAACATTGGCAAGACAAATTTGCAGTATGAATTTTCTGCCAGAAGCTTCAAGATTTAATCAACTTGATGATATGGAATTTGCATTCGGAAATATGGGTTTGCAAGACAAAGCAAAACATTTGGCAACGCTTTATTTAGAAGATTTATCAGATTTTATTGTAGAAAATGCAGACGAAAATTTTGGATTTAGCAGATATGCAGAAAAATTGGGAAGAAGTGCCAATTCTTTCGATGAATTATATGAAAAACTCAATGCAGAAAAGACTTTTATTGATGTAATTACTTTAGAAATTTTAGAAAAAAAGCTGAAAGAAATTCAGCCAAAATTGGTGTGTTTTTCTATTCCTTTCCCTGGGAATTTGTATTCAGCTTTTAGATGTGCTCAATTCATCAAAACTCATTTCAAAAATATAAAAACGGCTTTTGGTGGCGGTTTTGCCAATACTGAACTTAGAAATTTAAAAGACAAAAGAGTTTTTGAATTTTTTGATTTTATTACGCTTGACGACGGAGAATTGCCTATAGAACTACTCTACCAAAACATTTCTGAATCTAAAAATGAATTCAAACGTACTTTTTTACTAGAAAATGACGATGTAATTTATAAAAATAATTCTGAAAAACACGACTATAAACAAGCCGAAATAGGAACACCAGATTACACCGATTTGCCTTTAGACCAATATATTTCTGTGATTGAAATTGCCAATCCGATGCACAGTTTGTGGAGCGACGGAAGATGGAATAAGCTCACGATGGCGCACGGTTGCTATTGGGGAAAATGTACTTTTTGTGATATTTCTTTGGATTACATCAAATTGTACGAACCCATTTCTGCCAAAATTTTGGTGGACAGAATGGAAGAACTTATTGAAATAACTGGAGAAAATGGTTTCCATTTTGTAGATGAAGCTGCGCCACCAGCTCTAATGCGAGAAGTTGCCCTTGAAATTTTAAGAAGAAAAATGGTGGTCACTTGGTGGACGAACATTCGTTTCGAGAAAAGTTTTACCCGAGATTTGTGTTTTTTACTGAAACTTTCGGGTTGTGTAGCCGTTTCTGGTGGTTTAGAAGTCGCTTCCGATAGATTATTAAAGCTCATTAATAAAGGAGTTACGG
>ERZ650302.995-NODE-995-length-15995-cov-12.399875_pt1 | contig 15995 bp, 17 predicted proteins | sample MGYA00376238_ERZ650302 | MGnify/ENA primary metagenome ERZ650302 (study PRJEB26733, sample SAMN07839298) | wastewater metagenome | biome: urban; feature: wastewater treatment plant; material: waste water | place: USA: North Carolina | collected 2016-04-28 ... | reverse complement strand
CCAAAAATTGCCGATTATCCGTTTACAACTTTAAAACCTAATTTAGGAATTGTAGCGTATCGTGATTATCAGTCGTTTGTGATTGCTGATATTCCAGGAATTATCGAAGGTGCAGCCGAAGGAAAAGGGTTAGGACATTATTTCTTACGTCATATCGAAAGAAATTCTACGCTGTTGTTCTTGGTTCCAGTAGATACGCCAGATATCAAAGCGGAATACGATATTTTGGTTAACGAATTGACCAAATACAATCCAGAAATGTTAGACAAAGAACGTTTGTTGGTTATTTCCAAAATTGATATGCTCGATGACGAATTAAAAGCAGAACTAAAAGCGGAATTAGATGTTAAGTTCAAAGACGTTCCTTATATGTTCATTTCATCAGTCGCCCAACAAGGGTTGACCGAATTGAAAGATAAATTATGGAAAATGTTGAACGAATAGTTTCTTTTCATTTTAATATAAAAGGTGTTCTTGAAAAAGAGCACCTTTTTTTTGTTTTATTAAATTCATAAAATTACGTTAATAAAGAGAATCTAAAATGTGATTTTGAATATGAATAGTCGTTTAAAATGCGAAAATGATTTATATTCGCAATGCTAAAATAAATATTTACCTATATGAAAAAGATTGTCTTATTCTTGACCTTATGCCTTATGGCTTTTCCTGTAAAAGCAGACGAAGGAATGTGGTTCTTGATGTTCATCGAAAGATTAAACCATAGAGATATGGAAAAAATGGGCTTGCAATTGACAGCCGAGGAAATTTACAGTATCAACCACCACAGTTTGAAAGATGCGATTGTACAATTCAATGGCGGATGTACTGCCGAAATTGTTTCAAAACAAGGTCTAGTTTTGACCAATCACCACTGTGGTTATGACGCGATTGCAGAATTGTCATCAGAACAAAACAATTATTTGAAAAATGGTTTTTGGGCAAAAGACAAAAGTCAAGAACTAAAACCAAAGTCATTGTTCGTTCGTTTCTTTGTGCGTATGGATGATGTTTCTAAACGTATTTTGTCTAAAGTAAACGATAAAATGACAGAAGCTGAGCGCAACAAAGCGATTCAACAAGAGATTGCTTTGATTGAAAAAGAGAACAATGAAGGCGGAAAATATACTGTTTCTGTTCGTCCATTTTTTCAAGGAAATGAGTACTACTATTTTGTGTACCAAGATTACAAAGACGTTCGTTTGGTAGGAACTCCAACAGAGAGTTTAGGGAAATTTGGTGGCGACACAGACAACTGGGAATGGCCACGCCACACTGCCGATTTTTCTATGTTTAGAGTGTATGCTGACAAAGACGGAAATCCAGCAGAGTATTCTCCAGAGAATGTCCCATTGCAACCAAAACATTATTTGCCAATAAGCTTAAAAGGTGTGCAAGAAAACGATTATGCTATGATTTTAGGGTATCCTGGTCGTACCAACAGATGGATGCCAGCTAATGGAATTGAGCAAAACGTGAAGTATGCTTATCCTGCTTGGGTAGAAGGTGCCAAAACAGGAATGGACAATATGAAAAAGTTTATGACTAAAGATGCTACGGTAAACTTACAATATGCATCTAAATATGCGTCTACTGCTAACTATTGGAAAAACCGTCAAGGAATGATTGATGCTTTGACCAAAGCTAAAACGGCTCAAACCAAAACGAAAGAAGAAGCTAAATTTAACGCTTGGGCTAACAAAGCGGAGAACAAAGCGAAATACGGAGACGTTATTGCTACAATCAATAACTACTATGCGCAAACCAACTTAAAGGCGCGTCACGATAACTATTTGACACAATTATTGCGTACTGCGACTTACGGAACTTTGCCTGCTAGTTTAGGAAATGGTTTAATCGCTTATGCTAAAGAAAACGAAGCAAAAAGAGCTGAAATGTTGCCAAGATTAACTTCAGCAATTGATGGTGCTTACGGAAGTTTGTACGCCCCTCTTGAAAAAGAAGTGTTGACTGCACAATTGAATTTGTACGCTGCAAAAGCTGCTGAATATGGTTTGGCACCAAAAGTAGCTGAAATGAAAGCGGCGAATAATGGTGATTTTACCAATGATGTACACAAGGCAGTAACTTCTAGTATTTTTACTTCAAAAGATGCGGTACTTGCGTTTTTGAAAGAGCCTAAAGTTGAAACTATTACTAACGACCCTTTGTATGTTATTTCTAATGATTTGATGACCAAAATCAGAGCGAAATCGCCAGAACAAACGAAAGCTGATGATGATTTTGCTATTGCTTTCCGCAAATTGGTGGAAGGTTTGAGAGAATCAAAATTGAATACGATTCAGTATCCAGATGCGAATTCTACTTTGCGTTTGACTTACGGAAAAGTTCGTGCTTTGCCTGCTGACAAACGTAACGATGCCAAAATTAACAATTACACAACGATGACTGGAATGGTGAACAAATACAAAGCGGGTGATGCTGAGTTTGATTTGCCTGCTCGCTTATTGGAGTTGAATAAAGCTAAAGATTTTGGTCAATATGCGGATAAAGCAGGATATATGCCAGTAAACTTCTTAACTGATACCGATATTACTGGTGGAAACTCAGGTTCACCAGTATTGAACGGAAAAGGAGAGTTGATTGGGGTTGCTTTTGACGGTAACATTGAAGCTATGGCTGGTGATGTTATTTTTGATAAAAAATTACAAAGAACCATCAATTTAGATATTCGTTTTGTGCTTTGGATTATTGACAAATATGCTGGAGCTCAAAATATTATTGATGAAATGACTATCGTAAAATAGTTCAAAATAAAATTGAAGGCAAGAAAGAATGTTGTGGCTCTTTAGCCCCGATAGCAGTGAAAATCCTTTGGTGGCGGTGTTCGACACCAAAGATTGTAACGGATAGCGGGACGATGACAACCAGAACGCCTATTTTTTCTGCTTCTAAAAACTTTAATAGATAAGACCGTCTTGATTCATTTCAAGGCGGTTTTGTTTTTGGGGATAGGTGTCAAACAAGAAGTCTAAAGTGTGTGGAATGACATTGGCCTCGATTTTTGGGTAATTCATAGGCAAGGTGAGCCAATTTTCTATAATCAAATCGAAATCTCGACCGACTTCGTAAATAACGGGAATACCCATTTTTTTTAGAGCGGCAGCGTTGCATTCTTGCTCGTAATGTTTTCGAATGGGGATGGAAAGGATTTTTTTGCGAAGGTATAAAGCTTCGGAAGGTGTTTCAAATCCGCCGCCAGTGATGATGCCTTGGCATTTGATTACACTTTTGTTGAACAGCGCTTGGTCTACAGGATAATAAGTGATGTTTTTGACTCTATGCTTTGTTTTTACGTCGCTCAAAAACCAGTGAAAGTGCTCGTTGGGTAATTTATTGAAGGCTTTTTCTAAACACTCTTTTTGAAAAGAAGGTAGATAAACGGTAATGTGTCCGCCATTTTTAGGCTCAGCGTGTAAGATTTCGTCTTTGATGATGGGGGGCAAAATGAAATCATCGTAGCGCTCAAAATGTAGTCCTATGTTTTGAGGAGCAGGCGCATAATGTTTGAAAATTAATTCACCGATGGCATCTTTTCTTTCGGGTCGTGGGGTTAGCTTTGAGGTGAAACTGGCTTGATGACCAAAAGACACGGAATGTTTTTTTTGTAATTTACAGGCAAGTGCGGTAATGGAATCAAAATCATTGATGATGACATCGTATTGGTCTAGTGGTAGCGAACGGGCATCTTTGTAGATTTGGTTGGGCTTTACTTTTTTGGCAATATTCCAATAGTCTAATCCGCCACATTGACTGTAATGAAGGCTCAATCCGTTGCTTCGGTATTTGATAGGAATACTTGGATTTAAAGAAGCGTAAGTGCCGCTTAAGAGAAAGTCAACTTCGCCATATTTTTGTAGATAAGGGTAGAGTTGAATGGCTCTGCTAATGTGTCCGTTTCCTGTGGCTTGGATGGCGTAGAATATTTTCATTTTACAGATTAGGATAAGATTTTGACCACAATGTCGTTCTTTGTTTTTTCTTCGGAAGTATCGGCATCTTTGTAATGTTCTTTAAGGTATTGGTAGATGCTCCATTTTCCTTTTTTGTATTCCAAAGCGGTTAGATTTTCGACCCAATCTCCACTATTGAGGTAAGTGACTTGTCCGTGTTCGTTTTCGATGGTTTTCATTTGAGGTTTATGAATGTGCCCACAAACGACGTAACTGTAACCTTTTTCTATAGCGATTTCGGCAGCTGTAGTTTCGAAATTACTGATAAATGCTACCGCTTTTTTTACACTGTCTTTGATGGTTTTGGAGTAGCTTCTTTTTTCTTTACCGAACAATTCGCGAAACCAATTGATGCAACTGTTGATTAAAATCAGTAAATCATAACCTTTGCCACCCAATTTAGCAAGGATTTTGGCATAGCCTCTGGTGGAGGAATCAAATACATCGCCGTGAAAGAACCAGGTTTTTTTGCCATCGATTTCTAAAATCAATTTGTCGACCAACTCAAAATTTCCCAAAACAAAATCCGAATATTTACGAAGGGCTTCATCGTGATTTCCGGTGATGTAGATGACTCTTGTGCCTAAATTCGATAGTTTTATGATTTGTCGTAAAACATTCATATGCGCGACAGGAAAGTAACTTTTGCTGAAATTCCACATATCGATAATGTCACCATTGAGAATTAAGATTTGCGGTTGAATGGATTTGAGGTATTGTAGTAATTCTTTGGCTTGGCAACCATACGTGCCCAAATGCACATCACTAATTACGACTAGAGGAATTTTTCGTTTACTTTTCATATAAAGTTTTTACGAAAATAGGGTAGTAGTGTTAGGGGAATGTGATTTTAGTATTATTTGTGTATAAAAAAAGGTCTCATTTTGAGACCTTTTCTTAATTTATTTGAGTAGTAATTATATCAATTTTTGAATCTAATTTTTGAAAATCTTTATCGTTTGTAACAAGCTTATAATTATTGCTTTTAGCTAATTCAGTAATATACGCATCATTAAAATCTACAAGTTCAAAATTAGTTAGTATGTCTTCTTTGTTAATCCCGTTGAAAGAATCTGAAATTAAATGAATATTTGGAAGTTCTAAAATTGATTTTAATAAACCTTTTATATTCCGAATACTATTTTTGTATTCTAAGGTTGTTCCAAAATCTTTCTTGAAATCTTTCGATTCAGAAAATTTAGTTTTCCATTGTTTGAAGTCTATACGTAATAATACATTGGCAAATTCAGACAAAATCATTGATGAAATAAAAATTGGAATGTCTCGTTGTAAAGATTCTTTGAATAACTTTGAATATTCTTGTTGGTCTTTTGGTTTATAATTGGCAAGATTACCAAATAGTAGTAGCCAAACATTAGTATCAAAAAAAAACTGGTCTGTATAACTAATTTTGTAGTTTTCTATGTTAATCGTTGCCATTTATTGCATTGTTAGCGTTTTTTTCAAAACCTTCTTTATTCGCAAAATATTCTTTGGCTCTTTCTGTTACTTTTTTGAATAGAATTTTATCCTCATCAGCAACATTGATTAATTTTAAATATGGAGAAATTTCTTCGCTCTTGTACTTGCTGTAGAGTTGTCCAATTGCGGCATTCAAAAAAGCAGTGGTTAAAACGATAACTTCTGAAAAATCTAACTTCGTTTTCTTTTGCTCTTCAAGATTTTTGTCTAAAAGATTAAAAACTAAATTCCCATCATCGGTTGTAACTGCAAAGTTTCCACCAATAACTTCGTTAATTTTTATATTTCCCATTGTAATTACCATAAATAAAGTTTGCAAAGTTAAAAAATATTATCTAAATCTATCTCTTCTTTAAGTATATATTCGTTTGTGTCTGATAAATTGAACTCAAGATTGGCGATTGTACCAGGAAAAGAAAAGTTTAATTCTTGTTTGTGGATTTTACCCCTTCTTAATTCCCAATAACCATCCGAAGATATAATTTGTATTTTACCTCCATTTAATTTAATAAAATCAAATATAATTGCTAGTCCTAGACCTCCAGAAATATTTCCTGTTTTTGTTGTGTTTTTGTCTTTAGTTGCCCATTCTATGCAGTCACTTCCTTTCCAGTCTGTTTTTTTAAAATTATTTACATTATGTTTTATGGTTTGTCCCATGTCTACAATAGTGATATCTAATAACTTTTTGCTTGGGAAGTACTGTCCGCAAGTATGAATATTTTTGCATTCACCATGTGTTCTGGCGTTTTCGTATAATTCAAAAATGCTTTCATTGATTTTCTTGCTTAATAGCTTTGAAAGTTTTGGAAAACCTTCTTTTTTAAGAATTTCATTATCAATATATAGTGAGAAAGATTTACCTTGTTTATGACTAAATGTTTTATAATCAAGCTCAGTGTTATAAGTTGCTAGCGGTTTGAGTGTTCCCCATTTTATCAGGAAGCCATTTCTAGATAGGATATCTTTTGGTTGTTTTATATTGACTAATTTAATTGAATTCCCTCTATTTTCTAATTCTTCCACCATTGCCCCAAAAATAGCGCACAGATTAGCCTCAAACCAATAATTATTTCGAAAATCGATGATTATAACACTATTGTAAATAGTTGACATTTTTTCATAAAATTCAATTAATGTTTCATAACCCACTACTTCCGATGTTATTTTTATTGGAAAATCAATTTTCATTTCAAACATAACATCACTATTTTAAAGTATTTTGATTTCCTCAAATTTGCTTAGTTTTTATTGAGGATAGGATTTGTTTTAGATTTATACTTCGTAGTTTATTACTCTTTGGGAGATTGCTTTTTATTACCTTACAAAACAAAATTTTTGACAACAAGTTTTTGTGTGGCAAAAATTAAAATTCCTACTACAAAATACTATTATTTTTTATGTGCTAAGTTATAGTTTTATTTTAAGTTTATAATTATAAAACAAAAACCATTTTCTTATTTTTGAAGAATGAAAAAATCAGTACTGTTTTTTATTCTATTTCCTCTTTTTATGGTTTCACAATCTAATTTCGAGACAGCCGAAAAGTTATTTGAAACCGGAAAGTACGCACAAGCAGTTCCTTTGTTTGAGTCGGTATTGAAAACAAATCCAAATGATTTGAAAGCGTTAGAATATCTTGGCGATATCGCTGGAAAACAAAAGCAATGGGACAAAGCGTTGGGGTATTACAATAAATTAAAAAAAGTAAAACCCAATGAAGCCGACTATCATTACAAATGCGGTGGAGTTATGGGGATGAAAGCCAAAGAGGTGAATAAATTCAAGGCTTTGGGGATGATTGGTGATATCCGTTCATCTTTTGAAAAAGCCATAATTCTAGAGCCTAAACACATTGATGCAAGATGGGCACTCATTGAACTCAATTTGCAATTGCCCGGAATAGTTGGTGGTAGTCAAGCCAAAGCGATACAGTATTCTAATGAGTTATTGAAAATTTCTCCTGTGGATGGTTATTTGTCTCGTGGACATATTGAGGAGTATTTTGACCGCTATTCGGCTGCTGAAATTCAATATAAAAAAGCGCACGAAATTGGCAATTCAAAAGTTACTTTTCAAAAATTATATCAATTATATTTGAAAAAATTAAACAACCCTAAGAAAGCGCAAGAACTAAAAGGGCAATTCGAAAAAAATTAATCAAATTTCGTTTGAAATTTGGAACTTATAAATCTAGAATTTACTATGAAAACTCATTTTATAGCTATTGGCGGAAGTGCAATGCACAATTTGGCCCTGGCTCTACACAACAAAGGATATAAAGTAACGGGTAGCGACGATGCTATTTTTGAACCTTCAAAATCTCGCTTGGAGAAAAAGGGAATTTTGCCTGCTGAGTTGGGTTGGTTTCCTGAAAAAATTACTGCTGATATTGAAGCCGTGATTCTAGGAATGCACGCAAAAGCAGATAATCCAGAATTGTTAAAAGCGCAAGAATTAGGATTGAAAATCTATTCTTATCCTGAGTTTTTATACGAACAATCCAAAAACAAAACCCGTGTAGTAATAGGAGGGTCGCACGGAAAAACTACAATTACCTCAATGATTTTGCACGTGATGCACTATCATAACATAGCAGTAGATTATATGGTAGGCGCCCAATTGGAAGGGTTTGATACTATGGTGCATCTTACAGAAGAAAATGATTTTATGGTTTTGGAAGGGGATGAGTATTTGTCTTCACCAATTGACAGAAGGCCTAAATTTCACTTGTATCAACCGAACATTGCTTTAATTTCTGGAATTGCTTGGGACCATATCAATGTGTTTCCGACCTATGAAAATTATGTCAATCAATTCGAGATTTTTATTGACAAAATCACCAATGGCGGGATTTTAGTCTATAATGCTGAAGATTCAGAAGTAAAAAGAGTGGCCGAAGCAGCTACGAATCCGATTCGTAAAATGGCATATACCACTCCAAACTATGAAGTAAAACATGGAGTAACGCTTTTAGAAACGCCAGAAGGACCTATGCCAATTGAAGTTTTTGGAGCACATAATTTGAACAATCTCGCTGGTGCCAAATGGATTTGTCAAAATATGGGCGTAGATGAAGCTGATTTTTATGAAGCGATTGCTAGTTTTAAAGGAGCTTCGAAACGATTAGAGAAAATAGCCGAAGGTAAAGGGAAAGTGGCTTACAAAGATTTTGCCCATTCGCCAAGTAAAGTGGCTGCAACTACAAAAGCAGTAAAAGAACAATATCCTGATCGTACTTTGGTAGCTTGTTTGGAATTACACACTTACAGTAGTTTGAATGCCGAATTCTTAAAAGAATATGAAGGAGCGCTTGAATATGCGGATGTTGCCGTGGTTTTCTATTCTCCTGATGCGGTAAAAATTAAACAACTCGAAGAAGTGACGTATGAACAAATAGCTAAAGCTTTCAATAGAGAAGACTTAATCATTTATACTAATCCAGCCGAATTCAAGACTTTTTTGTTTAATCAAAATTTAGAGAATTCTGCACTATTGCTAATGAGTTCAGGTAATTACGGCGGGTTGAATTTTGATGAAGTTAAAAATTTGATGTTGTAATTTCGAATTGATAAAATTATTATAAGGTGTCATTTTTTGGCACCTTTTTTTATTTCTCGTATTGAAAGTGCCCTACTATCTTGTATTTGAATAAGCAGTCTTCTAGGACTTGTCCGTACCCTACATTATGAACAATCAAGGGGCGTAAACCATCACTTGTTTTCTTATGAGTTACAATTCCTATGTGAGGAAGTTTTCCGTTAATCATCCAAGTGACAATATCTCCGGTTTTGTAATCCTTAGCGCTATCGGTTACCAATAGTTTTTTACCTTTTCTTTCAAAGAAAACTTCCAAATTTGGAACCCTTCTGTGGTCAATGTTGGTATCCGTTTTCTTCATTCCCCATTTTTTGAGATTGGGATATTTTGAAAAATTTGCCTTCATATCCTCGTGTACTTCTTTTTGTAAATCAATATTGAGTTTTCTATAGGCTCTTATTACTACATCGGTACAAACGCCTTTGTTTTTGGGAACATCCCCATTTGGATATTTTATGGAGCAATAAGTGGGGTCATATTTGATATTTGGATTTATAATTGCTAGCGCAGCTTCCGAAAGTTGTATGGAAAAGGGTCTTGTATTTGGTGTAAAAGCTGGATTTGTAGTAGTAGCCGAAAAATAATTTAGTAGGAAAATTAAATAAATTGCTTTCATTTTTTTACTTTTATTATAAAACGATGTTTTTTTAAAACTAGTATAGTGTTTAATTTTAATTATTTAGCATTTGGAAGCAACTAATTTCCCTATTACCCATTGGTCTGAAGATGACAAGCCTCGCGAAAAAATGATGCTCAAAGGTAAAAGTGCTTTAAGCGATGCCGAATTAGTCGCCATCTTGATAGGTTCAGGAAGTAGAAATGAGTCAGCAGTGGCGCTGAGTAAACGTATTTTAGCTAGCGTCAATAATAATTTGTCTTCTTTAGGAAAACAATCTTTGGCTCAGTTGATGGAATTTAAAGGTATAGGCGAAGCCAAAGCCATTACGATTGCAGCCGCTTTAGAATTAGGAAGACGAAGAAAAGAAGAAAACCCTCTCGAATTGGTAAAAGTAACTTCGAGTAAAGTGATGTATCAAGAAATGTATCCAATTATAGGGGAGTTAGCTCACGAAGAATTTTGGGTTGTATATCTTAATAATGCGAATAAGATTATTTTTAAAGCACAACTCAGCAAAGGAGGAATTACAGGGACGATTGTTGATGTGCGATTAGTATTTAAAATAGCATTAGAGCAAAATGCAGTAGCTATTGTTTTGGCGCATAATCACCCGTCAGGAAAACTCCAAGCCAGCGAAGCCGATATTCAGGTAACTAAAAGAATTAAAAATGCCGGACTACAGCTGGATATTTCTGTCTTAGACCATATAATTGTCACTGAGCATAGTTATTTTAGCTTTGCTGATGAAGGAATTTTATAATTAACGTATTTTATATGGACATTTGTCTTATATTTGCAGACAAATGTCTTTTTTATGGAAGCGATTAAATTAAATTCTCAAACAGCTATCAATGCAATGGTTCGTTCCTTTGTTTCAAAATTAGAGCAAAGTAGTGGCTACAAAGTGTTGAATAAAAAATTGACGTATGCTGATTTTTTAAAGAATAAAATGCTAATTGTTCACGCCATTCGCGAAGGGATTCCCTATGAATTTTTTAAATTGATTCAAGAACAAACGCCTTTTAATGAAGAAGATTGGGCGCTTTTCTTAGGAATATCCACAAAATCTTTACAACGCAGTCGTGCCAAGGATAGTTTTGTTTTTAAACCTTTGCAATCCGAAAAAATATTAGAACTGGCCGAAGTCACCACCGTTGGCAGAACCATTTTCGATTCAGAAGAACAGTTTTACAGCTGGCTAACACTTCCTTCATATGCTTTAGGCAATCTAAAACCAATTGAGTTGTTGCGAGATTCTTACGGCAAAGAAATGGTTTTACAAGAAATGATAAAAATCGACCAAGGTATTTTTGTGTAATGGAAGTTTTTCGACTAGCCCGAAAGAAGTATCCCATAGAGTTGTCAGGTAAAGGTGCTTCAATCTGTGGTGCCAGATGGAATTCTAAAGGCACAGAAATCATTTACACAGCAGAGAGTAGAGCACTTGCTATGGCGGAAGTGGTAGTACATTTGTCATTAGCTACTTTGCCAAGTGATTTTGTAATGTTAACCATTTCTATTCCTGACACTATCGAAATTAGCGAAGTCAAAATGGCCGATTTACAATCGGATTGGAATGTGTTTCCTTCCTCTTTTCATACGGCTGTAATTGGAGACCGTTTTATTCAACAAAATGATTTTGCGATACTCAAAGTACCTTCAGCAGTGGTTAAAGGAGATTTTAATTTCTTAATTAATCCGTTTCATCAGGATTTCAAACAAATTCAAATTACAGATCAGATTGATTTTCCTTTTGATAAACGAATATTCAAATAATAGTATGCTTTTAAAAAATATAACCGATGTCTTTTTTGATTTAGATCACACTCTTTGGGATTTTGACAAAAATTCTGAGATGGCTTTTGATGCTATTTTCAAAAAAAATCATCCTGATGTAGATACAACTTTATTTATAGAAAAATATATCCCAATTAATCAAGCTTGTTGGAAATTATATCAAAATGACCAAATTTCGCATAATCAATTGCGTTATGACCGTTTGAAATTGTCATTTGATGCCTTAGGATATGCTATTTCTGACGCTGCAATTCATCAAATGGCAATTGACTATATCGAGTTATTGCCTGAAAACAACTTTTTGTTCGAAGGCACAATCGATATTTTAGAATACTTGCATAAAAAATACACTTTGCACATCATTACAAACGGTTTTGCTGCTGTTCAAGATAAAAAAGTTAGAAATTCTAATTTAGAAATTTATTTTAAAACCATCACCAATTCAGAAATGGCAGGAGTTAAGAAGCCTAATCCCATTATTTTTGAGCACGCACTCGAAGTGGCCAATACCAAAAAGGAGCAGAGCGTAATGATTGGTGATTGTCTTGATGCAGATGTAAATGGAGCGATAAATGCAGGTTTAACAGCTATATTTTTCAACCCAAATCAGGTTCCTGTAGCGCCCGAAATCAAACAAGTGAAACATTTACTAGAGTTAAAGAATTTCTTGTAACTTTAAACCAATTAGAAAGAGGTTTTTTCCTCTGTTTTTTACTTTAAAATAATGATAATGAAAGTACGTTTTTTATTCTTTTTCGCCCTTTTGACTAGTTTTTCATTTGCTCAATCGCTAAATGATTTTAGAGCAGTTATTGTCCCATTGAAATTTGATTTTCAAAAAAATAAGAACGAATACCGTGTTTCTACACTAACGAAGCATAATTTGGCTAAAGCTGGTTTTGAAGCCTTTTATACAGAGGAGACTAATCCTTACGACAAATGCAGTTTGTTGTATATTGACGTTATTAATGTAAAAGCTTTTTTGGCTACCAAAATGTATTTTGTGTTGAAAGATTGTAATGGAAAGGAAATTTTTAAATCAACTACAGCTTATACCAAAGAAAAGGATTATCAATTGGCGTATACAGAAGCGATAAACGAAGCTTTCAATTCATTGTATGCAATGCATTATAAGTATACCCCAGGAGCAACACCTGTGGTTTCAACAAGTACAAATTTAGTTTCAACACCAAAGCCTGTTGCTGTGCCAGTCCCAGTTGTATCCAATGCTAGTGCACCTGTTAGTACTGTAGTAGCAACTAATGTAGCAGCCAATACTACAGTCTATTACGCGCAACCTACAGCCAATGGTTATCAATTAGTAGATACGACTCCAAAAGTTGTTATGAAATTGTACAAAACCTCAAAAAGCGATTATTTTACGGCTGTTAGAGATGGTGTTCAAGGTGCTTTACTTTTAAAAGACAACGAGTGGTATTTTGAGTATTATCAAAATGACCAATTGATGTCTGAAAAAATAGCGATTAAGTTTTAGTTCTTTTAGAAGACCAACCACACAAATAAAAAAACGAGAATGATTTGATTCATCAAAGCATTCTCGTTTTTATTTACTTCTAACCTCTAACCTCTAACCTCTAACCTCTAACCTCTAACTTCATTAGTATCCATACTTATCTTTCCATCTATTTTTCAAAAATTCTCGAATACTATTTTCTCTCGAGTTATTACCGGGAACATAAATAGGCGTGTTGCTCAGTGCGTCAGGAAGGAATTCTTGTTCGGCAAAATTGTTCGCGTAATCGTGCGAATATTTGTATTCTTCGCCATAGCCCAACTCCTTCATTAATTTTGTTGGAGCGTTTCTTAAGTGCAAGGGTACGGGCAAATCTCCCGTTTGTTTTACGATTTGTTGTGCTGTGCCTATGGCCATATATGAGGCATTACTTTTTGGTGAAGTTGCCAAATACACCGCACACTGACTCAAAATAATGCGGCTCTCAGGATAGCCAATTGTAGCCACCGCCTGAAACGTATTATTAGCCATAATGAATGCCGTGGGATTAGCATTGCCAATGTCCTCACTTGCCAAAATCAACATACGTCTGGCTATAAATTTGACGTCTTCGCCACCTTCAATCATTCGGGCCAACCAATATACAGCCCCGTTTGGATCACTCCCTCGAATCGATTTTATAAAAGCGGAAACAATGTCATAATGTTGTTCTCCCGTCTTGTCATACAACACCGTATTTTGTTGCACCAATTCCAAAATTCGCTCATTGGTAATGATTATCGGTTCCGACGCCGACGCATTGACTACCAATTCAAATATATTTAGCAGTTTTCTTCCATCGCCTCCAGATAATCGCAACAAAGCTTCGGTTTCTTGTAATTCAATTTTTTTACTGGCCAAAATGGCGTCCGCTTGCATCGCTCTTTCCAGCAAAGATTCTAAATCCTGTTTCGTAAAAGCATTCAAAATATACACTTGACAACGTGAAAGCAAAGCGGGAATCACCTCGAAACTCGGATTTTCAGTCGTAGCACCAATCAAAGTAATCCATCCTTTTTCCACCGCCGCCAAAAGCGAATCTTGTTGCGATTTACTAAAACGATGAATCTCATCAATAAACAAAATCGGATTTTTGGCCGTAAACAAACCGCCACTTTGTTTGGCTTTTTCAATCACATCCCGAATGTCCTTCACGCCCGAATTGATGGCGCTCAATTCATAAAAAGGTCGTTTAGATTCCTGTGCAATAATCTGCGCCAGCGTAGTTTTGCCAGTCCCAGGAGGTCCCCAAAAAAGTAGGGAAGGGATAATGCCGTTCTTAATTTGTTGCGTCAACGAGCCGTTGGGCCCCACCAGATGGGTTTGACTTATATAATCCGTCAAGGCTTGTGGCCGAATGCGTTCTGCTAAAGGTGCTTCCATTCCACAAAAATAAACATTTTTATAGTTTTCAGGAGCCAATCCAGCTGTACATTACAAGTCCTCGCACCGCGTTCTTTTTTTTCTAGGCATAAAAGGAGCTTCCTTTGGTCGCTCTTTTCTACCAAGAAAAAAATAGAGCGCGGCACTCCGGGCTTTTCATTTCCATCTGGGCTAAACCCACCACGACACATTAGGTATGACAATTTAGCATTTCTGCTATTTTGGATGTATTTTTGAGAGACCAATTGCATAGCATTTATCCTATGGAAGAAAACCATTTTCAATTTCGTAATCGCGTAGTCTTATTGCCACTACTTTTTTTATTGACGATATGGGTGGTCTACTGGCTCGAAGTTCGTTTCCATTTCGATTTTGATAAAAATGGTATTTTGCCAAGAACGTTGTCGGGATTGCAAGGCATTTTTTTTAGTCCTTTCATCCATTCCGATTTATTGCATCTGTATAATAATTCCCTGCCATTACTCGTTTTGTTGACAGCCCTATCTTATTTTTATCCTAAACAAACGCTAGCAGTTCTATGCTTCGGAATAGTTTTATCTGGTGTTATTACTTGGGTTATTGGTCGCCCTAATTATCATATTGGTGCTAGTGGACTCATTTATGTTTTAGTCAGTTTTATATTCTTCAAGGGAATTCAAACGCAATATTATCGATTGGTAGCACTTTCTTTAGCCGTCGTTTTGGTCTATGGTGGTTTGATTTGGTATGTTTTCCCCGAAGTAGACAATACCATTTCTTGGGAAGGTCATTTAGCAGGTTTTATTACTGGATTTTTATTGTCCATCGTTTTCAAAGCCGAGGAATATCAAAAAATCTACAAATACGACTGGGAGCGCCCGGATTATGACCCGTCTCAAGACAAATTTATGCAACGCTTTGACGAGAACGGCAATTTTGTCAACCCGCCAAAACCAGAGGTAGAGGAGGAGGTTGATTCCATAATGACGTATTTCACTTCCAATTTACCCATTCATTACGATTGTGTACCCACACAAAAAAAGGAACCAAAACAAGAGTCTTGATTCCTTTAATATTGAGCAATTCGTGATTTTCTATCGCGAACTGTATTCTAAAATCTGCCTTCTACAATCTAGCTACGCTGTCTCACTGCTTCATATAGGAAAGCACCACAAGCAACTGAAACGTTTAATGAACCAATGGTTCCAAACATAGGCAATTTTGCCTTCTCGTCAATGATTTTTAAAACCGATGGATTAATACCTCGGTCTTCGGCTCCCATTACAATAGCAGTAGGGCCAGAAAGCGTTACATCATACAAACTTTTTTCTGTTTTTTCAGTAGCTGCTACTGTGGTAATGCCGCTCGCTTGCAGTAAGAAAATAGCATCTTTAATATGATCTACTTTACAAATAGGAATATTAAAAACAGCACCTGCAGAAGTTTTTACCGTATCTCCATTTACAGGCGCCGAACCTGATTTTTGAACGATTATTCCATTCACGCCAGTACATTCAGCGGTTCTAATGATGGCTCCAAAATTTCTAGCATCAGATATTCCATCCAATACTAAGAATAACGGATTCTTCCCGTTTTCAAGAACCGTTTCAATTAAAGATTCTAAATCAAAAAAGGAGATAGGAGAGATGGT
>ERZ650302.992-NODE-992-length-16005-cov-3.940063_pt1 | contig 16005 bp, 9 predicted proteins | sample MGYA00376238_ERZ650302 | MGnify/ENA primary metagenome ERZ650302 (study PRJEB26733, sample SAMN07839298) | wastewater metagenome | biome: urban; feature: wastewater treatment plant; material: waste water | place: USA: North Carolina | collected 2016-04-28 ... | reverse complement strand
AGACGTGTGCTCTTCCGATCTGGCAGCACAGCTAAGCCTACGATGACTTTCACATCTACCCATACTGTCATCAGTAAGGGTACTACAGAAACGTTGACACTGACTATGTCTGGTTTTACTCCTAATAGTAGTGTGAAGATTAAAGGCCATAACACTGGACCTAACCTGAACAATGGTGCGGACTTCATCACAGTAGATGAATTTGTTACTATTAATAGTGCTGGTAACTACACGTGGACAGCACGACCAACAGATGATGGTGGCACAGTTCCACGAGGACCTTATCAATGCTGGTTCACTGTAGATTCCTTGAACGTTACGTCGAATACGATCACCCGTACATTCGTTGGTGCTGCTAATCCTGCTGCAGGTACATTAATCAGTCAAGCATGTGAGGGTACGACATTGATGGGTACTTACGCTAATGGTAGCGGTGGTACTTATAAGCAAGCTATTGCTTATAACAGCCCAGGTTGCGGTTATGTTGCTGCAACACCTAAGATGACATTCTCGTCAACCCATAGCACTATTAGCAAGGGTACGACAGAAACCTTGACATTGACACTGTCTGGATTTACTCCAAATTCGACTGTCAACATTAAGGGATATGTTAGAAGTCCGGCTCACAATAATGGTCAGGATTATCTTACTATCAATGAAAACGTCACAGTCAATAGTTCTGGTTCATATGTCTGGACAGCACGACCAACAGATGATGGGTCAACAGTTCCACGTGGATCTTATCAGTGCTGGTTCACTGTAGATTCCTTGAATCTGTCATCCAATACGATCACACGAGTATTTGCTTGACCAGGCTCATAGTTTACGTTAGGGTATTAATTTAATAGTTAGCATACTCCCAGGGATTTCATTCCCTGGGAGTATGCTGCAATCTTTAGGTTAATTACATGATTCTAATTTGCAAACCGCATTTAAACATTATAAAATGAGGTCCTTTTTATGGCTACTGCTCTGATCAGACATGAGTATGATCGCACAGGTGTAAACCCTGCGAACCTCGTGTCTGATGAAACTTTCACTCCTCTCATAGGGGAGCCAAATTTAATCGTACCGGATTACGGATACTTTTTCAAAGATAGTTTTATCCTTTTAGATGATGCGACTAGCACACCTATTGATAAAACAAAATACAAGTTCACTGAATACTACTCAGAAGAATCCCTCAAGTGTGGTAAAGAAATTTGCGGTAGTGTCTTAATTGATCCTACTGTATCTTCTACTGTGCGTTTCAGCTATCAAGCCTTAGGTGGTCATACTTCAAGATCTAGTGACAACATCTTGGCCGTGCATTATGAAAAGATGCAAGCTGTAAGCCCAGTAACATGGGAGTCTTTGCTTGAAAAACCCTTACAGTTCAAACCTAAGCATGGGCATTTGATGAACGCTACTGAGGTCTATGACTGGGGTAGGATGAATGGCTATGTTGAAGGTATTCGTGATGCTATTATCACGACTTGTATGCCTGAGTATGGTGCATTGTTTTCATACATTGATAAGATCATGGCTAAAATCGAAGAGCTTAGCAATAAGTACCTCGATGATAACATGATGCCATTTATTGATGAATTTAAAAAGATCTTTACTAAGCAATACTTAGGACTAGATAAGTTAGTCAACTTAGCTTGTGCTAGTGACAGACAAGGATATTTAGCAGGCACCAAAGAGTTTGAGCAAGACGACATTACTGAAAACAAGTACATGACTCTTTCTGCTCTTGTGAGCTTTAAAGAAGCACTCTATGAGAAAATGCTTTCTCGCTTTGAGACTAACTTAGGTAAACACGGTTGGAGATACATAGATCCGGTCAGAACTTCAGTTTTAGCCATACCTTCTGGAGCTAATAGAACCATTGTAGGTATGGATACTGTTCTTGATAATAAAATACCATACAGTCAGGATCTTTATCCGGTGGGTTCTATTGGTAGAAAACAAATTACGTTTGAAAACATTACCCATTTTGAAGAAAATAAAGGTAGTGCTTTTCATGCATTTGACCATACCGATGACGGTATGTATTTTAGTGTACATAAAGACGGTAATGTAACTAAAACCGTAGAGCCGTGGAAGAAATACATCTTAGGGGATACTCTAGATGTGCTCAGTAATGTTGCTCGTCAACATTTTCTTGATTATGGCAATCCACATGAAGTGACTAAAATACAAGTCGAACTTGGTCTGGTGGAGAATTTGCCTGTAGTTGCTCAGAAGTCTATCTTAGAGATGACTAGTGAGCGAGCTTATTTGACTATGGATACATTGATGTACTTCATGCGTGCATTCCTGCTTCAAAATGCATGGCACGTAGAAGTCGATGAATCCAATAAGAATAAGTTCTTGCTAGATAACTGCCAGGTCGTTTACTCACCCTGTGGTAACTGTGGCTGTGATACTCCTTCAGAATGCCCACCAGCTGGCACTGAGCTGCGTAGGTGGTGTGGTAACGGAGATTCCATAAAGTTTCAACCAGGTGATGGCCCGCCACGGAACGCAGATTTCTATGGGTATTACGATCTCTATGGGGAATTCACAGACGGTAACTGTGGCACTGAAATAAGATTGATTCAAAAGGCGAATAATGGCGATCCACCAAATGAGGCGTGGAGCACATGTAATGCCTGGTAACTGACAACATAGTCCCAGTAGCTCAAAAGGCTACTGGGACTATGTCGCTTATTTACTGAATAACTACGTGTGAGTTAATCGTACTGCCTCTAGGTATAACAATATTGTCATCACACAACACAGTGATTTGTGCATTTGTAAAAGCACCGTACACAGTATCGTAATGACTCACCATAAAGAGCTGTCTATTCACATTAGACTCTAACATAGATTTGATGTTGTTAGTAGTCATAGACCTATGCTTGCTGTCGAGCATAGCGCCAAACTCATCGAGCATCAATGGAGCATCACTCAAACCTAAACAGTTCATTCCTTCATAAATGAAAGACAAATTAATAATCTCCATTTGACCTTTACTAGCCAAACCAATATCTGGAGTAGGCTTTAACCCAGACTGATTACTAATGGGGAACTTATAATCCAGATCTACTGAAGCGTCTTCACTTTCATTGATCATACATGGAATAATCTCTAGAGGATAACTCCATGCTTGTTTAATGAATGCATTGAGTCTACTGATAAAGACTTTGATAAATCCATAAAGACCCTCAGCAATCAAACCATCAGTGGGTGATAGTTGCTGCACCAAAAGCTTTAGGGCTTTTTCATCTTTTTCATGAACAGCTAACTCATTTTCAATATCGTTGACAATAGCTCTTTGATTTCGGATATCACCAACAATCATTTCATGCTGAGCCAACGATGTTTGCACCTGAGTGATAAACTCATTGAATATCTTTCTGCGTGTAGTCTCTACCTGATCTTTTTGAAGTACCTGTACTTTGTCCAATAGAATCTTTAACTCTGCCGCTGTAGTGTCAATGATGCGCCTATTGTTCTTGTACTTTTGCCACCTACTTATAGACTCCTGAAGACTAGATTGTTGGGTGGACAGTTGATAGATTTTATCTTCTACTTCTGAAGCTTTTCGAATGAGACTAGTTAAGTCTTTATTCTCTACTTTTGAAGACATCTCAAGCAAGTCTAAAAGCCTCTTGGCTTCCCTATCATGATCATGCCATTCTTTATCTGCTTCTAGTGTTTCTCTGTACAACTTCATCAAATAAACAATGGAGCTGGGTTCTTCGATAATGGAGTTAAGCTCCTTTACCTTAGTCCATAGAGGCTCTAGTGGTTTTCTCCACCTAGACATGATCTCAACAATATAAGAGTAGTGTTGACTATACTCGTTAATCGATGAAATCTTTGTATTGTTATCCTCTATAGCTACCTCTAGAGTCTTGAGCTCAGCTGCTAGTTTGTCGATACTATTCAGAATATCGGAGTACTCATTTTCACTGTAGCCTTGATTCCATGAATATTTGCACTTAGGGCACTCAATAGCCAGTGATGCTTTGTGGGCTTCCTGGTGACGTTTTTGAGCGTTGAGTTTTTCTAGTTTATTGATCAGTACTTCTTTTTGTGCTTTCAAAGAACTCAAATCACTAGAGCATTGCTGTAGAGTGCTCCTTGAAAAGAATCCACCAGTATTGCTTGGTAGACTCATACAAGCTTTAGTCAGTGGTTCTTCAATAAGTGCCAAACACTTTATAGCTTCTAGTGGATCTAGATTGATTTCTTTGAATGACCTTTGAGAGCTTTCAATCTTTGATTTCTTAAGCTCACACTCTTGGATTTGCTCACGTAGCTCAAAGTTTGATTGTGCATTGGTTTTCTTTAGGATATCAATGGATTCATTGATAAGCTTTAGATCATTGGACAAACTGTCAATGAGTGTGAGGTTAGCTGCTTGTTTGCCTTTTTCTTCAGATATCAAAGCATCAATTTCATCAATGGATAACTCACTATGGATGTCTGTCTCATTTTTGATCTTGATGATCTTTTTAGAAGCTGCAGCTACATCCTGGAGGACACGAGAATAGCTACTAACAAGTGCATCCATAGGCTTGTCAACAGGAAAACGTAGCTGCAGTATTTGAGATACGAACTCATGAATTTCCGATAGTTCATTTTCTAGCCTTTGTTGCTCTTTGGTGTCTATGATTTTTTCAGTCTCTACGACCAAACGTTTCTTAAGATTTCTAATTGTACCCACTACATCTCGGTGTCTTTCCTTTAACTTTTTATAAAGCTCTAGAGCATAGTCAAAGTTACAATTAGAAAACACTGTAATCCACATACGCCTTTCATTTGCAGACATATCTGTGAATTTTTTGGTAGATGTAACAATATCATGAATGTCTTGAGTGTAGCCAAACTTCTGGCGCACTAGCTCTCTTTGGTACATCACCTTGCCGCTGTCGTTTAATTCTACAGCTGCTGAGCAATCATAAAAAGAATGTCTGTTACCAGTTTTAGAGTCAAAGACTGACTTTAAGATGTATTGATTGCCCTGGTGTTCAATATGAATTTCTTTATATCCACCGTCTCTGTAATCACTAGCTTCTGAGGGCAGTGGGGACAGCTCCATCATGATTGAGGATTTACCACTACCATTTGTGCCTAATATGAGTTGCACGGGCTCGCTTGGATTCATCTCGAAATATTCTATGTTCTTGAGACGAAGTCTTACGCACCGAAATAAAATCAATTTTGTATATTTCATTTTCAGGCATTGTTGGTGTTATTTGTTTTACATCCAATTATGTTTGGCTTTATTTTTAACACAAGGAAAGTTGCAAAATGAGTAACCCTAGTGAAGACAGTGCTTTCCCTGAAAAGTCAGCCTTAAGTATTTACTCTGTCGGTATTGTTGCTGCTAATAAAAAACTGGACAGTGACTTGATTGAAGTAGTGCCTACTGAGCACGTAAGTTTTGTAGATGGAGAGCTCACTGATAATAAAGAAGAAATCAAAGTAGCTTCAGAGAACTTTGATGGCTCTAGCTGGGAAGAGACTCTTGTGTCCACTCCTTCGATCACAGCTAAATGGTTTCCTTTAGGTAACGTTACAAGAAAAACAGCACCAGATGTCAGACGTGGTGAAAAAGTAGTATTGTTCAAGTTCGGTGATGCCGATGAATATCACTGGGTGGAATGGGATCAAGGCAAAAAATTAAGAAGACTAGAGACTATCTCATATGCTTTGTCTAATAATTCTAAAGAAGATATAGAAGACAGTCCTACTACTACTTACTGGCTTGAATGGTCAACACATAGAAAAGTAGTACATCTACACACTAGTAAAAACGATGGTGAACCTTTTGCTTGGGATATTCAACTCGACACCAAAGAAGGCAATCTCACCATCAAAGACGATGATGGCAGAATTATCTTCATTCAAAGTAAAGAGGATAAGATCCATATAGAAAACAAGGCTAAGAGTTTTATTGATATTGATAAAAAGAATATCACTATCGAATGTAAAGAGACTCTGACAATTAACGCTAAAGACATTATCACTACGGCTCGTGCTTCTATTGTTACTAAGACAAAGAAACACGACATTAATGACACTACGTTTAGCCATAGGTCTTCTTCCTACAGCGTTAATGCTAATAACTGGACTACTAATTCTAGTCGCTGGAGTGTTACTAGCTCATCACCTAGTTTCAATGCTCCTACTGTGCGCTTTAGCTCCAACATTAACATTGGTGGAAACTCTTACGCTTCTAAGCACGTGGATTAAAACAAAAAATAAAAGCAAACATATCTCCCAGTACTCTTTTGGAGTACTGGGAGTATGCTGCTTATTTGGTCACTTAGATATTGTCACCAACAAAGGAGATGAGGTAGTCATTTCCTGTAATAGCCGATTCATGCAGTTCATAAATCTTGTCGTCACTGGTGACCAGGTAGTGGTGTGCAATGCTGGCATCGCTGAATTTATCTTTGATGCGCTCAAAGATGTTCACACACAATGCAAGCAACTCACGGTGTTTGCTACCGTTGATAAAGCCAGAGACCTTATCGTTGACAAATCCTACGTCCAGAGTCTCAGAGTTTACATTCACACGAGTGATAGTGCAATACTGGCTCAAGAACGTAATCGTAACACCCTTTTCAGGCAAGGCCATTTTAGCGGCTGTGTCGATGTATTGATCATGGTCTTCAATTGTGCTGATGACACAGAAGGATGATTCGATGAATTCATTTTCAATCTTTTCGAGAGCACTGGCGTATGTTTGTCCATACTTGTCACGAAGATAGTTGACAATGTCTTCACAATCATCGACAAAGCTACTGGCTGACAGCGTGTCGATACACAAACGAGTCTTGATCAGTTTATTGAACTCCTCAGTAAGCTTCTTATCGAGCCGATGCATGAGTTTTTCAATCGGGCTGTTACTTTCCATCTGAACTGCAAGCAAACGCTTGATCTTAGTGATCAGCCTGCGAATGGTTTGCGATTCAGCCAGATCACTGAGCAGCTCGTAATAGTTCTTATCCGTCACAACAGGCGTTGTAATCAGATTCATAGTCATCACACTCTTTTGATTGCCGTCGCATTCGAAGATGAGATTGGTATTAAGAACAGCATCTTGCAGCGTAGAATTCTGATACCACAGGCTATCTGTGGTAGAGGAGAAGGTTGAAGCGATGCTTTCAATAGCTTCGTCTTCAGCTGTTACGACTGGCTCACTGGTGCGAGCAATAGTAACTTCAGCACCATCAAACATATTTACATCGCTGTCGTGACGACGGATTCCTTGAAAAGCTGTTTCATGTTGACGACGGTCCATAGGTACTCCATTAATAATGGTGATAAAGGGAATCTTTTCTTTATCGGCTTGCTTCCACTCCAGTTTATAGGAGTCTTGAGACTTTCTGAAGACAGGCTGATAAGGTTGCAACACACTTGTAAACCACTCAGTCGGATCAGCTGGAGTTTCTTCCACGACTGGTGGTTGCTCAATATTTGGTTGCATTACTTGTTGTTGCACAGCTTGTGGCAGTGCATAAGTGCGACCACTTGCACTAGGTTGGCTTTGTTGACCTACGACTGCTTGGCGTTGTGCACCAAAGTAATTATCATTGGTTGTAACTGGTTGAAATGTGCGTGCAGCTGGTTGAAAACGTTGCTGCTGTGGATATCCTGCTTGTGGGTATCCTTGCTGAGGAATCATACCGTATTGGTTTTGCACCATGGGCTGTTGCATTGCAATATTAGGTTGCCCACCCATTTGCTGATATGGTACACCAGCAGCCATACGCATTGCATTGACTTCCGAGATGAATGCAGCAAAGTTTTGCACATGCTGAATAGCTTCGCGCATCACTACCGGATCTACTTGAGCAGCCAATCCATTCTCATTGCGCTGGATGGCGTTAGAAGTGAACATGGTAAGCACACGCGCCACTGCATCATTGATGGTTTGCTCAAGGTTACCCCAACTGTATCCAGGGATCACACCTTTACCAATATTGAGTGTAACAAAGTCACATACTGTACCCACAATCTCATTGACAAACTGTGGGTTAGTAGCTACGCAGTTAGCGATGTACACTCTTGCTGCGTTATTGCGATTGTTTTGGCTTGCCTGAATAACAACATTAGTGATGTGTTGAATATACGGCACCAAGTTAGGATGAATCTGCATTTTTGGTTTTCCTTAAAACATTTTGTTTTTAATCGATTATTACATCATCTTCGATGACTACATCTGAGGTAGGACCTGAGACTTGGTCAAGCATCGATTGCACTTTATCCAAAAGCTCTACCCGTGCTGGATTTCTCATCAACCTGCCATTGGGTGTAAGCATGGTGTGTGGATTAATACATGAACGACCCGTAGGATCACTCTTAGGCAAATTAGAGAAGCCTCCATGCTCTGCCACAGAGATATGAATCTTCTTGCTAGGATCGCTAGAGGATGCTCGGTCTTTCTTCTTACCACCAGCAGCTGATGCCCTTTGTGGTACGAGAATAGTACCAATCTTGAAGAACTTGTTATCCCCTGAGTAACTATCTACTGTAACACATGGATCACCCTTAGTGATTTTGTAAATCACTTTAGTCTTCCATTGGGATTTCATGATCTGAATCACGTCACGCTCTTTGAGCCCTTTCTTTGCAGCGCTTGTCAATTTATAATGCATCTTAAAGATAGCACTAGTGACCTTGAACAAGACGTTGTACAAAACAGTGAGCTCTTTATCGTACATGGAGTTAATTGTTGTTTTGCTCTTGCGCATCCAATCAACAATGTTCTCCATCACAATAGCCATCATGTCATAGATGTCCCTACATGGATAGCCGGACTCTTTGAGTTTGAGTGCTACGATGTTGTCGATATATTCGTCTAGACTACGGATGTGTCCATTGATAGATTCAAGGATCTTACCTTCAGGTACATTCTCACTGAAGAGAAATAACCCCAGCAATCGCTTCCACAGATCGCAGTTATCGATCCATGCAGGCATAATACGCTCAGGGAAGTAATCCACTACATAGAAGAATCCAGCAATCATCCCCTTAGTCAGGCTATTGATATCCCTTTTTCGAATCGCTAATTTGATTCGACTAGGATTGATATACCTTACCTTACCAAGTCCACTGGGTTTAAGACCACGACTAGAGAAAATGACCCATTCATCACGAGGAAACTTCTCCTCAGTAATTTCAGTGACACCAAAGTTAACATGCCCAGCATTGAGTTCATCGATCTTATCCAGACCAATATAAACCTTGCAGTTGGCATATTTTGCAAACGTCTCAGTCACGCCATACTTGCAAAACAAGTAATGAGGCAAACAAGTGAGCGCCTTGATAGATGGTTTGAGCTTTTTGTCATTCTTATTTTGATGGTAAAGCCTAGAATACGTCACACGCATAGTCTCAGCTGATCCATCACAAACAACAATGTGATCAATAGTCTCAAAGTTCAACCTATCTCTGAGCAGTCTAACGAACACGCCCTTGTCACTAGGACTAAAGCAATCATCAGACAACATCGGATGGATATAGTACCTTGTGCCACTCAAATCCAGTCTTCCAGCCTCACCAGGGTTCAGATAAGGCAGGTACATGTAGTGAGGAGGCAGTCGCACACCGTTGAAGCTAAAGAAGAACTTCACAAGAATCAAATTCGATGGAGCTATATCCAGCATGCGCTTGCTGTTTTTCTTAGCTGTCTCAAATTCGAACATCTCTACGGGTGTACAAATTTCTTTATCATGGTAGACTAAGCCAGCTGGGAAGTTCTTACTGACGTCCCTTAGGACTGAGTCAATATAATCCACAGCCTTGGTCATATGCTTAATAGCAATACCATTGACAATGTCCGAATTTAATTTTGGTGTCACTTCTGCAATTTTACTTGCTAGAAAATTATCCATCTGTTCACCCTCTGGAAAATATCTTCATTTCTTTACTGTCCCTTGTTTTACCAAGACAATAATTGTCAATAAAGCAGTTATCATGCTAGGTAGCATTTTAATAAACTCTGAATATTCCTTTCTTTTGATGGTGCCTATTTCTGAGCTATGTTTAGTAGTCAAAGACTCCATACTCATAGCGTGCCTGATCACTTCTTCTCTATTCCTTAACAGCTCATTGATTCTCTTGTTATCATTAGTAAGCGCTTCATTTTGCGCTACTATCCTAGCTTGCTCTAAAGACATTCTGGCTATTTCATGCTTATCCTGAGATAATTCATTTTCTAGCCTAGTGAGCTCTAGCTTCAATCTTGTCTTCACATCGCCAGCAGATTCAGCTTCTTCGTATGTTTCCATTAGTCCAAGCTTTTCTTTGGCTTCTTCTAGTGTCAGTATCGACTTAGAGATATACCACATTAATCGTGGCTGTATTTTTTTCTCTCTACGATACACATACACTCCATCTTTTCTTGTAAAGTCCTTAATAGGGATAATCTTCTCGACTGAGTTGAGCAGGCTAATATACCTAGGCCCCAATCTATCAGTATTGTCCACTATCTCTATCTTTACAAAGGAGAAATACTCAGAGGCGTGAGCATTGCCACCTGTACTGACTACCAAATCTTTATTCCTTAATGCAACACTTGAAAAAGGATGCTCAATCATAGATGCGTCTGGATCAATAGATACCAACACATCACACGGAATCAAATACACCGTACTCTTGTCAGAACTCAATAGCTCTCGTTGGTCTACCTCATACTCAAGGTACAAATTGACACAACCAGACACTCCAGCTCTGTGACTAATCACAAACTCAGCGATAGCTATTAATTCTGGATTTCCTGATTTCCTAAACTCTCCAAGACCACGAAGAAAATCGTCGATATGGAAAGCAGAAATACTTATCTTTACACGCACAATGAATGTACCGTCCTTACATTTGCTTTGTGCTTTTATCTTAATAGGCACACCAGAGCGTTCTACAATAGTAACGTCATAGTCTGTCTTGTTTACGTAAGTAATCTCTTTCCTGTAGCCTGCAAAAGTCTCTTCCGTCATAGTGTTATGGAATCCATTAATTCCTACACGATGAGGGAAGTATCCTCTTAGGCTGCAGTGGGATGTATTTTCATTAATCACCACATACCTCGATTAAAAAGTGTTATATTAAGGAGCCTCTACACGTACACTTACCAAGGTTATGATATATGTCTCAAATATTTTTGTATAAATTATCGCAGCAGCATACTCCCCAGGAAGCACTAGGCTTACCTGGGGAGTATGAGTCTAGACTAGACCCTAGAGTGTTACTCTAAGATTTAGACGATTTCGACGTTTGCAGCAACCTTAGTAGCCACCACGTCACGCAGACCAGTCACAGTCAGGCTACCCAGCACTGGGCAGTTCACAGTGTGCAGGAACGAAGGCATCACGGTCAGTTGCTTGACAGTGGAGCCACCCTTGCTCACAGGCACCACCAGAGTCAGCTCAGGCTTCCACAGCATCGAGCCGAAGTGCAGAGCGTTAGGACCGCTAGCAGTGTTGGTGTCGAAGTAGCCGAAGGCCACAAACAGACGACCCTTCATGCGGTTGTCTTGCGTGCTCACGATCTTGACTTCAAAGTCAGGGCCAATCGTACGCAGTTCACCATCGACTTGCAGGTAGCGAGTCAGTTCTTGGTCGCCAGCCAGAATCACGACAGGCGTAGCAGCGTTGGTGCCCAGGTAGCTGTCAGCAGCCGACTTGAAGCCCGACTGAACATACATACCGATAACCATGTCACGCAGCTTGTTGATGATCGTGGCTTGCACGTCCTTAGCACGTTCAGCAGAAGTGCGGGAATCAACAGAAGCAGGCATCGACAGAGTTTCTTCGACGTATGTAGGACGCACCAGGTAACGGCCCACACCCAGAATGCGAGGTGGCTCGCCAGAGGTGTCGCGGTTGTCAACGAATTGCTTCAGCGTATCAGCAGTACCCAGCAGTGTGGTCACAGCTGCATTGGAAGTGCGGATCTTGGTGGTGGTCACCAGGCCTTGCAGGTCAGACGTATCTGTTTGTGCGTCCGAGTTCACGGGACGAGCGCAAGAGATAGGCGACAGCAGTGGCACTTGGTAACGCTGGTTCCAGTATTCGGTATCCAGCAGGTCACCGCGTTGACGCAGGTTGGAGTTGGTACGCCATGCAGTCAGGTCGTAACCAATCACAGTAGCGCCAGCGAAAGCATCAACCACATCCTTACCAGCACCGCTAGTCAGGCTCAGGTTAGTACCGGTAGCGTCCTTGACAGCCTTCACAGCCAGCTTGTTGAAGAACACTTCAGTAGTTGCGAACTGCAGGTCCATCGAACCACCCATGTGCACGTCCAGGTAAACGATCAGGTCACCAGTGACGATAGCGTCCAGGGTTTGCAGAGCCGAGCCGTCCACACGACGTGTGTTCTTGTTCAGCATCAGAGCGCTGGTCTTGAATGCCAGGGTCATTGCACGATGACGATCTTGCACCGAAGCGGTGAAGTTCGAAGTGTACAGACCTTCAACGTTGAACGACAGAACGTCAGCGGTAGCACCAGTGCCAGCCTTCACGTAGATGGTCTTCAGACCAGCAGCGGGAGCGATAGCATCAGTGACGTCTTGCTGGCCGTTAGCGATCACAGCAGCTGTCGAGGAAATACCCAGCAGAGAGAACGAAGCACCGACCTTCAAAGGAGCAGTGGTCACAGTCTCACGACCCACCAGCACGTCACGAGCACCCACGTCAGAAGGAGCCACAAAGTGAGCAGCAGTTTCTGGACGGAAGACAGGAACGATCTGAGTGGAGTTGTTGCTCAGCAGGGTGCTATCTTGGTAGCCACGGATGATGTTGCGCATGCCGAAGTCATTCACAGCACCATTGATGCCACGCTTCAGATCGCCATCATACACGTTGAACACGCGCACCGAGATGTCATAACCCACATCGTTGGGGGACACAACAGTGGTTGGGAACAGGGTTTCGCCGAATTCGTTTTGACGCGAAGCTTCCATGTTGTACACGATAGAGTACACCACGGCATTGCGGTTTTCCGATTCATCGAAAGCTTCGAAAGCAGGAGTGCGCTTGTCGAAATAGTTTTCGCCGCTGATGGACAGTTGTTCCATCGAGACCACGGATTCGTTAGGACCTTCAGCCAGAGGCTTGACCACGGGGTGGCTCAGGTAAGCACGCACGTTACCGGCGACCATACCAGCGATCACGCCAGCCTTCTTTTGAGCTTCGGTGTATTGACCACCGAATTCTTCCATCGAGACACGCAGGGTGTCAATCGAGTCAGCCAGCACGTTAGCTGCATCTTCCAGACGCTCAGCGGCCACGCCGTTGATCGATTCCATCGACAGCACGGCAGTGCCCAGTTCTTGACCACGGGTTTCGATACCGGCGCTAGCGACGGCTTCGCGCAGCTGCTCAACAGCCAGCGTAGTGCCAAGACCTTGGGCTGTGGTCTTGCTCTTCAGAGAAAACTTCTTACTCATGATTACCTCATCTATTGAAAAATGGATTTACTTGCAAAGGGGTTGTATATGCCAGTACGGGGCAAAGCCACATAGCATCACACATGTGCCACTTTATTAGCCAAAACATCCATGTAGTTTTCAAACAAGGAAGTGTGACTAACGACGTGTACATCGTGATACACATAAGATACTTTCAAGATGCTTCTGTACAGCTTGAGTTTATTGTCGCCCTGATGAGCGGCAGTAAAACAGCCAGCTTTAAGAATCACCACAATTGTATCTTCGCACAAATCAATGACTTCAAAGAAATCATTATTTTGAGCATTAGAGTTAACCAAGTCATAAGCGAGCTTATGCTCAGCGTACTCTGCAGATAAGCGACCGATTAAATCATCAGTCGTCTCACCGCTACGCGACAGTGGCTCTACAGAATGAAACAATTCATTCTTGTCAGAGCCTTGCGCGCTCTGACACCAACTGCTATGCAGGTGATTCAAAGTATTATTGCTGCCAGCGAGCAAAGAGCATACGATTTTGCTTTGCTGACAACTCAACAAACTTGCCAAATCTTCCAAGCTAAAGAACTTACGCATTTTGCTGTAGTCCAAAAGCAAAGAAAGACCAGCCTGAGCATCTGTAGTGCTCAGCGCAGATAACCTATCGCTGATCCAGTAAGGTACAGCGACCAAGTGCTTTTTAATCACGAGAGACACTCCTGAAAGTAAAAAAATATATTCATATTAATTATTCTGTATTTTTCTTATGTACATGATTACAGATATGTAAGGCACTAAACAAAGTGCTTGTGTAAATACTGACTGGTAGTTTTAATTCAAGGTCAAAAACTTTTTAGTACTACGCAGTCTTTTTCTCTTTATTCTAACCTCTTGTCAAGAAAACTAAAATGGACGATACCCTGCTGCTTGTAAAGTGCGTGACACTCTTGTACCGTGAAAGTCTTCTTCCTGATACCAATGAGAATTCATCTTCCTTGGTCCGCACAGCTTTAGACTCATTAAAATTAAAGCAAGACCAAGGCCTCACATTGTCTAGAGCCAATGATGTTTTGATTGCTTTGAAAAACATGTGCATTGACATGTGTGAAAACCCAGTCAATCATGAGTATGAAAAGTCTGAGCTACTACAAACTATCAAAACATTGTGCGGTGAAAACGAATCTCTATACCAAGCCTTTGAGCAAGGCATTGATGCAGAGATGAGTGAAGCTTCTCTCAAAAGAACAATCATCAACATCAAAAAGACTCTACACACTCATTTCAGAGACGATAAACTCAAAGAACTCATTGGTAAGGCATATATTGAGTTTACCCACAAAAGAGACAAAATCAAAGACGTCACTAAGTGGCTAACAGAATTCATTGCTTGTGTAGAGCCTTTCCAAATAGGTGTTAACTCAAAAGATCCAGCAGTCATTGAAGACGTAGCGATGCATGATATCGACAAAGTCAGAAACGTCTTTGAAAGTATCAAAACAGAAGAGTCTGGTGAATCTATCCTGCGTACAGGCTGGCAAGGCCTAAACCGTATGCTCGATGGTGGATTCAGAGAAACTGAAGAGTGGTCTATTGGTGCTTTGCAACACAACTACAAATCAGGCTTTAGTCTTACTATCTTTAGACAAATAGCTCAATACAACACACCCAAACTCAGAGACGTCAACAAAAAGCCTCTGCTACTACGTATCTCCTTTGAAGACTCTATCAAGATTAATTTCAAGTTCCTCTACAAGAGTCTAAAAGAAAACGAACTAGGCAAAGTCATCTCCACAGCAGGAGTGCCTCACTCAGAGATGGCAGACTATGTGCAAAAGAAACTATCAGAAAATGGTTTCCACATTCGCCTGCTAGAAGTCAATCCATCTTTGTGGACCTACAAAGATGTCTGCAACAAGATCATCGAGCTCGAAGCTGAAGGCTACGAGATCAAACTGTGTATGGTAGACTATCTTCTTAAGCTACCCACCACAGGATGTGACCAAGGACCCTTTGGACACGATATCCGAAACATGTATGAGCGTATCCGTGCATTCATGTCCTCACGCCGCATCCCCTTCATCACACCTCACCAGCTCTCTACAGAAGCTAAAAAGATGGTCAGAGAAGGAAGATCAGACTTTGTCAAACTCCTGCCAGGTATGGGCTTTTACGCAGGCTGTGGCCAGCTAGACCAAGTAGTCGATGGAGAGCTATTCATCCACATCGAAAAGCTCAACAAAGAATCCTACCTCACAGTCCAGCGCGGTAAACACAGAAAAGTAGAAATCACTCCAGACGAACATCTTTACATGGCTCTTAAATTCGTCAAAAACGGTATCATCCCAGATGACATAGACAAAGACGACACCACTCGTCAAAAAGTAGGAGGCCCCACACTCTCAGAAGGAGGAGGAGCATCCTTCCATCAGTACGATGATAGTTTCTAATACATACTAAAAAATAAAACATACTCTCCTAGTAGACTCAAAAGGTCTACTAGGAGTTATGCTCTCAATTATTCAAAGACCCTTTTAAACGTGTTTTAACAAACAAAAATATCTATTCCTACTCAGTTTACGTCTTATCAAATAA
>ERZ650302.988-NODE-988-length-16021-cov-5.160215_pt1 | contig 16021 bp, 13 predicted proteins | sample MGYA00376238_ERZ650302 | MGnify/ENA primary metagenome ERZ650302 (study PRJEB26733, sample SAMN07839298) | wastewater metagenome | biome: urban; feature: wastewater treatment plant; material: waste water | place: USA: North Carolina | collected 2016-04-28 ... | reverse complement strand
GGGGCAATCAGAAAGTCTTTCATCAGCGTCATCCATTGGCAGCGTGGCAGAAAAAACGGCGCAATTTTATCGCAAAAGGGCGATGAAAACGACCCGCATCTACAGAACACGCCGCTCCAGCACCATCGCCGGCAAACGATGCCAGGCGCGGCTCACGGAATGCCAGAGGCAGCATCAGAAATGACAACGGCCCCCTCAGGGACCGTTGTTCACTCAGCCGACGGCAACCAGCTCCGCCTCACCGGGATAATAGCCCTGTTCCGGCTCGATGCCGGGCGGATAGAGCGCCAGCAGCTCAGCCACCTTGTTGCGACTACCGCCGTTGCGGCTGATGGTACGCTTGACCAGGATTTCGTCGAGCCGGGCGCCACGATAGAGCTCGCGGGTCAACTCGATGTCATGGTTGCTGATGAGCACGGGCACCCCTTTATGGGCGGCGGTGTGGCGAGCCAGCCTGGCCAGCAGCGCCTGATCGTCCAGGGTGAAACCGCCCGCCGAATAGGTGGTGAAACTCGCCGTGGTGGAGAGGGGGGCATAGGGCGGATCGCAGTAGATCACCCAGTCTTCCTCTGCACGGGCCATGGCGTCGGCATAGCTTTCACAGATGAACGTCGCCTTCTGCGCCTTCTCGGCAAAGGCCCACAGCTCTTTCTCCGGGAAGTAGGGTTTCTTGTAGGAACCGAAGGGAACGTTGAACCCCCCCTTCTTGTTGTAACGGCACAAGCCGTTGAAACCATGGCGATTCAAAAACAGGAACAACTGAGCCCGTTCAAACCCGGCCGCGGTCTGGTTGAACTGGGTACGGAGCCGATAATAGGCGGTCTTGTGGTTGTGCTCGGCCACGAACAGCTTGCGGGCCTCGCTGATGAAGCTGTCCGGCTGCTGCTTGAGGTGGTTGTAGAGGCCAATGAGATCCGGATTGATGTCGTTGAGCACATAGGCGTCGTAATCCGTGTTGAGAAACACGGATCCCGCCCCGACGAAGGGCTCCAGCAACACACGCCCGGCCGGCAAACGCTCGGCGATCTCTTCGACCAGGGAGTATTTTCCCCCGGCCCATTTTAAAAACGCGCGTGTTTTTTTCATGGAAGTCCGGTGTTGACAAGGCTATGCCCAAAAAAGGGGGGTGATTCTACCCCCTTCCTCGGGTGGCTGGCTATTGCTTCAATTCTTTTTGTATCTGGGCGAATGACTTGGGCCAGGGTTGTCCCTTGAGCAAGGCAGGTGACAGCTTGCGAATGGCCGCCTTGGCCTGGGCACTGCTGGCGTAGTCTCCCTGCACCACCACATACCAGGGACTGCCACGGAAACGGGTCTTGTAGACCCACACCTTGCCCGCCAAGCCATGCTCGGCCACAAAGCTGTCTACAGCCTTGGTGTTGCTCGCCCCCATCAACTGGATGCTGTAGTGATTCTTCGGCTTCTTGTTGAGAGTCGCCACCGGCGTCAACGCCACCTTGGCCGCTGGGGCCGCGACCGGCGCTGTCTGCGCGCCACTGGCCGGTTGAGCCTCTGTCCGGGCGGGGACACTGTTCAGGGCCGGATTCTTGACCTGGGCCGTCGTTCCGGTCGGGACCGCACGGGAACCGCTCCCCACCAGCTCATCCACCACGGCCGTGGGCAAGGCGCCGCTGACGTTCGGCTGGTTCATCAATTTCTCGACCACTTCGTCGGAGATGACGACCCGGCGCCCCTCATAGTTGGTTGACTCCGTGGTGACCGTCTCGCTCTCGACCTTCTTGGGCAAGGGCTTGGCATCGGACTGCCAATCGCGGGCAACCTGATTCCCTGACGGGATGGCAGCGGCGCCACTGTTCGCCTGAGTACCCAAAGCCCCGCTCGCCGCACCGACGTTCACAGGATCGCTTGAGACGGGATCGGGCAACGCCGTCCCCTGGGACGGTGCCTGGGCGGGGTCCTGGCCTGCACTGTCGAACAGGGGCAGATAGCTCAGGGCCAGCAACCCGCCCGCCAACAGGGCAAGCACGATCGCTATCTTCTTGACGGGCAACTCGGCCTGACGTTTCTTGGGCCTTCTGTCGGTCATGGTATCCTCCAGTAACTGCATGATGGCTGACGGATGTCCGCCCGCCCCATTCAGGATCTCTTCCACTTTCGGCTTGGGCAAGAGGGCAGTCGGGATCTTGAGCTCTTTGGCCTTCTCATACAAGAAGATACGTTGCTCAGGAGCGCTCAGTGGCGCGACTTCCAGCTCGAGGGCTGGCATGGCCCGTCCCTTGAGGAGCGCCTTCTGGTTGCGACACCAGGCGTCATCACCCGAGAGCAGGATGGCCAGTTTATGAGGAGATGCCAGGGTATCGTTGTGACGACAGAGCGCCCACAACTCCCCCACCAGCTCGGCAGGCAAGGTATCGGCACGTTCGATGATGAGCAGCAGTCTGGCAGGCTTGTCACCCACCATGCGAAAGAAGCTGTCCGCCAGGGCATCCTGCGCGTTGAACAGGGGACGTGCCACCACCTGCTGCAACAGCAACTGGCGCACATCCGCCATCTTCATGGACGGGCTGCCGATGAGGCTGGCCACCCGCACCGCATCGGGCAGTTGGGCAAGCAGCGACTCGCACAGTGTGCCACGGCCACTGCCTGGCTTGCCGGAGAGAAAAACAAAGGGGTGGTTGAACTCGATCAGGTGCAGCAGCCGGTCAACCAACTGCCGCTGAGAAGGCAGTTTGAGCAATTTATTAGTGGTCACGACCAGACTCGATCACCGCCATCAATTGCTCGTCTGTCACATCGGCCACGACCTGGGCCTGTCCGATCCCGATCGGCAGCACCAGCCTCAGTTTGCCTTCCAGCACCTTCTTGTCACGGCGCATATGGCGAATGAAGGCGGCAAAATCCATATCGGACGGTGCCTTGACCGGCAAATCGGCGGCCAACAGCAGATCGCGGACTCGTGCCACCTCTTGCGCCGTCATGTCGCCACGGGCCAGGGCCGTCTCGGCCGCCAGCATGGTTCCCGCCGCCACGGCTTCACCGTGCAGCCAGTTGCCATAACCCTTCTCCGCCTCGATGGCATGGCCGAAGGTATGTCCCAGGTTCAGCAAGGCGCGCACGCCGTGCTCGGTCTCGTCCTGACCGACCACATCGGCCTTGATCTCGCAGCAGCGGCGAATGGCATAGGAGAGTGCATCGGCATCGAGCTCTTGCAGGCGCGTCATGTTGGTTTCGAGCCAGGAGAAGAAGGCGGCATCCCAGATGATGCCGTACTTGATCACCTCGGCCATGCCGGCGGCAAATTCCCGCGCAGGCAGGGTCTTGAGACAGTCGGTGTCGATGATCACATGCTTGGGCTGATAGAAGGCGCCCACCATGTTTTTGCCAAGAGGGTGGTTGACGGCGGTCTTGCCGCCGACGGAGGAGTCAACCTGGGAAAGCAGTGTGGTAGGCACCTGAATGAACGGAATGCCTCGTTGATAGCTTGCCGCAGCAAAGCCGACAACGTCGCCTATCACGCCGCCCCCCAGGGCGATGAGGGTGGTGTCACGACCATGACTGGTTTCCAGCAGAGCAGACATGATCCGCTCGAAGGTAGCCAGGGTCTTGTAGGCCTCGCCATCCGGCAAGATCAGGTGTTCAACCTGAAAACCGGGCAGCAACTGAATGATCTGCTCAAGATACAAGGGGGCGACGACTGTGTTGGTCACTATCATGACCCGCTTGCCCTTGATCGTCTGCGCCAGCACCTCGGGGCGTTGCAACAGACCAGCAGCTATCTCAATCGGGTAGCTGCGCTCACCCAGTTCGACCTTCAACCTTTCCATGGACGTCCTCTATTGATTACATACCAATCAACTTAACGATTTGATTAGCTACAACTTTTGCACTTTGATCATCCGTCTGGATGACAAAGTCTGCGACTTCTTCATACAGGGCGTTGCGCTCGAGGGCCAGACGCTCCAGCACTTCGCGGGGCGGCTCTTCGGTTTGCAACAGGGGGCGACGCTTGTCTCTCTGGGTACGCGCCAGTTGCTTTTCAATGGTGGTTTCGAGGTAGACCACGATGCCGCGCGCAGAGAGTTTGTTGCGGGTTTCACGGCTCTTGATGGCGCCGCCGCCCGTTGCCAGCACGATACCCTGCTGCTCGGCGAGTTCACCGATCACCTTCTCTTCGCGGATCCGGAAACCCTCTTCGCCTTCAACATCGAACACCCAGCCGATATCGGCACCACTGCGGCGCTCAATCTCATGATCTGAGTCGAAAAACTCCATGTGCAGTTGTTCTGCCAGATGTCTACCTATGGTGCTCTTGCCCGCACCCATGGGACCTATCAGGAAAATATTGCGTTTCTCAGCCATGTCTTTTCGTTAGTAATTACAAACTGTATGGCCCCGGTAAACACTCGACCGGGGTACCTATGAACCTTATCTTGCGATGGATCAGGAGGGGGATTATCTCAATAGAAACCAGGACTGGCAACCGCAGCCCTTACGCCCCAGCCTCATCGGGGCGTAAGGTTATATGTGTTTTACCCTCACATGTAAAGTTTTCAGAGGGCGTCGGTGACTATCCTCGGGGTCACGAAGATCAGCAGTTCACGCTTCTTGTTTTCACTGGTGGTTTTCTTGAACAGATAGCCCAACCCAGGGATATCCCCCAGTAGCGGCACCTTGCTGACATCGCTCTTGATGGTCTGTTGATAGATGCCGCCAAGCACCAGAGTTTCACCGTTGTTGACCAACACCTGGGTGGTGATGGACTGGGCGTTGATGGACACCGCATCCCCGGTCCCGGTCGGCACGGTTTCACCCTTGGTATCCTGAGTCACGGTCAAGTCCAGGATCACCCTGTTGTCCGGGGTGATCTGCGGCGTGACCTTGAGGCTCAGCACCGCCTTCTTGAAGGTGACCGAGGTCGCCCCGCTGGAAGAGGACTCCACATAGGGGATCTCGGTCCCCTGCTCGATCAGGGCCGGCTTCTGGTTGGCCGTGGTGACACGCGGACTGGCGATGATCTCGGCCTTGCTCTCCTTTTCCAGAGCCGAGAGTTCAAGATCCAAAAGGGTGCCATTGGCAAGACGGGCAACCTGGAACGCCAGGGTGCCGGCCGCGTTGGTCACCGGCAGGTTGACGTTGAGTCTGTCTTCTACGTTGGGGCGAGTGATGGTGGAACTGCCATCATTGTTTCCGGCGCCATCATTACCCTCTATGGTACCCGAGGTGCCGTTGCCATGACCGTCTGTCTTGGTCACACCCCAGCGCACCCCCAGTGCCTCATCGAAACCATCATCAATGGTCACCATGCGCGCCTCGATCACCACCTGCTTGACCGGGATATCGAGGATATCCAGCATCCGCTTGACGTTGCCGATAACATCCGCCGTATCCTTGACCACCAGCACGTTGGTGCGTTCATCCACGCTCACCGCCCCTCTGGGAGAGAGCAGCTTGGTGCTATCGGAGGAGAGCAGGGCCGCCACTTCGGATGCCTTGGCATAGTTGATCTGCAGATACTCGGTGTAGAGGGGAGCGAGATCCGCCACCTGGTTGCGGCTCTCCATCTGCTGTTTCTCGCGAGCGGCAATCTCGTCCGCCGGTGCCACCAGCAGGATGTTGTTGTCCAGCCGTTTGTCCAGCCCTCTGACCTTGAGGATGATGTCCAGCGCCTGCTCCCAGGGCACGCCATCGAGACGCAGCGTGATGTTGCCGGAGACCGAGTCCGTGGTCACCAGATTCAGATTGTTGAAATCGGCGATGATCTGCAACACGGTACGAACAGGAATATCCTGGAAGTTCAATGAGATGGGCTTGCCTTGGTACTGCTTCGCCGCCGTGGTGGCCACCCGTTTTTTCACCTCGATGATGAACATCTTGTCGGCCTGATCGTAACGGTAGTCAAACTGGCCGTTCACCGAGAGCTCGAACAGGGTGTCATTGCCCTGGCGGAACACCTCCACCTGGGAGACCGGGGTAGCAAAGTCCTGCACATTGATGAGGTTGAGCTGATCATCAGGCACCCGGGTACCGTGGAACTTGGCCAGCACTTTCTGACCACGGCTGCTGACATCCACCGCCGCCGAACTGTTGTCCAGCGTCACGAGGAACTCCCCCTGCCCCTCCTTGCCACGACGAAAATCCACGCCCTTGACCGAGTTGAAGTAGGCGCCACCCATGTTTGCCTGAGACACGGACAACACCGGCTTGCTGGGGGCAACGGGCGAAGGAGCCACAGTAGGCGTGGCAGCCACGGCAGGCTGAGCCTGATACTGGGACTGGTTCTGGGCAACTCGCTGGGTGTCAATCAATGCAGACTGAGTCACCGGCTGGCTTCTGACGAGCGCAGACTGGCTGGCTGCAACAGGCGCCGCCGAGGAAGCGACCGGCTGCCCTGCCTTGTCTCCCAGCGCCACCAGCAATTTATTGCCCTGCTGATGGACCTGATAGGGGGTGAGCTGATCGAGGGCGATCTTGATGTCGAGCCCCTGCCCCTTCCCCTCCACCAGGAGGTTGTTCACCCCTTGCTGCTTGATGGGCAGGGGATTGACCGTCAGGGCACCGATGGCCCCGGGTACGTGCAGCAGAAGCTGATTGGGTTCATAGGTCAACCTGTCCGTAAAACCGCTGACCGGTTCGCTGAAGCTGAGCTCCAGCAGGAGTTGATCGGCCAGCAGGGGATTCACCTTGACCTCCTGCAACGCGGGTACTGCCCACACCTGAGTGCATCCGCCCAGCCACAGCAGCGCCACACCGGTCATCCTTCTTATTGTTGTTCTCATCTCTGCTCATCCCTGATCATAGTTTTGCGTCGAGATTGGCCATGGCCAGCTGGGTTTCTCGGGTGACCCAGCATCCTTTGCCATCCGGTACCGTCTCCATCAAGTCAACATGCGTGTTCGTTATCTTGATGACCCTGCCCTGATCCAGCCCCATGTGCTGGTTGAGCCCGACGCGCACGGCTTGCCCGTCCGGGGTTTTGATCAATGCCCACAACTGCCCCTGCTTGCCGATGGAGCCTTTCATGCTCAGGCTGGCAAGCGAGTAGCGTTCCAGCACCTCCTTTTCCCGATTGGCCACTATCTGGGCACAGTCCGGCTTGGCCTTGGCATCCAGCCTGGAACTGGTTTCCGGCTGGGGTGCAATGAACGGACTGCGCTGATCGCTGCGTTGATAGACCATGGGAGAGAAGGGCTTTATCTCCGGCAAAGATTCGATCGGTACCGGCTTTCTGGCCTTGGTCTGTTTGACATACTCATCCATGTCCTCCTGTCCCCCACAGGCCGTCAACAGCAGCGCCGACAAGAGAAGTACGCCCGCTCTCATGCTCATGGCTTTTTCTCCACGGTTTTGCCGTTGTACTTGTAGGTCTTGGCCTGCATGGACATACCGATCAGCTCACCCCCCTTCCCCTGGCTGAGCTGGAAAGAATCCAGGATCACGATGCGCGGCAAAGCAGCCATGTCCGCCGTGAACTTGCCAAGTTCGTGATAGGTGCCCACGACCTCGATGCGCATGGGCAGCTCGGTGGAGAACTCGTGTTTCACCTCTGGCTCCCAGTTGATCCTGTTCAATGTCAAACCGTTGTCGGTGGCAATGAAGCTGATGTCATCCAGCAAACCGGCGACTTCGTGGGTGTTGGGCAGCTGTTTGAGCTGGGTGTCGACCAGATGTTCCAGCTGGACCATCTGCTTTCTGTATGCTTCCAGGTTCGCGGCCAGCATGGCCTTGCTCTCGAATTGTCCCTTGAGCTCGGTCTCTTTTGCGGCTTCACGACCCAGAGCCGCCAGGGAATTGGCAATCACGTAGTAATAGAGTGCCCCGCCAAGCAGAGCACAGCAGAAGAAGACAAAGATGCCCTTGGCGATCGGCGGCCAGCGGGCAATGTCATTGAGATCCAGGTCGTTGAGTTGTTGCAGGTTCATTTTTGCCCCTTAGCCACGTTGGGTAGCGCCGTGGCAATCTGGAACATCATGGAGAACTGGCTCAGGGCGATGGGGGCCACCTCGGCCGTGAAAATGGTGCTGAGCTGGGATTGTGTCAGCCAGCCGGAACCGTCGATTCGGCGCATCATGCTGGCTACCCTGCCATAGGCTTCGGTCTTTCCCTTCACGTCTATCTTGTTGTTTTGCAGAGCAAGGCTATCAAGATACACCCCATTGGGGACCAGCACCGGCAGCTGATTGAACAGACGCACAGGGATGTTGCGGCGCATCTGCAACTGCTCGATGAGTTGCATGCGGTCAATCAACTCCTTGCGCCGCTCCTTGAGAAGCCTGATCTCCCCAAGCTGGGTGTCCAGGGTTGCCATCTCCTGCTGCAACCGCTGATTGCGCTGCTGCTGGTAACCGATCTGCTGCTGCACCAGCCAGTCTGCGGCAAAGGCGATGGCTGCCGTCCCCGCCAGGAACAGACCGAACAGGATGCCGAATTGTTTCTTCTGACGCTGCGCCCGAGCCTGCCGCCAGGGCAGAAGGTTTATATTTGACATGGTGTGAAGCTCCTCAGTGCCAGCCCGAGCGCCGTCATGTACTTGGCCCCATGAGTCAGCCCCCCCTCTCCCTGCGGCTTGCCAAAGAGTGCAAAGGGATCGGGATGCAGCACCTCGCAGTTGAGCTCGCTGCCGATTTGTCCGGCCAGCCCCGGCAGCAGGCTCCCCCCTCCGGTCAGCACCAGCCTGGAGAGCTCCTTGTTCCCCGAAGAGCTGCAAAACAGCTGCACGTTGCGCCGTATCTGCAACACCAGGGTGCTGAGGTGAGGCAACAGGACATCCACCTCATGATCCGCAGGCAAGGAGCCCTGGAGCTTAGCCAGCTCCGCCTCTTCCATACTCATGCTGTAAAAAGAGGCCAATGCCTGGCTGTATTGATCACCACCAAAATTCTGCAACCGGGAATAGATGACCTGGCCCCGTAGCAGGGCGGCGAAAGTCAGGGCGCTGGCACCGATGTCGACGATGCCAACCGGTTTCTCCGAGGTTTGCAGGTCGGGCAAGCAGGCAAGCACGGCGCGTCCGAGCGCATGGGCCCCCACATCCACCACCATGGTCGTCATGCCTGCCTCCGTCAGGGCACTGACCCGGCCACTGACGCTCTCGGTCCGCGCGGCACTGAGCAGGACCTCCTGACGCCCGTTGTCGCCCGCCATGCCGAGGATTTCAAAATCCAGGCTCACTTCATCAAGGGGAAAGGGGATGAGTTGCTCGGCCTCGAGCTGAACCTGATTCTCCAGCTCGCTGTCGCTAAGACGGGTATCAACGAGAATGACTTTGGTGATCACGTTGGAGCCGGTAACGGCGGTTGCAGCATATTGACTGCTGCCCGAGATGAGGCGCTTGAGGGCCTTCAGAGACTGGCTGACCCGTTCGATATCCTGCAGCTGATAATCGACCAGAGTGCCTTTGGGAGTGGCGACTTCGGCCACCGATTCGAGATGCAGCTTGCCGGGACGACCGGTAATGGTCACGGCCTTGATGGTCTGGCTGCCGAGTTCGCGCTCGCCGAGGGCAAAGGCGTCGGCGGCGATGCGCACCTGCATGTCCTCGGGCCAGGTTTCGGCGGCGAGCTCGTGGAGGCGCCGGAGCATGGCCTTGTGGAGGGCCGGGCGGAGCGGCGAGCCGTCGGGGAGGCGCGACCAGGCCTCGCGGTAGCTGAGCCAGTCGCGCCAGTGGGAGTCGGCCCGCAGCTGCGGGTCGGGGCTGTCGAGGAGCGGGCGCAGGGTGGCGCGGGCGGCGTCGGTCTCGTTGCGGGCGAGCTGCTGGCGGGCCAGGGCGAAGCGCAGGGCCGGGTCGTCCGGGTCGGTGCGCAGCAGGTTGGCGAGGTAGGCGACGGTGAGCAGGTCGCCGCGCCGGGATTCGATGGCGCGACGCTCCAAGGTCGGGTTGGGCACCATCAGGGCGAAGACGACCGCCACCACGACCGTGAACAGGGTCAGGCCGCGGGGGGCAAGAACGCGCGGGCGCGCGCTATTGCCTAGGGCATCGAAGATCGAAGTCCGCTGCCGCATGGGAGGTTCGGTAGTGGGTGAGGCGCTTGTCGCTGCCGGTGGGGGCCAGGGGGTTGCCGGCCATGCTGAGGGTGCAGCCGGCCACGTTGGCGAGGTCGAATTCGAGGGGCGCGTGCCCGGCCAGGCGGAAGCGTATGGCGCCGCCGCTGCGCGCCCAGCCGGCCAGCCGGGCGTTGGCCGAGGCGAGCATGGGCAGGGCCGGTGGCGCGGGGTTGAAGCGGATCTCGGCGCTGCGGCCGGTGAGGTGGAGGTAGTGTCCCTCTTCGCCCTTCAGCCAGCCGGCGACGCCCTGGCTGGCGGCGAGGTCGGGCAGCCCGATGGCGGGCGGCACGCGCAGGGTGCGCAGGTGGGTGGCGTTACGCACCAGGATGGCGTCGCGGTCGATCGGGCGGGCTAGCACCAGGGTGTTGAAGTTGTTGGCCTTCTCGACGAACTCGGACGGGAACACCGGGTGGATCGGCTGCGCCAGGGCCCACGCATACACCTTGTGGAGGGCGTTGAGGGAGGCCCGCTTGGTGGCCGAGTAGGTGTGGTAGTAGATGTCGATGGGCTTGATCCGGCGCGGCGAGCCGGTGAAGCGGAAGGTTTCGATGACCCGCTCGAAGCCGTAGAAGGGCCCGGTCCACAGGTTGGTGAACACGTTCTCGTTCATGATCGGCGCGTAGGCCTGGAAGTGCTCGCCCAGGCGGATGCCCAGCGGCCCCACCGCGGTGAGGCTGGGGTGGGTGCGGGAGGCGATGGTGTTGCCGCCGTTCATGGTGAGTAGGCCGGCGCCTTCGGCGACCTCGAGGGCCCGCAGCGTGGGGGCGGCGTTGCCCGACCACAGCAGCAGGCGCACCGGCTTGCCGGCCGGGGCCAGGCGCTGGCGGATGTATTCGGTGGAGCCGACGATCTCGCGCTCCAGGCTGGGGATGTAGCCCGGCGGGGTGAGGGTGTAGCCCTGGGCGGCGGTGCTGGCGATGCCCTTGTCCATCAGCTCCGGTGCAAACGTGGTACTGATGCCCAGGCCGCCGTCCATGTAGTCGCTGCCCAGCAGGTTGCCGCCGATGCCGTAGGTCAGCGACAGCAGCAGCACCATGGCGATGGTGTAGCGCGCTGTCTCCGCAGCGGCTACTGCAGCGCCGGTGGATTGCGCGTGGGTGGCGCCGCTGCCAAGGAGCAGCGCGGCGGCCAGTGCTTTGAGTGCTGTGGAAAGAAAGGACGACATGGGTGATTTCTCCTGTGCTCGGTCTCTCGCTATGAGGTAGCGCCCGCGCGCTGCACGCGCAGGCCCGCAGCCAGGCCCACGGTGGCCACTGTCAGCAGCACGCCGACGGCGACCACCGCGCCCGCGTAGCCGAAGGCCGTCACGGCTACGGCCGTCACGAACGGGGCGATGATGCTGCCCACCCGCTCGATCAGGCGGAATGCGGCCAGTGCCTGCTCGGGCGTAGCGGTCGCCCCGCTCTCCGGCTGGTGCTCGAACACCTCGGTGGTCAGCGCGATTTGCGGCGACGACTGCAGCGCCTGCCCGAAGCCGAGCAGCGCGCAGCAAGCCGCCATGCCCCAGACGCCGCCAAGCAGCGGCAGCGACAGGCAGGCAGCCACGCTCAGCACGCCGCCGAACACGATGAAGGGTTTGCGCCGGCCCAGCAGGTCGGACCAGTGCGCGACCAGCGTTGCGGTGGACGCAAAGCACAGGAAGTACAGCAGCAGTACCCGGCCCGCAATCGCTGGAGGCTGCTGCAGCTCGCTCATGTACAGCGGTACCACCACCGACAGCACGGTCACGGCCACCAGGCGGCCAGGAAGGGCGGAGCCCAGGATCACGCACACCGCACGCGGCTCGCGCAGCACGGCCCAGTAGCCGCGCCACCCACCCGTCGTCGCCAAGCCTCGTTGCACCGCCTGCGCGCTGGCCGGGGCGAGCGACAGACGCATGGCAGCCATCAGGGCTGCGGCCATGCACAGTGCACACGCCACAAAGCCCGCCACGTCGCCCGCACGCGCAGCGATCATGCCGCCGAACGGTGGGCCGACGATGCCCGCCGCCACGATGGCGGACGCCACCTCGGCCAGCCCGCGCGCGCGCTGCTGGGGCGGAGTGATGCGTACGATGGCCGTCTGCACCAAGATCAGCGCCAGCCCGTAGGCAGCGCCCCCCGCGGAGCGCAGCGCGATGAGCGCCCAGGCGTCTTGGGCCCATGATGTGGCGGCCAGCGCGAACATGCCCACCAAGGCTGAAAGCACCAGGCTCCAGCGCAGGTCGAAACGCTTGGCCAGCGCGGGACCTGCGGGCTGTGCCAGGGCTAGTGTGGTCATGAAGGCCGCTACGGGCAGCCCGGCGACCATGGTGGACGAGAGCGAGGCGTCGAAAGGCCGCATCTCGCTGGCGAACACTGTGAAAAAGGGGCGCAACAACTCTTCCGACAAGGCCACCAGGAACACCGTGAGCCGTAGCAACGTGAGCTGGCTGGCCACGGCCGACGGCATGGACGACGTGGCTTGCGCATGCGTACCGCCCTGGCTGCTCTCTAGGGCTTCCACCAACTGGATGCTGCATTCAGCTGCGTCACGCCTATGCGCCTGTGCTGCGTCTGCAGGTACGACGTGGCGGCGTTGCCAGCGCAACTGCACGCGCTGCCATCCGCGTGCCTGGGCAAAGGCCGCCAGCGGGTACAGCAGCGACTTGCGCCACAGGCCGCGCGAGAGTTCTCGTACCAGAACGGCCGCAATGACCAGGGCCAGAACCAAGTCCAGCAGCATGCCGCCGAGCTGTCGGTTCACGTAGTCCGACGGATAGCCCACGACGATGCGGCCGCCGTCGCCTGTCACATTCACGGAGCGCAGTGAGAAATCTTCCCCGCCGCCCTTGCGCTGTGCGGCGGGAACGTCCACACCCCAGGTGGCGTGGATGGGGGGGGCGTCGCCCCGGCGCAGGGCCAGATAGCTCAGTTCGGGGGCTTTGGCAAGCTGCTTGCGGAACAGTTCGTCGATGCCGGCCAGGCCACTCCAGGGCACGCCCGAGGCCAGTGCGCGCGCGACCTGACCCGACAGCGTGTGGCCCACTGCATCGGCGTTGCTCTGGATCTGCAGGGTGACAAACGGGCGTGCGGCCTCGCGGGCAATCCACACCATGACCGATGGAGCCGCTATGCCGGACAGCAGCAAGGCGATCCACAGGGGGTGGCCGTACCGCGTCGTCTTGCGTGCGTCGCAGGTGCGCTGCACGGACTCCATCACGCGTGAGCTCCAGCGTACCAGCGCCCACCAGGTCAGGAACAGCGTGCCGAAGATCAGTGGCAGGGCCTTCAGCACCATACTGGTCGCTGCATCATGGGCCTGCTGTCGCACGGGGCCTGGGTCTATCACCGCCCAAAGGGTGGCGGCCGGCGCTCCCGTGGAGTCGAACATGGCCGTGCCCACGAAGACGCCGCGCGCGGTGGTGCGCACGCTGGGCGGGTGGTCCGGCCCGCCGCTGAGCAGGGGCGCGCTCCAGCGCGCGTCAATGGCCGTGCGCAATGCCTCGTCGCCCGCCATGGCCACGGGGTCGCCACGGTTGGTCTCGACGAAGACCGCGCGCAGGGACTGGTCCTCGGACTGCATACGCTGTAACCGCTCCACCAGCGATGTCTGGTCCGCCACGGCAACGCCGAACTGCATGCCGCGTTCGCCTTCGTCAGTCACCTGCTGCACGAGCCGGACCACGCGGTCCTGGGAAAGCTGGGTCAGCAACTGCTCGGTGCGCCAGACAATCAGCACCAGCGAGAGCCCGAACAGCGCCAGGGAGAAGATAGCGGCGAATACCAGTGACTCGCGGCGCAGGCGCTGCCGCAGGGTTGCAAGGCCTATGATGGCTGCCGCGCCGTCATGGGCGCTGGGGACAGGGCGAATGTCGTCACTCATGGGAAATTGCCTTTTCCTGCGGGGTGCATGTGGCGCTGTATGGCTTTGCAATGCGTGGGTTGTCGTGCAAACTCGCAGCCTTTCCGATGGAGTCGCTGGTTTGCCGTCGTCGATACCACTCTTGCCCCCCGCTTTGTCGCCCGATGCCGCTTTCGCGAATCTTCCTGAATTGCGCACCCGCATCCTGGCGCTCGACGACTTTCCTGCGTGGAGCTCCCTGCGCGATACGGTCATTGCAGCTTTGCCCAACCCTGATTTCTATGTGCGCGAAGACGACGAACAGGGTTTTTTTGCTGCCCACACCGAGCCCCGGGGTGAGACCATCGGCGTTTTCTCCCACGGTGTGTTGGTGGCCTATGCGATGGTCGGGTTTCCCGAACCCGATGCCGCCGATAACCTCGGGGTCGTGACCGGCCTGCAGCCCGCCCGCCATGCCCTGGTGACCCATCTGTCGAGCTGCATGGTGCTGTCGCCCTGGCGCGGCAAAGGCCTGCAGCGCACGCTGCTGGTGGCGCGCCTGGCACTGGCGCACGCGCGCGGTCGGCCGTTGTGCATGGCCATGGTGTCCCTGCACAACCACAGCAGCCGGCACAACCTGCTGCGGCAGGGGCTGCACATCGCGTGGACGGGGATGATCGACGGCCTGCAGCGCCATGTGGCCATGATCGACCTGCAGCATGGGCTCCACTTCGACATGGGCGATGAAAAACTGTTGTTCAGCGACGATTTCCCTGCGCTGCAGCAGGCTGGTGCGGAGGGCTATGCAGGCATTGGCGAGTTGCGCGACGCTGCTGGTGTGCGACTGCGGTACGTGCGGCACCTGCATCACGACCGGGCTCCCTGGTAGGTGATCGCGACGACAGTGATGTCGTCGGCCTGCGCAGCGCCGGCTTCGAAGGTGCGTACGGCCTGAACCACGCGCTGCGGAACGCCTCCGGCATGGCCCTTGTGCACCGGGTCGGCACCCACGGCCACCATGGCGTCGAGCAATGCCTGATCGCCAAACAGCACGCCCTCGGCGTTGTTGGCCTCGGTCACGCCATCGGTATAGAGCAGCAGGGTTTCGCCTGGAGACAGCAGGGTTTCTCCTTCGGTGTATTCCTGACCTTCCATGACCGCCAGCGCCATGTTCGAACCCCGCTCAAAGAAGCTGGCCTGGCCGTCGCGCAGGCGCACGGGCGGGTTGTGGCCAGCGTTCACATAGGTGAGCTTGCCACTGCGCAAGTGCAGTACGCCGTAGAACACGGTGACGAACATCATCTGGTCGTTCTCGGCGCAGAGCTGGTCGTTCAGCGCTGCGATGGTCGCTCCGGGGAAGCGCAGGAACAGTGCGTTGCTCTTGAGCAGAGTGCGCGAGATAGCCATGAAGAAGGCGGCAGGAACGCCCTTGCCCGAGACATCGGCCACGACCAAGGCCAGGTGCTCGTCGTCGATCGGGAAGTAGTCATAGAAGTCGCCCCCCACCTCCTTGGCCGGAATCATTGTGGCCGCGATGTCGATCTCACCCAGATCCGGCGCTGAACGCGGCAGGATGGATAGTTGCATCTGGCGTGCGATTTCCAGTTCCTGTTGCAAGCTGGCGAGCATGGCTTGCGTCTGCACGGCCGCCTGCAGATCGCGCAACAGCTTCAGGAGGCGGCTTTGCTGTGTGCTGACCAGTCCGGACATGCGGCCCAGAATCCCTGCCAACTCGGCCAACTGATTCGTGCTGCCCGGTGGCACTATCTCGGAGCCCCCTGTCGGCGCTTCCGACCGGGTGCTCAGCGCTGCCAGGATTTCCTCGCGTGATGTGGGATCCAGGCTTTCTGCCAGGGCGCGCAGCTGGTCCCGGATCAGACGTTCCTGCTGATGGCGTGTACGAATGCGTTCCTGCCGCAGGGTTTCGAGATTCAGCAGCTCCGAGCGGATGGCCACCACCCCGCGGGCAATGGCGCCAGACTCGTCTTCGACCTCTTCCTCGCCGTCGTCCAGTGACGCGTCCGTGGCGCCGCTGGCCAGCGTGGTGGCGGTGCTGATCGCCATGCTCTTCGTGGCGGGCCGCAACCTGCAGGTCTTCTACCAGATCCCCTTCGCGATGGTGCAGCTGATCCAGGCCATCCTGGTCATCTGCGTCGCCTCGTCGGACTTCTTCATCCGCCATCGCCTGCGGCGCGTGTCCCGCGGCGCCATGGAAGGC
>ERZ650302.985-NODE-985-length-16050-cov-15.619193_pt1 | contig 16050 bp, 13 predicted proteins | sample MGYA00376238_ERZ650302 | MGnify/ENA primary metagenome ERZ650302 (study PRJEB26733, sample SAMN07839298) | wastewater metagenome | biome: urban; feature: wastewater treatment plant; material: waste water | place: USA: North Carolina | collected 2016-04-28 ... | reverse complement strand
CGAAGAAGATGGCGTCCATGCCCGAAAGCTGCGCCTTCCAATCGTCGGGCATCATTTTCCCGTGCTCGGCGTAATAGTCGCAGCTGGCCCACTCGAAGGTGTGGCATTCCAGCGTGATGCCAAAGCGCTGGGCGGCGGCCTGCGTCACGCGCAGGCCCTCGGGCATGACTTCCTTGCCGATGCCGTCGCCGGGCAGTACGGCGATGCGGTAGGTGCGGGAGGGGACGGTTTTTTCAGGGGTGTTCATGGCAATGCCTTGCAGCGGATAAGAAAGGAAAGAAAAAAGTTCAGGCGGCCGGCCCCAGCAGGCGGGCGAACTCGCCGCCCCAGAGCGTGTGCGCGGGGCCGGAGGCCGCGTGCCCGAAGGGCGTGTCCATGACGAGGTAGCGGCTGGCGCCGCGCGTGGCCGCCAGGTGCGTGCGCACGGCGTCGTCGGGCGGAAACAGCGCGTCGCTGCGCGCCACGGCAATCAGCGTGTCGGCCTCGATTGCGCCCAGCCGAGGCCGCACGTCGAACGCCAGTGCGGCGCGCAGCAGCACGATGAGCGAATACGGGTCGAATTCGCGCGCCCAGGCCGCGGCCATGCGTTCGATGCGTGCCTGTACCTCGGCCGGTGCCAGGCCCTGGGCTGCGAGCACCTCGCGCATGCCGTAGGTCGTGAGCGTATCGACGCGCAGGCGCTGCAGGGCCGCGTGCAGCGCGCCGGGTGCGTAGGCGCCGTTGTTCCATTGCGGGTCGCGCTCGATGAGCGCGCGCAGCGCCGGCAGCTGCATGCTGTCGTGCGGCGGCAGGTGCGTGGAGGAGACGATGGCGGCCGCCACGTCCACGAAGCGCGGGTGGTCCACGGCCCACTGCAATGCCTGGAATCCCCCCATCGACGGGCCCACCACGGCGCGCAGGTGGGTCACGCCCAGCCGCTGGAGCAGCGCGTATTGCGATGCGACGATGTCGCCGAACGTGATGTCCGGAAACTGCCCGCCGTACAGGCGTCCGGTGGCCGGGTCGATGCTCGCGGGACCCGTGCTGCCGTAGCACGAGCCCAGCATATTGGGGCAGACGATGAAGAACCGCTCGGGGTCCAGGGGCCGGCGGGGGCCGATCAACGGCGCCCAGGAGCCTTCGGCCACGCCGCTGCCGTGCGCAAGCAGCGCATGGCTGGCGGTATAGCCGTGCGTGACCAGGATGGCGTTGTCGCCGCGCGCCGACAGCTGGCCATAGGTGGCGTAGGCCAGCTGCACGTCGGGCAGCACCCGCCCGCTGTGCAGGGCGAGCGGTCCGATATTCAGCAGGTGATGGCTCGAAGGCATGGAAGGGTCGTTGGTTGCGGTGGCGCAGCGGATGCCGCGCGCCATCAGTTCGCGCGCTTGGGGATTTTCGGAATGATGGCACCCCACTGGCGGTACTCGCCCTGGATGAGCTGCTCGAACTGCGCGGCTTCCATTTTCATCGGTTCGTGCGCGGCGGCGGCCAACTCCTTGCGAAAGGCCGGGAGGTCGTTCACGGCCAGGGTGGCGGCGGAGAGGCGCTCCACGACGCCCGCAGGCGTCTTGGCCGGCACGCTGATGCCGAACCACGTGCGCTGCGCGAAGCCGTTGACGCCTGCTTCCTGCATCGTGGGCACGTCGGGCAGAAAGCTGCTGCGCTGTCCCGTGGAATAGGCGAGCGCCCGCACCAGGCCCGCATCGAGCTGCGCCTTGGCCGTGGTGGCGCCGTCGAAGACGACGTCCACCTGTCCGGCCAACAGGTCGGTCAGCGCGGCGGCCGAGCTCTTGTAGGGAACGTGCAGCAGCTCGATTCCGGCCGTCTGCGCCAGCAGCTCGGAATACAGGTAGGCAATGCTGCCGATGCCCGCCGAGGCATACGTGATGGCACCCGCGCCGCGCTTCTTGCTGTCGGCGACGAGCTCGCCCAGGTTCTTCCACGGCGCATTGGCCCGCGTGAGCAGCGCCATGCCGCCTTGCGCAAGGCTGCCCGCGCCCACCAGGTCCTTCACCGGGTTGAACTTGAGGTTGTCGTAGAAATAGCCGAAGGTGGGCAGCGACGAGCTCGTGAACAGCAGGGTGTAGCCATCGGCCGGCGCGCTCGCCACGGCCGCCGCACCCAGGGTGCCGCCCGCGCCGGGGCGGTTGTCCACCACCACGGGCTGCTTGAGGACATCGGACAGGTGGCGCGCGGCGATGCGCGCGAGCTGGTCGGTGGTGCTGCCCGCGCCGATGCCCACGAGGAGCTTGATGGGCCGCTGGGGGTAGCCGTTCGCTTGGGCATCGGGGGTCTGCGCCTGAAGCGCGGCGGGCACGGCGCAGGCGATCAGCGAGGCGCCGAGCACGAGGCGGCGGCGGATGGGGGCTTGGGGCATGGCTTGTCTCCTGGGTTTCTTTGAATGGCCTTGTCGAGGCCTGGGGCCAGTTTTCACTAAAAACGGTACGAATAAAATACCCGGATTGGAGTCTTATATTTTCCATTCCGTGAACAATTTCCCCGAACCCGGCGACCTGCATGTATTCGCCACCGTCGTGCGCAAGGCGGGCTTTTCTGCTGCTGCGGAAGAGTTGGGCGCGTCGCCCGCCTATGTGAGCAAGCGCATCCGGCTGCTGGAGGCCACGCTGGCGACCAGGCTGCTGCACCGCACGACCCGCCGCGTCGCGGTGACGGAGGAAGGCGAGCGCGTATTCCACTGGGCGCAGCGCATCCTCGACGACATGGACCATCTGCTGCAGGAAGTGGCCATCACGCGCCGCCAGCCGCGCGGCCTGCTGCGGGTGAGCTGCAGCTTCGGCTTTGGCCGCAACGTGGTGGCTCCCGCCATGTCGCGGCTGGTGGAGCGGTATCCGGCGCTGCAGGTGCGGCTGGAGGTGTTCGACCGGCTCGTCGACGTGGCGGCCGAAGGTTTCGATCTCGACGTGCGCGTGGGAGACGACATCGCCCCGCACCTGATCGCGCGGCGGCTGGCCGACAACCACCGCGTGCTCTGTGCCGCGCCGTCCTACGTCGCGCGTCGGGGCATGCCGCGCGCGGTCTCCGACGTCGCGGGGCATGACTGCCTGGTCATCAAGGAGCGCGACCATCCGTTTGGCGTGTGGAAGCTGCGCTGCGGGGCCGACGAGCAAACGGTGAAAGTGACCGGGCCGCTGTCGGCCAACCACGGGGAAATCGTCGTGCAGTGGGCGCTCGATGGACGCGGCATCGCGTTGCGCTCGCTATGGGACGTGGGCGCGCATTTGCGTGCCGGACGGCTGGTCCAGCTGTTGCCGGAATGGCGGCAGGAGGCGAATGTGTGGGCGGTGTACCCCACGCGGCTGCAGCTGTCGGCCAAGGTGCGGGTCTGCGTGGAGTTTCTGCAGGAGCAGTTTCGCCACCGGCCCTGGGCCAGCGCCGCGCACATTGCGCGGGGGGCGGCATGAGCGCCCCGGCGTGGAGTAGCTGGCTGCCGCCTGAAAGCCTGGCCCTGCTGGCCGCCGCCACCTGGGCCACGGCCAGTTTGTTTTCGGCCGCGGCCTCGGCGCGCATGGGGGCGTTTGCCTTCACGCGCTGGCGCATGGTGTTTGCCGCGCTGCTGCTGTGGGGCATGGCGCTGGCCACAGGCCAATGGCGCAGCCTGTGGAGTGACGGCGGCTCTGCCGCCTGGCAGGCCATAGGGCTGCTGGTGCTGTCGGGCGTGATTGGCATCTTTGTGGGCGACACCGCCTTGTTCGCCTGCATGAACCGGCTGGGGCCACGCCGTTCGGGCCTGCTGTTTGCCACGCACTCGCTGTTCACGGTGGTGCTGGCGGCGCTGTTTCTGGACGAGTCGCTCAAAGGCTGGGCTGTGCCCGGCGGCGTGCTGCTGGTGGGCGGCGTGATGGCCGCCATTGCCCTGGGCAGGCGCGAGGGCGCGGCGCACCGGCTGGAGGCCACGCAGGGCCAACTGGCTGCGGGCGTGGCGTTGGGGCTGCTGTCGGCCCTGGGGCAGTCGGTGGGCACGCTGGTGCTCAAGCCCGCAATGGCTGCGGGGCTGGACCCGGTGGCCGCATCGGCGGTGCGGATGACGGCGGGCTTTGCCTGCCATGCGCTGCTGTGGTGCACAGGGCTGCAGATGGCGCGGGTGCAGTCTGCCCTGCAGTGGCGCGACCTGGCCTACACCTTTGCCAGTGCCGCGCTGGCCATGGCCCTGGGCATGACGCTTATCTTGAAAGCCCTGCAGCATGGCAGCGCCGGGCTGGTGGGCATGTTGTCGTCGGTATCACCGGTGCTGTTGCTGCCGCTGCTGTGGTGGCGCACCGGGCAACGCCCTGCCTGGGGCGCCTGGCTAGGTGCCGCCATGGCGGTGGTGGGGTGCGCGCTGATCCTGGCGTGACGCGCTTGCTGCAGGTGTGGCAGATGCAGGGATAGGAGTCCTGATTTTTATTGCCATTTCCGGCACTAGCGCCCGCCAATAAAGCGCGGGCAGCTATCAAAAAGTGACTGATTCCCTACGGGCAGGGTGCAAGACCAGTCCCGCTTTTCCATCGCTGGCGGTACTTGCTTTGGGGGTTCGTCGGCGCAGGGTGTTCCGGTGGTGGGGCGCTGTCAGGCGGCTGAATGGCCAGCTCCATCCTCGGGGCTGAACAGCTTCACCCGATTGCCGCCCGCGCTCTTGGCTTCGTACATGGCGCGGTCACCCAGGCGCAGCAGTTCATGCGCGCTGCCCGCGTGTTCCGGGTAGATGGCGATGCCGATGCTGGCTGAGATGCACAGCTCGATCCCTTCGGGCGAAATGCAGGGCTCTGCCAGCGCCGAGCGGATTTTTTCCGCCACGGCCAGCGCATCGGCGCCTGAGGGGATGTCGGGCAACAGCACCAGAAATTCGTCCCCGCCCACGCGCGCCGCTGTGTCGGACGAGCGCAGGCAGCCGCTCAGGCGTTTTGCCACCGTCTGCAGCATGAAGTCACCTGCTGCGTGCCCGTAGGTGTCGTTGACGGGCTTGAATTTGTCCAGATCCACAAACATCAAAGCCAACGACGATGACGTGCGCTGGGCACGCTTCACGGCCTGGCCCAGCCGGTCATTGAACAACCGCCGGTTGGGCAATTGCGTCAAGCTGTCAAAAAACGCCAGATGGTTGACTTCCTGCTCCAGCCGCTTGCGCTCGGTGATGTCGCGCAGCACGGCCACGTAGTGGGTGACCTGTCCGTTGCCATCCTTGACGGCAGTGATGGTGATCTGCTCGGGGAACACCTCGCCGTTCTTGCGTCGGCTCCAGAGCTCGCCGTGCCACATGCCCGTGGTTTCAATCGATGTCCACAAGGCGTCGTAGAAATCTGGCGTGTGCCGATCGGAGCGCAACATGCGCGGTGTCTTGCCGATGACCTCGTGGGGTGCGTAGCCTGAGATCTGGCTGAAGGCAGGGTTCACGCGCAAGATGGCCTTGTGGGCATCGGTCACGATCACGCCAGTCTTGCGACTGGAAGGCAATGGCGGCAATCTGCAAATTCAGCTCGGTGCGCTTGCGCTCGGAGATGTCCCGCGCCACGCCCGCCTGCGCGATTTTTGCGCTGGCAGGCGTGAGCGCTTCGTCAATCGTCTGCTGCATGGCTTCGGCCACGGTGTAGCCCCGCATCCGCTCCACCGATGGGCTCACGTACGTGTTGCGCCCGTGAAGGTCCATGGTCCAGATCACGTCAGACACGTTGTCGGCCAGAAAGCGGTGGCGCTCTTCAGACAGCCGCAAGGCCTCGCGGGCTTCCTGGCTGGCGGTCAGGGCTGCCTGGAGCTTGCGATTGTTCCGATAGATGTACAGCGCCACGACCACGGCCAATCCCAGCCCCCAGTCGGGGTCCACGCACATCTTGATGGCGCCTGCCTTGGCGATGTAGGCCTTTTACGCCGGGGTGAAATCAATCGAGGGGGTGGCGGCCACCGCAACGGCGGTGCCGGAGGCGTTGGCCCCGGCGACCAGACTGACGGCCCATGGCAGAGCGGTGGCTATCGCTTTCAGCGAGACAATGAACGGATTGCCGGGGCTCATGCAGAGGGGCGTTGTGGAGGTGATTGTTGGGACTGGCTGTGTCTGATGGCAAGCGAGCCCGCGGTGCCCCAAGCCCCCAGGCCACGCATTCACCGGCATGAAGGCGTTGGTGCTGTAGCGCAGGTGCCACCATCTTCCGTGGCCATTCACTACTCTGGCGCTTCTCTGGCCCGCTGGCGGGTGGGCTCAAAGCAAAAATAGCTGCCACCGCCCGTGTACAGAGCGGTGGCAGCTATCAAAAAGATACTGCTGTGGGGGCGGAGGAGGCGATCAGCCTGCCAGCGCAGCCTTCACGGCGGCAGACACCTGGCCCATGTCGGCCTTGCCGGCCAGGCGGGTCTTGACCACGCCCATCACCTTGCCCATGTCGCCGGGGCCCGAGGCGCCCACTTCGGCCACGATGGCCTTCACGGCGGCCAGCGTTTCTTCGGCCGACATGCGCTCTGGCAGGTAGGCTTGCAGCACCACCATTTCAGACTTTTCCTTGTCAGCCAGGTCTTGGCGGCCTGCGCCCTCGAAGGCGGCGATGCTGTCCTTGCGCTGCTTGATGAGCTTGTCCACGATGGCGACGATGGCCGCATCGTCCAGCTCCACGCGCTCGTCCACTTCCTTTTGCTTCATGGCCGCCTGCAGCAGGCGGATGGTGCCCAGGCGCTCCGAGTCCTTGGCGCGCATGGCGGTTTTCATGTCTTCAGTGATTTGGGCTTTCAGGCTCATGGTGATCTCCTAAAGGTGAGCGACAGGATTTGCACAAAGCCACTTCGGCTAGGCGTGTCGCCGCAGACAGTAGTTCAGCTACGGCAAGGCGGCACAACGACGCTGAAGTGGCTTTGTGCAAATCCTGAAAAACAAAAAACCCGCGCTTGGCGTCCCTAGCGCGGGTTGTGCATCGGCCTGGGCCGGCTGCGATCAGTACAGCTTCTTGGGCAGCTGCATGCTGCGAACGCGCTTGTAGTGGCGCTTGACGGCAGCAGCCTTCTTGCGCTTGCGTTCAGCAGTGGGCTTTTCGTAGAACTCGCGAGCGCGCAGGTCGGTCAGCAGGCCCAGCTTTTCGATGGTGCGCTTGAAGCGACGCAGTGCAACGTCGAAGGGCTCGTTTTCTTTTACGCGGATGGTGGTCATTAGCTAATGTTTTCCAAAAGTGTGCCGTCAGAGGGTTTTCGGGAAGATCGCGCCCAAAAGCCATGCACAGCGGTTGTCCCCGTCTCTAACTAGTATTGGCCGACGGGGTATTGCCAGCAAAGCCGGAGATTATAGCCTTTATCCACGCGCGTGGCGCAATGGACGGGTGTCTCCATGGGGGCGGAGTGCCCGGCGGGACGATTTCGGGCGGGCTGCAACGCAATGGCGCGGAAGTTGCTTCATGTTGTAACACTCCTATTCACCGGTGGGGAGCCCTGGCCATCCGCCCGGGCGGCCCCGCCGCAGACACCATGGCATTCATGCACCGCGTATCGGGTTGGCTGGGTCGGCTCAGTGTGGGCCGCAAGCTCATGCTCATCTATCTGCTGGACCTGACGGCGGTGATCTACGTCTCCAGCATCCTGATCCACGAAAAGTACCTGGCGATCGACTTCACGCGCAAGGAAGTGGTGGGCACGACCTATGCGGCTGTGGTGCGTGACGGGTTGATGGGGCAGTTTCTGGACGCGTCGCAGCAGCCGCCGCTGGTGGCCGATGTGCTCACCCGGCTGGAGGCCGTGCGTGCGGCCCACGACGAGCAACTGCGCACCGCCGATGTCGCCCAGCGGTTTGGCGTGGCGCTGCAGCAACTGGCGGGGCTGCCCCCGGGGGGCTCGCCCACCGTCGATCCGCAGACGCTCACCCGGCAGCGCAGCCAGTTGCTGCGCGAGGGGCGTGAGCTGCTCACCACGGTGGGCAACCAGTCCAACCTGATCCTGGACCCGGACCTGGACAGCTACTACGTGATGTCGCTGGTGGTGCTGCGGTTTCCCGAGTTGCTGCAGGCGGTGCATGACACCGTCAGCTTCCTGAACGCGGCGCCATCGCGGCGCGGGTCGCAGTGGTCGTCCGAGCTGTTGACGCTGGTGGGGCGGCTGGATGCAGTGATGCTGGGCATCGAGTCGGACTACAACCAGGCCTTCATTGCAGGCTCGCCCGAGATGCGTGCCGCGCTGGTGCGCCAGCGCGAGGCGCTCAAGGCAGCGCAGGAGGGCTTTCAGGCCTTGCTGCAGGGCATTGCATCGGGCGAGTCGCGCCTGACAGTGGCAGAGGTGGGTGTGCAGGAGGCCCTGGTGCTGGGCGCGCTGCGCGATGCGTGGTCGGTGGGTATTGTGGACCTGGAGCGCCTGCTGAACCAGCGCGCCGACAGCCTGTTTGCGCGCATGTGGTTGCACCTGGGGACGGCGCTGGTGCTGCTGGGCTGCATCCTTTCGCTCGTCACGCTGGTCGCGCGCCAGATCGCCAAGCCGCTGCAGCAGCTGGCCCGTGTGGCCGACGAGGTGCGCAAGAGCGGCGACCACACGCTGCGCGCGCAGTGGAACAGCCGCGACGAAATCGGCCGCCTGGTCACCGCGTTCAACGAGATGCTGTCGCAGCTCGACCGCGACCGCGTGCTGCAGCAGGAGCTGGCCGCCAGCGCCCGCGCGGCCGAGGCCCAGCGCGAGCTGGTGGAGGCCTTCCCCATCCCCATGGTGGTCACGTCCATCCCCGAGCACGAGGTGCTGCATTCCAACGCGCCCGCCGCCCAATGGCTGGGCGGCCGCAAAACGGACCCCTGGGCTGCGGGGCTGGAGCCCGGCGTGCGCGCGCGCTTCTTCCAGCGCCTGGCGGACCAGGGCTCGGTCGATGAGTTTGAAGTGCGCTGGAAGGGCAGCCCCGAGCCCTCGTGGGCCGTGCTGTCGGCGCGGCGCCTGCAGTTCCAGGGGCGCGACTCGGTGCTCACCGCTTTCACGCCCATCAACGTGCTCAAGGTGATGGAGCAGCGCCTGGAGCTGTGGGCCAAGGTGTTCGAGGCCTCGTCCGAGGGCATCATCATCATGAACGCCGAGCAGCAGATCATCAGCGTGAACAAGGCGTTCTGCCGCAGCACGCATTACGACTTCTACGAACTCATCGGCGAAGGCATGGGTTCGCTGCTGGAAGAGGCCGGGGGCGAGCCGCTGTCTGCACAGATCCGCCGCACCATGGCCGAGAAAGAGTCCTGGCAGGGGGAGGTGCGTTTTCGCCGTCGTTCGGGCGAGACTTACCCGGCCTGGCTCATGGTGTCGGCCGTGCGCGAGAGCAAGGGCGGCGCGGTGGCCAATCACATCGGCATTGCCATCGACATCACCGACCGCAAGCTCAACGAGGAGCGCATCCAGTTTCTGGCGCACCACGATGTGCTTACCGAGCTGCCCAACCGGTCACTGTGTGTGCAGCGCCTCCAGATGGCGCTGGCGCAGGCCCCCATCACGGGCGAGAAGGTGGCGGTGCTGTTCATCGACCTGGACCGCTTCAAGGCCATCAACGACACGCTGGGCCACCACATTGGCGACGGCCTGCTGCGCTCTGTGGCCGCGCGCCTCACGCAGGCCGTGCGCAGCCGCGACACGGTGAGCCGGCTGGGCGGCGACGAGTTTGTGGTGGTGATGCGCGACGTGGCCGGGCGCGAGGACGTGCAGCAACTGGTAGAGCGGCGGCTGATTCCACTCATTCGCCAAAGCCACCCGGTCGAGGGGCACGAGCTGAATGTGTCGTGCAGCGTGGGCATTGCCGTGTACCCCGAGGACGGCGGCGATATCGATGAACTCATGCGCCGCGCCGACGCCGCCATGTACGAGGCCAAGACCACTGGCCGTGACATGGCCCGGTTCTATTCCATCGAGACCGACCAGCGCGCCGTGGCCCGCCAGACCATGGAGCAGCAACTGCGCCGCGCGCTGGAGCGCCACGAGCTGAGCCTGCACTACCAGCCGCGCCTGAGCGCCCAGGGCGCCCAACTGCTGGGCGTGGAGGCACTGCTGCGCTGGACCAGCCCGGTGCTGGGCTCCATACCGCCCAGCGAGTTCATCCCCATCGCCGAAGAGACCGGCATGATCCGCGCCATTGGCAGCTGGGTGCTGCAACAGGCCTGCGAGCAGTGGGTGCGCTGGCAGCAGCTGGTGCTGGATGCGGGCGTGGGCGATGCTGCATCGCCGCACCCGCTGGCCCGGGTGTCGATCTCGGTCAACCTGTCGGCCGCGCAGATGTCCGACCCCGCGCTGGTCGCCGACATCGAGGCGCTGCTGCTGCGCACCGGCATGCCCGCGCACCGGCTGGAGCTGGAGATCACCGAGTCCCAGCTGATGGACAACGCCCATGCGGCCGAGCAGCAACTGGCGGCGCTCAAGGCGCTGGGTGTGCAGCTGGCCATCGACGACTTTGGCACCGGGTACTCCAGCCTGGCCTACCTCAAGCGCTTCGACATCGACCGCCTCAAGGTAGACAAATCCTTTGTGCGCGACATGCTCTCCAACCCTGCCGACATGGCCATCACCCGCGCCATCATCGCGCTGGGCCATACGCTGGGGCTACGCATCGTGGCCGAAGGTGTGGAAGACCTGGCCACGGCCCAGGTGCTGGGTGCGCTGGACTGCGAGGAGCTGCAGGGCTACCACTTCAGCCGCCCGTTGCCGGTGCCGGAGCTGGAGGCCTGGGCCCGCCAGCACCAGCCCTCGGGCGCGCCGGTGCGCGAGGCTGCTGTGCTGGCCTGATGGACTTTTACCCGTTCGTCAGTGCGCAGCGCCAGCAGGCTCTGCCTGCGGCAGTGGCAACGCCTGCGCGCAGGAATATGCGCTGGCCCAGGCCCACTGGAAGTTGTAGCCGCCCAGCCAGCCCGTGATGTCCACCACCTCACCAATGAAGTACAGCCCCGGCTGGGCCTTGCATTCCATGGTTTGCTGCGACAGGGCCTTGGTGTCCACCCCGCCCAGCGTCACCTCGGCCTTTTTGTAGCCCTCGGTGCCCGTGGGTGTCAGCTCCCAGCGGGCCAGTTGCTCGGCCAGCTTGGCCAGGGCCTTGTCAGAAGCCTCATTGACAGGGCGCTGCCAGTCGGCCTCGCGCTGCGCCCACGCATCGGCCAGGCGGCTGGGCACCAGCGTGGCCAGCTCATTGGCAATCAGCTTGCGCGAGCGGGCCTTGGCCTGCTGCAGCGCTTCTGGCAAGTCCACCGTGGGCGCCAGGTTCACGGCCAGGGGCGTGCCCTCGCGCCAGTAGCTGGAGATTTGCAGCACCGCCGGGCCCGACAGGCCGCGGTGGGTGAAGAGCAAGTCCTCATCAAACGCCATGCGCTCCTTTTTGGTGCCCGTGCTGATCTGCACGGGCAATGCCAGCCCCGCCAGTTGGGCATAGGGCTGCCAGCCCGCGCCGTCAAAAGTGAGCGGCACGAGGCCGGGGCGCCGCTCCACCAGCGGAACGTTGAACTGCTGCGCCAGCCGGTAGCCCAGGTCGGTTGCGCCGATCTTGGGGATGGACAAGCCCCCCGTAGCCACCACCACGCTGCGGGTGTGCACTGGGCCCTGGCTGGTATCAATTTGATAGCTGCCGGCGCTTGATTCGTGGGCGTTAGAGGCCAAAAAGGCTATATTTTTGACGCTGCACGGCTGCCAGCGCGTGACCTGGCCTGCTTCGCATTCGGCCAGCAGCATCTGGATGATGTCTTCGGCCGAACGGTCGGCAAACAGCTGGCCCTTGTGCTTCTCGTGGAAGGGGATGCCGTGCTTTTGCACCAGCGCAATGAAGTCGGCCGGGGTGTAGCGCGACAGGGCAGAGCGGCAGAACTGCGGGTTCTGCCCCACAAAGTGCTTGTGCGGCGCCCGCACGTCCAGGTCGCGGTTGGTGAAGTTGCAGCGCCCGCCGCCCGAGATGCGGATCTTCTCGGCCACCCTCTCGCTGTGGTCGATGAGCAAGACCTTCAGGCCCCGCTGGCCCGCCTGGCCTGCGCAAAACAAGCCAGCGGCGCCAGCGCCGATGATGACGGCATCAAAAAAAGGGATCGTCTGCACGGGGTGTGAATGCTGTTGGCAAAAAGGGCTGATTGTGCCGACTTTGCCTGCACCGTAGCCCCCCGCCCGTGGAACACGCGCTGATCGTGCCAGCTACCGCCGCGCAAGGGCCGCCCCGCCGCGCTGGCGGTGTCCCCCTTCCCGAATGGCGCGGCCATTCGAGAGAAGGGGGAAGCGGCGCAGCCGCACAGGGGGATGCTTAGAACGCCGCGCGCAGCGTCACGCTCACGTTGCGCGGGTCCGCATAGTTGCCGTAGTCCAGATTGGCCCAGTATTTCTGGTTGGTGACATTGTTCACCGCCAGCGTGGCGCTGAGCTTGGGGTTGAACTGCCAGGACGCGCGCAGGTTGAGGATGGCCTTGGGCGACTGCTTCACCGTCACGGTGCCGCTGGGGTGCGGGATGTTGAAGCCTTCAATGGAGCTTTGCCAGGTGAGGTTGCCGCCCACTGACAGCGGCGCGAGCGCGCCCGAGAGCTGGTAGTCCGTGCCCAGCTGCAGCAGGTAGTCGGGCATGTTGGCGTAGATCAGGTCGGTGGGCGCGCGCGTGACCTTGGCGCGGGTCAGGCCCGCACTCACCCGCCACTGCTTGGTGGCCATGCCCGCAAACTCCAGCTCGAAGCCGGTGGATTTGGTGCCATTCACGGCCACATAGGGCAGTGTGCCGTCGGGCAGCGGTGTGGTGATCGCACCGTCGCGCACGCCGAAGTTGTCCTGCTTGGTCTGGAACACCGCAAAGTGCGCCTGGATGCGGCGCTCGAACAGCTCGGCTTTCAGCCCAGCCTCGGCATTGCTGCCGATGACGGGCGACAGCGGATTGTTGTTGCGGTCCTTGTAGTTCTGCGGGTTGAAGATGCGCGCGTAGCTGGCATAGGCCGACAGCGTGGGCGTGATGTCGTACACCGCGCCCACATAAGGTGTGACCTTGCGGTTCTCGTCCTGGATGGCCGAGCGGCCCGCGTAGGCGCCGGTGGTGCCATAGGTGTCGGAGTGGCGGTGCCAGTCGGTCAGGCGCAGGCCAGTGAGCACCGACAGCGGATCGGTCACGCGCCAGCGTGCCGAGGCGAACAGGCCGGTCTGCTGCGTGATCTGCGTGCGCCAGGCGCCTGTCTTGGAGTAGGTGGGCGCAGGCGCATTGCCGTCCCAGGTGTAGATGTTGGGGATCACGTAGCTCCAGCCCGCCACGGACGTGTAGCCATCGGTGCGCGAGGCGGTGCGGGTGGAACTCATGCCCACCACCAGGTCGTGCTTGCGGCCGCCCAGCTCGAACTTGCCCGACAGGTACGCGTCCACCGTGTCCTGCTTTTCGCTGCCGCCGTTGACAGCGGCATACAGCGTGGTGCCCGCGCCCGTCACGGGGTCGATGAATGGGGCCCTGGACGTGGTGGCGCCGTAGCCGTAGGTGCTCAGACGGAAGGTGTCGCCCTCGGTGTGGTTCAGCGCCGCCTTCAGGCTCCAGTCGTCGTTGAGCTGGTGGTCCAGCGTGGCGTACAGCGTGCCGGAGGTGCGCTCCCAGCGTGTCCACGATGGTGAAAAGCTGGTCGAGATCGGCAGGTCGATGGGCACGCCCGTGGTGGCAAAGCGCGGGATGGTGCCCCAGATCGGCGCCTTGGGGTCGTTGGACTGGCGCTGGTAGCCCAGCGACACCACGGTGGCGGTGCCGATGTCGGCCTCCACCGCGGCGAGCAGGGCGGTCTTGTCCTCGGAGTAGCGGTCGCGGAAGCTCTCTTTCTTCTGCGGGGCTACGACCAGGCGGCTGCGCACGCTGCCGTCGCTGTTGAGCGGTGCGTTCAGGTCCAACTCGCCCCGGTACAGGTTCCACGAGCCTGCCGTGAGCGCCACAGAGGCCGCGAACTCGCGCTGCGGGCGCTTGCGGATCATGTTGATGGTGGCCGAAGGCACGCCCACACCGGTCTGGATGCCGTTGGCGCCGCGCACGATGTCGATGCGCTCGTACAGCGCGGTGTCGAATTCCTGGTTGGTGCTGCTGCTGTAGCTGGGCAGGCCGTCGGTCTGGAAGTCGGTGATCTGGAAGCCGCGCGCGTAGTACAGCGGGCGCTGCGTGTCATAAAAACTCACGGCAATGCCGTTCACGTTGCGCAGCACGGCGTCGATGCTGGTGAGCGACTGGCGCTCGATCTGCGCGCGGGTCACGGTGCTGGTGGACTGCGGGGTTTCGCGCGGCGTCAGGGGCAGGCGGGTGGAGGCGCTTTCGCGTGCGCCAGAGATGGTGATGCTCCCCAGCGCTTTGGGCTCCTGCACCAATTCATCGGGGGCACTGGCTGGGGTCTGCTCGGCGGGCTGCGGCGCGGCAGTGCCCGTTTGGGCCCAGGCGGGGCTGAAGGTGAAAACGGCGACCGCCAGGGCAATGGGATGCAGGCTGGGGGCGGCAGCACGGCGGCTGCCAGCAGGGCACGATGAGCGCATGCGGGGTTCCTGAAGGGGAGGGTGAGGACACTGGCTGGCGGCGCAGCCCCTTCAGGACGCACGGCTTGCTAACGGAGCCGTGCATTGTAAATTTATTGAGAATAGTTCTTGTTTATTTGTTTCCAGGTGTTGTTGCGGAACGACGACCAGCGGGTGGGTGCACGCATCGCGCGGGCGCCGTACACGCACCAGGCCAGCTCAGGCTGCAGATGCGCGCAGCGTGTTCCTAGCCTTTCCAGGTGAACGGAAACTTCAATTGCTTGATGAATCCGTTGGGCACGTAGTCGCCCAGCACGCCGTAGTGCTCAGGCCATAGCTTGGTGCTTTTGACGGCGGTGCCGAACAGGTAGTCCAGAAACGCGAAGTGCGCCGCGTAGTTTTTGTCCAGCGCTTCCTGGTCCTGGCTGTGGTGCCAGTGGTGGAAGTTGGGCGTGACCAGCACGTAGCGCAGCGGGCCCAGGCGCACGCTCACGTTGGCATGGTTGAACACCGCCTGGAAGCCCACGATGACGATGTACGCATCGATCACTTCCTTGGAAAAGCCCAGCACGTAGATGGGCGCCAGCACCATCGAGCGGGTGATGATCAGCTCCAGGATGTGCTGGCGCGAGCCGGCCATCCAGTCCATGCTTTTGACGCTGTGGTGCACGGCGTGCAGGCGCCACAGCAGCGGCACCTCGTGGTAGGCGCGGTGCGTCCAGTACTGCACCAGGTCGGCCACCAAAATGATGAGGAACAGCGCCACCCAGAAGTTCAGCCCCTGCACCCAGCCGCGAATGCCGTCGTTGGCGGCCCAGCCAAAGAACTTGTGCACGATGAGGTTGGTGGCCAGCAGCACAAAGCCCACGACCATGTGGTTCACGATGAAGTGGTGAAAGTCCGTCTGCCACTCGGCCCGGAAGACAGGCTGGTTTTTGCGGTGGGCAAACAGCTTTTCAATGAAGATGAAGATCAGCGAGCTGCCCAGCAGATCAAGGATGAACCAGTCCAGACCAATGTAGGGCGTGTGGTCCGGGAAGTTCGGGTCCACCTCTACCTTGTGCCCACCCAGCAAGGCTGCCAAGGCCACCATGGCGAAGGCGAACGTTGCCAGCCACCGGGCGCGGTTGAACAGGATGTTGACCAGCGAGATACCGCCCGCCGCGGCCATGGCCGCCAGCATGATGGTGCGGATGACGTTCACGTCGTAGCTCTTGCGCAGCTCGGGCGTGGTGAGGTACTGCGGAAAGTGAAACGCCAGCACGCCCAGCAGGCACAAAATGGCCAGCGTGAGCGCGATGACGCCAGACACCAGCCCCTTGCCCGTGCGCAATGCGCCGTGGCTTTCGGTGAATTCGTTGAGTTTTTCTAGTTCGATCATTGTTGGTTCCTCCCTTGCATCCGAGAGGGAAAGCCTCGGATGCCCGCGCGAGTGTAGCGAAGCAGGCACGGCGCGTGCATGTTGTGTGATCTGGCGCAAAGCATGGTCCAGCGGATCGGGCCCCACTCCTAAAATCGCAGCATGAACATCCCTTCACACCAACTCAGCATGACCGTGCTCATGTCGCCCGACATGGCCAACTTTTCGGGCAACGTGCACGGCGGCGCCATCCTCAAGTTGCTCGACCAGGTGGCGTATTCGTGCGCCAGCCGCTATTCGGGCTGCTACACCGTGACGC
>ERZ650302.982-NODE-982-length-16065-cov-21.029482_pt1 | contig 16065 bp, 14 predicted proteins | sample MGYA00376238_ERZ650302 | MGnify/ENA primary metagenome ERZ650302 (study PRJEB26733, sample SAMN07839298) | wastewater metagenome | biome: urban; feature: wastewater treatment plant; material: waste water | place: USA: North Carolina | collected 2016-04-28 ... | reverse complement strand
ACGATGGCGGTCACCACCTTCAGGCTGTTCGGGTTCAGGCTTTCCAGGAAGTTTTTGCCGCCCGCGTCGGGGTGGGCGTCGCTGAACAGGCGGTCGTACATGCGCACTTCGGCGTTCACGCCGTCGGCCACGCCCACCCAGGTGATGGCGGCTTTCACCTTCACGGTGTCGGCGCCGGGGGTGCCGCTCTTGGTGTCGGGCACCACGGTGGCCAGCACTTCGGTGATGTTTCCATCTGCATCTTTAGTGCAGCCTGTGCATTCAATGACGTAGCCGCCCTTCAGGCGCACAGTGTTGCCGGGCAGCATTTGACCGTCCGCCCCTGGCCGGGGCGGATAAAGGCGCTTGTAGCCCTTGGGCGGCACTTCGGCGAAGTCTTCGCGCTCAATCCACACTTCTTTGCCGATGGTGAAGTGGCGCACGGGGCTTTCCACACCTTCGGGTGGGTGGGGCAGGGCGGGCAGTTGGCAGGGCTCCAGGTGGCCGGGGCCCATCACTTCGTCCCAGTTGGTCAGCACGAGCTTGACGGGGTCGAGCACGGCCATGCCGCGGTGGGCCTTGGCTTCCAGGTCTTCGCGCAGGCAGCCTTCCAGGGTGCTGTAGTCGATCCAGCTGTCGGACTTGGTGACGCCAATGCGCTCGGCAAACATCTGGATGGCGGCGGGCGTGTAGCCACGGCGGCGCAGGCCCACGATGGTGGGCATGCGGGGGTCGTCCCAGCCGTTGACTTTGCCCTCCTGAACCAGTTGGGCCAGCTTGCGCTTGCTGGTGATGACGTAGGTGAGGTTCAGGCGCGCAAATTCGTATTGCTTGGGCGCGGGGGCGGCCAGCAGGCCACCTTCGCAAAGGCGGTCCATCAGCCAGTCGTAGAAAGGGCGCTGGTCTTCAAATTCCAGCGTGCAGAACGAGTGGGTGATTTGCTCCAGCGCATCTTCAATGGGGTGCGCAAAGGTGTACATGGGGTAAATGCACCATGTGTCGCCCGTGTTGTGGTGCGTGGCGCGGCGAATGCGGTAGATGGCCGGGTCGCGCATGTTGATGTTGGGCGAGGCCATGTCGATCTTGGCGCGCAGCACGGCTGCGCCGTCGGCCAGCTTGCCACCCTTCATTTCGCGAAAGCGCGCCAGGTTTTCTGCCGGGGTGCGGGTGCGGAAGGGGCTGTTGACGCCGGGCTTGCCAAAGTCGCCCCGGTTCACGCGCATTTCTTCGGGCGTTTGCTCGTCCACATAGGCGTGGCCGGCTTCAATCAGGTATTCCGCCGCGCGATACATGAAGTCGAAGTAGTCGCTGGCCTGGTAGGGCGCGGCGCTGCCGGGGGCCTGGCCGAGCTGGGCCCAGTCAAAACCGAGCCATTTCACCGCGTCGATGATGCTGTTGACGTATTCGGTGTCTTCTTTTTCGGGGTTGGTGTCGTCAAAGCGCAGGTGGCACACGCCGCCGTAGTCACGCGCCAGGCCAAAGTTGATGCAGATGCTCTTGGCATGGCCCACGTGCAGGTAGCCGTTGGGCTCGGGCGGGAAGCGGGTGCGGATCTTGGCGGGGTCGGGCTCGCCCTTGGCGTGGTGGGCGGCGTCGCCGGGGCTGCCTGCCCAGCGGCGGGTGGCATAGGTGCCTTTTTCCAGATCAGATTCGATGATCTGGCGCAGAAAGTTGCTGGGCTTGACGGCTTCGGGGGCTGCAGCGGTGGCTGCAGGTTGTGTGTTGGCGGGGGTGGGGGTACTCATTCGCCCATTTTAGGCGGCGCTTACGTGGCAAATGGCACAGGTGCCGCTGGCGCGTGTACGTCCAGAAACAATATTGCGGCGGTTTTGTGCCATCCTTTTGGGCACCTGGTGCGTTATGCACGGCAGAGGCCAACCCCGCCCGTGGGCCGCCTCCCCTCAAAAAGGAGATTTCCATGACGAAAACCCGTTCTATCCAAGCCATGGCCGCAGCGGCCGGCGTGGCCCTGGCGCTGCTGACTGGCGCCGGTGCTGCCCAGGCGCGTGATGTCAATTGGTCGATTGGCGTGAATTCGCCTGGCGTGTCGGTGGGCGTGAGCAACGGCTACGGTTACCCCGTTTATGTGGCTCCCCCGCCGGTGTACGTGGCGCCGCGTCCCATTTATTACGCGCCACCGCCACCCCGCGTGTACTACGCGCCCCCCCCAGCGGTGTACTACGCGCCGCCCCCCGGCCACTATTACCGTGAAGGCCATCGCGGGCATCGCCACCACCGCCACCACGGTGACCGTGACTGGCGCTGAACGTTAGGGGCCCCTGCGGCCCTGGCTGCGCACCATTCCCCTCGCGCTTCGTGCGTCGTCACCGCCGAAGCGCCTTCCCAGCGCCTTGCCTCTTTGGGGCAGGGCGCTTTTTTGCGGCCTGTGCAAACGGCGCGGCAAAAAGGCGCGGTATTCTGGTGCCGCGTGTTTCTTGTGTTTCCAGAAGAAGCCGCGCTCAGCCTTGCTTGCACCATCATCACCGCCCTATGTCTACTGCCCCGTTGGTTCGCCCCATTCAGCCTGAAGAGGTGGAGTGGTGCGCCGTGCGTGCGCAGGGGCCGGGTGGGCAGAACGTCAACAAGGTATCAAGCGCAGTGCATCTGCGCTTTGATGTGCGGGCCTCTGCGTTGCCAGAGGCGGTGAAAGAGCGCCTTCTGGCCTTGCACGATTCACGCATCACGCAAGACGGGGTGGTGGTGATCAAGGCCCAGCAGTTTCGCAGCCAGGAGCAGAACCTGGCTGACGCCATGGCCCGGCTCAACGCGCTGGTGCAATCGGTGGCTGCGCCGCCGCGCGTGCGCCGCGCCACCAAGCCCACGTACGGTGCGCAGCAGCGCCGCCTGGCGGGCAAGAGCCAGCGGGGCGAGACCAAAGCGCTGCGCGGGCGGGTGCGCGGCGGGGATTGAGCGGCCAGCCCACACCGCGCGGCGGCTACCACCGCTGGGGTGCCACGAAGAGGGTTGATTCGCAGCATGGGCGGAACAATCCGTCCTTGTTCGGCGGCTTTTTCGGCGGGACGATCTCTTCTACAGTACGAATACTCACAAGAGGTGTTCCATGTCCACGCATTCTTCCGCTCTTTCTACCCCTGCTTCTGCAGCCGTGCCCGCACTGTTCGTGTCGCACGGTGCCCCCTTGTTTGCGCTGGAGGCCGGTGAAACCGGCCCGGCGCTGACCCGCTGGGGCCAGGAGCTGAAGGCGCAGTTTCCGGGCCTGCGCGGCGTGGTGGTGATGTCGCCCCACTGGATGGCGCGATCCCCCCTGGTGATGGCGGGTGCGCAGCCCGCTACGTGGCACGACTTTGGCGGCTTTCCGCCCGCGCTGTACCAGTTGCAGTACCCGGCCCCAGGCTCGCCTGCATTGGCGTCTGAAGTGCTGGAGTTGCTGGGCGCTGCGGGCATTGCCGCGCAGGGCGATGCAGCCCGGCCCTTTGACCATGGTGCCTGGGTGCCGATGATGCACTTGCTGCCGCAAGCCGATGTGCCCGTGGTGCAGGTAGCGCTGCCCGTGGGCGCAGGCCCGGCAGAGGTGTATGCGATGGGCGCTGCCTTGCGCAGCCTGCGCAGCCAGGGCGTGCTGGTGGTGGGCTCTGGCAGCATGACGCACAACCTGGCGGAATTCTTTGGCGGTGCGCGCGAGCCCGCCCCGTATGTGCTGGAGTTCAGCCGCTGGATTGAAGACGCTTTGGCACGGGGCGACCTGAAAGCCTTGCTGAATTACCGCAGCCAGGCCCCGCACGCTGCCCGCGCCCACCCCACGGACGACCATTTCCTGCCCTTGTTCTTCGCGCTGGGCGCAGCAGGCGACGATTTGCGGGCAAACTACCTGAGCCGCGAAGTGATGTACAGCATGCTGGCCATGGATGCCTTTTCGCTGCACCCGGTGCACTGACCGCCACCTGTTGGCTCCTGCACCAAGAGCCCGCCTGGCGGGTGCTGGCGCCCAACTTTTCAACCTGCCTGAGGTGACTGGATATGCTTGATTTGCCACTGACCTTTTTGCAACGCCCCGCCACCGCCACTACGCCCCATCCCTGGTTGCTGGTGCTGATGCACGGCGTGGGCAGCAACGAGCAAGACCTGTTCAGCCTGGCGCCCCAGATACCAGACCGCTTTCATGTGCTGAGCCTGCGGGCGCCGTTTCGCATGGGGCCGGGTTCGCATGCGTGGTTTGATTTTTCCATCGAGCCCAATGGCGAGCGCACCATCAACGAAGCGCAAGAGGCACAAAGCCGCGCGCTGGTGGCGCAGACGATTCAAGCCGCCAGCGAACAACTGGGCATTCCGCCTGAGCGGGTGGTGGTGGGCGGCTTCAGCCAGGGCGGCATCATGGCGCTGTCGTTGCTGCTGACGCAGCCAGCGTTGATGCACGCTGCGCTGGTGTGGCACAGCCGCCTGTTGCAACAGGTGGTGCCCCTGACAGCGCCTGCAGATGCACTGCACGGCAAGCGACTGTGGCTGAGCCATGGCACCTACGACAACGTGATCCCGCTGGCCCACGCCCAGGCCATCGCGCACCACATGGCTACGCTGCCTGTGTCGGTGGCGTACCACGAGTTTCCCAGCGCACACGAGATCCGGCCATCCGAACTGGCGGCCACGGTGGCGTGGCTGGAGTCCCTTTCGACGACGCCGATGGCGTTCTAGCCCTGGGGCGAGCGGGGCGCGGTCTACATCGCGTTACCGGCGCCTCACCCAGCGGGTTTCCAATCCAGCAAGCCCCACTGCGGTAGGGGCAGGGAACGCCTGGCGCCTCAGCCACTCGGACAAGGGTTGTTCCTGTTTTGACCTGAGGAGACCTGATGCCCGATCACGAAACCCCCGAGTTCCGCCCCGCGCCGGAGCGCGCATCGTCCACCCCCCGGGTCATTGCGGCCGCGCTGGCCTGCGCGGTAGCGGCCGCAGCTGTCTGGTGGTACTGGCTGCGCCCTGAACAGGCCACCGTGGCGCCGCCCCCTGTGGCTGCAGCGCCAGAGGCCCCAGTGGCCCCGCCGCCCATGCACGAGGCATCGGGCCCCCAGAATCCTGTGGACGCCCTGGCACCGGCAGACCCTGCCTTGCCTGCGCTGGCCGAGTCTGACCAACGGGTCACGGCCCTGCTGGCCGAACTGCTCGGCCGCGACAAACTGGCGTCGTTTTTGGTGACCGATGGCTTTGTTCGCCGTGTGGTCGCCACCGTGGACAACCTGGCCCGCGCCCATGCCCCCTCGCGCATGTGGCCGGTGCAGCCCATGCCGCAGCGCTTTGTGGTGGATGACCAAGGGGACGCAGGCACCACGATCTCTGCCGCCAACGCGGCCCGCTACAGCGCGTTTTTGACGTTTGCCGAGGCGGTGCCGCTGGATTCTGCCGTGGCGCTCTACGCGCGGCTGTACCCGCTGTTTCAGCAAGCGCACGAAGAACTGGGCTACCCCAAGCAGTACTTCAACGACCGCCTGGTGGCCGTGCTGGACCACCTGCTGCTGGCGCCCGAGCCGCAGGGCCCGCTGCGCGTGAAGCTCACGCCAGTGAACACCGAGGTGCCCAACCTGCGCCCATGGGTGCGGTATGAACTGGTGGACCCGGCGCTGGAATCGCTCTCCAGCGGGCAGAAAATTCTGGTGCGCATGGGGCCCGCCAACGAGGCGCGGGCCAAAGCGCTGATTCGCGAGCTGCGCAAGCGTGTGGCCACCAGCGCGCTGCAACTCCCGCAACGCTGAAGGGTTGGAGCGGTGGCTGCCGCGCAGCTTGCTACAGCGGCAGCGCCATGGTGCGCTTCACTTCCTTGAGCGAAAAGCTCGTCGAAATCTCACGCACGCCGGGCAGGCTGCGCACATGGGTGCGCACGTAGTCGGCAAACGATTCCAGGTCGGCCGCCACCACCTCCAGCTGGTAGTCGTAGCGGCCCGAGAGGTTGTGGCACGACAGCACCTGGGGCATGGCCATCACCTCGCGTTCCAGGGCCGAGGTGGTTTCGGCGGTGTGGTCGTGCAGCGCCAGTTGCACAAAGCCCAGCACGCCCCAGCCCACGCGCTGGCGGTGCAGGTGGGCGTGGTAGCCCGCAATCACCCCGGCTTCTTCCAGCGCCCGCACGCGCCGCCAGCAGGGTGAGGTGGAAAGTGACACCGCCTCGGCCAGGTCGCCCACGGTGGCGCGGCCATCGCGCTGCAGGGCGTTGAGCAGGGTGCGGTCTACGGGGTCGAGCGGGTAGGGGTGCATGGTGGCTTGCAGGGTGATTGTTTGAGGCAAATTTTGCCCTTTGAATCTGATATTGAGGCAAAGAAGGCGAAATTTTGCCCGTCGATGAGGCCAAGAATCTCCACATCCGACCCGCACCCCGCCTGTGGTCGGCCCATCAGGAGACAAGCATGACCCGCACCACCGACCGCACCACCGCCACCGGTTTCAGCACCCGCGCCATTCACCACGGCTACAACCCCGCCGACCACCAGGGCGCGCTGGTGCCGCCCATCCACACCTCGGCCACCTATGCCTTCCCGGACGTGGCCTATGGCGCGCGCTGCTTTGCTGGCGAGGAACCCGGCTACTTCTACACCCGCATTGCCAACCCCACGCTGGCGCTGCTGGAAGGGCGGCTGGCGGCGCTGGAAGAGGGCGCGGGCGCGGTGGTGTTCGGCTCGGGCATGGGCGCCATCACGGCCACGCTGTGGTCCATGCTGGAGCCGGGCGACGAAATCCTGGCCGACCTCACGCTCTATGGCTGCACCTTCTCGTTCCTGCACCACGGCCTGGGCCGCTTTGGCGTGACGGTGCGCCATGTGGACATGACCGACCCCGCGCGCGTGGCCGAGGCGCTGACTGCCAAGACCCGCGTGGTCTACCTGGAAACCCCCGCCAACCCCAACATGCGTCTGGTGGACATCGCTGCGGTATCAGCTTTGGCCCACGCCCAGGGCGTGAAGGTGGTGGTGGACAACACCTACTGCACGCCCTACCTGCAGCAGCCATTGCTGCTGGGTGCCGATGTGAGCGTGCATTCCATGACCAAGTACCTCGGCGGCCATGGCGACCTGACGGCAGGCGCAGCCGTGTTTGCCGATGCCGAGCTGGCCCAGCGCGTGCGCCTGTACGGCCTGAAAGACATGACCGGCGCCGTGATGTCAGCACAAGACGCCCACCTGGTGATGCGCGGCCTGAAAACGCTGGCGCTGCGCATGGATCGCCACTGCCAGAGCGCTCAGAAGGTGGCCGAATTCATCGCCGCCCACCCGGCTGCCACCGCCGTGCACTACCCCGGCCTGCCCAGCTTTGCGCAGCACGCGCTGGCCCAGCAGCAGATGCGCCAGATGGGCGGGATGATTGCTTTTGAGCTGCGCGGTGGCCTGCAGGCGGGTGTGCGCTTCATGGACGCACTGCAACTCGTCACCCGCGCCGTGAGCCTGGGCGATGCCGAAACCCTGGCCCAGCACCCGGCCAGCATGACGCATTCCACCTACACGCCCGAGCAGCGTGCCGCCCACGGCATTGCCGAAGGGCTGGTGCGCCTGTCGGTGGGGCTGGAAGACCTGGACGACCTGCTCGCCGACATCGGGCAGGCGCTGGACCTGGCCCATGCCATGGACCTGAGCGCAGGCACCAACACGGCGATCAGCCCCGAGCGTGCGGCAGCGGCAGCGCCGTTTTGTAGCGCACCTGCTTGAGCGCAAAGCTGGAGCGGATCTTCTCGATGCCCGGAATCGGCGTGAGCTGCTCCAGGATGAACCGCTCCAGCGCCGCAATGTCGGGCAGTGCCACGCGGATGAGGTAGTCGGAGTCGCCGCTCATCAGGTAGCACTCCATCACCTCGTCGTGCTCGGCAATGCGCCGCTCGAAGTCGGCCAGCGCCTCCTTGCTCTGCGTCTTCAGGCTGATGTTGATGAACACATTCAGCCCCAGGCCCAGCGCCGCCGCATTGGCCAGCGCCACATAGCGGGCAATCACGCCCGCCGCCTCCAGCGCCTTCACCCGCGCCAGGCAGGGCGAGGGCGACAGATGCACGCGGCGCGCCAGCTCCACGTTGGAGAGCGAGCCATCGGCCTGCAACTCGGCCAGAATGCGCAGATCGGTTGCGTCAAGCTTCATATGCTGTCATTTCATTGTGGTGCAGCATATTGTGCTTTTGAAGTGGCGAATTCTGCGCACTTCGGCATCCTATTTTTGGAAAACTTTTCTACAGTGTGCTCCCATGAACGCCCCACTGCCCACCCATCTCCTCAGCCCTCAGGACACTGTGGCTGACATCGACCCCCAAGAAACCGCCGAATGGCGCGACGCCTTTGTGGCCCTGGTGGCCACCGAGGGGCCCGAGCGCGCTCGCCTCATCCTGGCCGAGCTGGTGCACCTGGCGCGCACCCAGCAGATTGGCTGGCAGCCGCAGCTCAACACGCCCTACGTGAACACGGTTGCGGTGCAGAACCAGCCCGTGTTCCCGGGCGATTTGGCGGTGGAAGAGCGGCTGGCGTCCATCATGCGCTGGAACGCGCTGGCCATGGTGGTGCGGGCTAACCAGGCCGATCTGGGCGGTTCAAGCGAGCTGGGCGGGCACATTGCCAGCTATGCCAGTGCTGCGGATTTGTTTGAGAGCGGCTTCAACCACTTCTTCCGCGCCCGCGAGGGGCTGGGCGAGGGGCAGCACCGGGGCGACCTGGTGTTCTTCCAGCCGCACAGTGCGCCGGGTGTGTACGCCCGGGCGTTTCTGGAAGGGCGTTTGTCCGAGCAGGATTTGATGCACTACCGGCAGGAAATTACCGCGCCAGCAGCCGGTGCGCAGGGCTTGTGCAGCTACCCGCATCCGTGGTTGATGCCCGACTTCTGGCAGTTCCCCACCGGCTCGATGGGCATTGGCCCCATCAGCAGCATCTACCACGCGCGCTTCATGCGCTACCTCACGCACCGCAACCTGCTCAACTGTGAGGGCCGCAAGGTGTGGGGCGTGTTTGGCGACGGCGAGATGGACGAGCCCGAGAGCATGAGCGCGCTCACGCTCGCCGCGCGCGAGGGCCTGGACAACCTGGTCTGGGTCGTCAACTGCAACCTGCAGCGCCTGGACGGCCCCGTGCGCGGCAATGGCCGCATCATTGACGAGCTGGAGCGGCTGTTTGCCGGCGCGGGCTGGAACGTGGTCAAACTGGTGTGGGGCAGTGACTGGGACGGCCTGTTTGCCCGCGACCTGACAGGCGCGCTGGTGCGCACGCTGCAAGGCACGGTGGACGGGCAAATGCAGACCTTTGCGGCGAAAGACGGGCGCTTTAACCGCGACAACTTCTTCGGCCAAAGCCCCGAGCTGGCCGCGCTGGCCCAGGGCATGACGGACGAGCAGATTGATCGCCTCAAGCGCGGCGGGCACGATCTGGTGAAGATCCACGCCGCCTACGCCGCCGCTGCCGCCCACAAGGGCCAGCCCACCGTCATCCTGGCCCACACCAAGAAGGGCTACGGCATGGGCACGGCGGGGCAGGGCAAGATGACCACGCACAGCCAGAAAAAGCTGGACGACACGGACCTCATCGAATTCCGCAACCGTTTTAACCTGCCGCTCACCGACGCGCAGGCCACGGGCCTGGCCTTCTACAAGCCTGCTGAAGACAGCCCTGAGATGCAGTACCTGCGCCGCCACCGCCAACAACTGGGTGGCTACTTGCCGCGGCGCGAGACCGTGTGCGATGCGCTGCCCGTGCCCGCCATCGAAAGCTACGCCCAGTTCGCGCTGCAGGCCGATGGCAAGGAGATGAGCACCACCATGGCCTTTGTGCGCATGCTGGGCACGCTGCTCAAAGATGCGCAACTCGGCCCCCGCATCGTGCCCATCGTGGCCGACGAGGCGCGCACCTTTGGCATGGCCAACCTGTTCAAACAGGTGGGCATCTACAGCAGCGTGGGCCAGCGCTACGCGCCCGAAGACATCGGCTCGGTGCTGAGCTACCGCGAGGCGCTGGATGGGCAAATCCTGGAAGAAGGCATCAGCGAAGCGGGTGCGATTGCGAGCTGGACGGCCGCCGCCACCAGCTACAGCGTGCACGGCCTGGCCATGCTGCCGTTCTACATCTACTACTCGATGTTCGGCTTTCAGCGCGTGGGCGACGCCATCTGGGCCGCTGCCGACCAGCGGGCGCGGGGCTTTTTGCTGGGCGCCACCTCGGGCCGCACCACGCTGGGCGGTGAGGGCTTGCAGCACCAGGACGGCACCAGCCATCTGGTGGCCGCCACCATCCCCAACTGCAAGGCATACGACCCTGCCTATGCGGGCGAGATGGCCGTCATCATTGACGCCGGCATGCGCGAGATGGTGACCGAGCAACGCGACGTTTTCTACTACGTCACGCTGATGAACGAGAACTACGCCCAGCCCGATTTGCCAGCGGGTGCCACCGAAGGTGTGCTGCGTGGCTGCTATGTTTTCAAGAGCTACCAGCGCTTGATGGACGGGCGTGAGAGCCCGATTTCATCCAAATCCGTCACCCTGCTGGGCTCGGGCGCCATCCTGACCGAAGTGGTCAAGGCAGCCGAGCTGCTGGCGGCTGAAGGCGTGGAGGTGACCGTGCTGAGCGTGACCAGCTGGAGCGAGCTGGCCCGCGATGGCGTGGCCTGCGAACAGCGCGCCTTGAGTGGCGAGGCCGAGCACGGCACGCCTTGGCTCACGCAACAACTGGCAGGCACCGCCGGGCCGGTGATTGCCGCCACCGACTACGTGCGCGCCGTGCCCGAGACGGTGCGCGCCTTCGTGCCCGAAGGCCGCCGCTACATCACCCTGGGCACCGACGGCTTTGGCCGCAGCGACACGCGCGCGGCGCTGCGCCAGTTCTTTGGGGTGGATGCCCAGGCCGTGGCGAAGGCGGCGCGGTTTGCGTTGGGTTTATAGCCAAAATGGCTGCTGGCGCTTGATGGATAAGCGCTGGCAGCTATTGAAAATATAGCATTCACGCTGCGCAACCCAAGGTACTTCGGGCCATCGCTGGCGCACAGCTTGTGGGCCATGGCCTTCAGTCGGCCATCGCCTCACGCCGGAAGAACGCATCCAGCACCGGCACCAGGCTGGCAAACTCTTGCGCAAACCGGGCTCGGTTCACAAAGTAGGCCTCGCAGGCCACGGCAAAAAACTCGGATTGCGATGTGGCGCCGTACGCATCAAGCCAGGGCTTTTCAGCGCCAAACCGCTCGGCCAGGATCACGCGCTCGCGAAAGTCCTGGTAGGCGGGCTCCCACGCATTCCACCAGGCTTCATACGCCCCGCGGCCCGTGCGCGCGCCCATGAAGCCTGCAGGCAGGGGCGGGCAGCCGTTGGCGTTGCCGCTGCGCATGTCCAGCTTGTGCACAAATTCGTGCACCACCACGTTGTGGCCGCGCGCGGTGTTTTCGTGGGCATTGGCAATGTGCTGCCAGCTCAGCATCACCGGGCCGCGCTCCATGGCTTCGCCCAGCAGCACCTGGGCGTGTTCGTGCACCACGCCCGCCTCGTCCACCATCTGCCGCCGGGCCACGGCTTCACCGGGGTGGACCACGATGGTCACGAAATCGTCGTACCAGTCCAGGGCCTTGGCGGCATCGCCCAGGTGCAGCAGGGGCAGGCAGGCCTGCGCCGCAATGTCGATGGCCATGGCATCGGTCACTTCCAGCCCATGGGCGCCGTGGAACTGCTTTTGGTCCAGAAACAGGGCGCTGAGCGCGCGCAGCTTGCCCTGCTCGGGCAGCGACAGGCGGGCCAGGAAGGGGTAGCGCTGCAGGGTTTGCAGCCAAAGCTCTGCCGAAATGTCGGGCACGGGGGCCACGGTGGCACGCACACTGCGCCAGAGCCGGTTGAGAAAAGGGGGCATGGTGGGCTGGATCGGGGCCTGCCGTGGGCACGCCCCTGAGTTCAAGACACCCGCTACATGGGGCCCAGGGCCACGCGTTCCAAGCCCGTGGCCGACAAACGCAGTGTTTCCAGGCGCGGGGGTAATGCGGCCGCGTCCCAGTCGCTCAGCACCACGCGCTGCAAGCCGGGTGCCAGGGCATGGTCTGCCGGGCGGTGGGTGTGGCCGTGGATGAGTGTGTGCGCGCCTGCGGCCTGCAGCCAGGCGATGGCGCTCGCGTGGTCCACATCGGCATAGACCGTGCCCGACTGCTTGCGCGCTTCACTCTCTTGCCGGATACCGCGTGCCTGTGCGCGGCGCGTAGCGAGCGGTTGCGACAGAAACTGTTGCTGCCAGGCGGGGCTTCGGGCCTGCACGCGAAAGCGCTGGTAGTCCACATCGTCCACGCACAGCAGATCGCCATGGCTGAGCAGGTAGCGCTGGCCTGCGAAGCTCAGCACGGTCGGGTCTTGCAGGCCGGTGATGCCGCAGTGCTTCAAGAAAGCGCCGCCCGCCAGAAAATCGCGGTTGCCATGCATGAAGTACAACGCGGTGCGTTGTGCAGCGGCCTGGAGCTGAGCGCACACCTGGCCCTCAAAACTGCCAGGGTCGTGGATGGCATCGTCGCCCACCCACACTTCAAAAATGTCGCCCAGCAAAAAGACGGCGTCGGCCGGCGTGGTTTGCAGATACCGCTGCCAGGCGGCCACGGTGGCGGGCTCGCTGGCCTGCAGGTGCAGGTCGGAAATGAAATCGACCGTGCGCCAGTGTGAGGGAGCAACAAGCTCCTCCAACGGGGGCACGGTCGGGGTCACGGAGTTCGTTTCTCTCAGAGCTTCATGCGCACAGCCATGAGCGCGGCGCATGAAACCGGCGCGATGCAAGCCAGTGGCCGCCGCGCAAGGGCCGCCCCGCCGCGCTGGCGGCGTCTCCCTTCCCGAATTGCGCAGCAATTCGAGAGAAGGGGGAAGGCGCGCAGCGCCTCAGGGGGATGAGGCTCAAAGCGCCACAGCCTTGTCGATGACCACGGGGTCAAAGGGCACGTCGTCGTGGAAGCCCTTGCGGGTGGTGCGCACGGCCTTGATGGCATCGACCACTTCCTGGCCCTTCACCACCTTGCCGAACACGGCGTAGCCCCAGCCTTGGGGGGTGGGCGAGCTGTGGTTCAGGAAGCCGTTGTCCACGGTGTTGATGAAGAACTGGGCGGTGGCGCTGTGGGGGTCACCCGTGCGGGCCATGGCCACGGTGTACTTGTCGTTCTTCAGGCCGTTCTTGGCTTCGTTTTCGATGGGGGCCTGGGTTTCCTTTTGCTTCATGTCGGCAGTCATGCCGCCGCCTTGCACCATGAAGTTCTTGATCACGCGGTGGAACACGGTGCCGTTGTAGAAGCCGCTGTTCACGTAGGCCAGGAAGTTGGCGGTGGACTTGGGCGCGTTCACGGCGTCCAGTTCGAGGGTGATGACGCCTTGGGTTGCGGTTTCAGCCACGTTGATGGTGACGTGGAGTTCAACTTGTGGATTGCTCATTGCAGTGCTTTCTTCAAAAAATCACTTCACCACGGTGGCAGAGGTGATGGTGACGGGGGTGTTGGGAACGTTCTGGTGGGGGCCCTTGTTGCCCGTGGCCACGGCCTTGATCTTGTCGACCACCGCTGTGCCTTCCACCACCTTGCCGAACACGGCGTAACCGTGGCCGTCAGGGTTGGGGGCGTTGAGCATGGCGTTGTCCTTCACGTTGATGAAGAACTGCGAGGTGGCCGAGTTGGGGTTGCCCGTGCGCGCCATGGCGATGGTGTAGGTGTCGTTCTTGAGGCCGTTGTTGGCTTCAAGCGGAATGGGCGCCTTGGTGGGCTTTTGCACCATGTCGGCAGTGAAGCCGCCGCCCTGGATCATGAAGCCGTCAATCACGCGGTGGAACACCGTGCCGTCGTAGTGCTTGTCGTTCACGTAGGCGAGGAAGTTCTCCACCGTCTTGGGAGCCTTGGCAGGGTCGAGCTGCACCACGATGTCGCCCAGGGAGGTAGTCAGCTTGACCTTGGGGGCAGTCTGGGCGTGGGCAGGTGCTACTGAAAACATAGCTGCCAGCGCAAATCCAGCAAGCGCCAGCACCGATTTTCTTTTGGAAATCATCCAATCACTCCTTCAAAAAAGATTTGCCATTGCTGGCCGCGCCGCGTCCAGTATTGGCGTTTGATGGGGCCGGTGCGCGCACCTTCGGCCACTTCGCCGAACGTTACCACCATGGTGTCGGCCGAGTCCGTCCAGCGCAGGTAAGCCTTGTCCTTGAGGTGGACAGGGCGACCCTTGAGCGCCTGGGATTCCGTCTGTAGCACGGTGGCCCATTCAGACAGGGGCTTTTTCTTGTAGCTTTGGAAGTCCGGGGCGTAAAAGCCGAGCAGACGGTTCATGTTGCCTTCGGACTTGGCCGCGCTCCAGGCATTGAGCACGGCTTCGAACGAATTGCGCTCGGCCTGAACGCTGTGGGCTTGCACCCATTGCAGTTGCTTGGCAATCACCACGGGGGTGGAGCGGGGCTCCACCGTGCGCAGGATGCGTTCCAGGTCCGGGTTGGCCAGGGCTACGCAGCCATCGGTGGCCAGTGGCGCGCGAGAAAACTGGTCGGGCGGCGTGCCGTGCAGCCAGATGCCGCTGCCGGTCTTGCCCCGCACCTGGTCCAGCGGGTTGGGGTAATTGATGGGCAGGGCACCCGCGCCGTAGAAGTCCTTGAGCGTGGCGGGGTCCAGCCGGCTGGTGATGAAGTACACGCCCAGGGGCGTGCGCTGGTCGCCTTCGGTCGCCTTTTCAATGCCCAGCTTGCCCACCGAGGCGTAGTAATCCGCCACCAGCTTCAGGCCCTTGTCGGTGTTCTCGAACAGGTACAGCCGCGAACGCGAGGCATCCACGGCAATCGCATGCTTGTAGCGCGGCGCCAGTTCCACAAACTGCGCCGGGATGTGGGTGGACGCCGGGCGGTTGCGCTGCGCCTGCACACGCTGGCGTGATTCGGTGCGCAGTTCGTCCAGCGTGGCAATCACCTCGGGCGGGTAGGGCAGGGGGGGCTCCGGGACATCGCCCAGTTGCTTGACGGGGCGCACGCGGGCCGCCAGCAGGTCGCCCACGGCCAGTTGCGCCAGTTGAAAGTTGGGATGCTCGCGCGCCAGGCTTTCGGCCTGCGCCAGTGCTTCGCGCCCCCGGCCTTCGCTGGCCAGCTGGTACACCTTCAGCAACCGCGCCTCGGCCTGCCCGTCTCGCAGTGCGGGGGGTGCCACAGGTGCTGCAGGCTTGGCTGCAGCGCGCTTGGAGGGGGCCGCAGAGCGCTGGTTTTTGGCTGCAGCTTGCTGGGCCTGGGCTGATGTGCGCTTGGGCGGCTGAGACGGTTGTGCGTAGGCGCTGGCCTGCACGGCCATGGCAAGCAGGGTCAGGGTACTGGCGGTGTGACGAATCCAGGTGGGCATTCCCACCCTGTGGCGCTGTGTCAAGGGGCTGTCAAGATAAAGGAAAGAGGGCAAGTCAAGGTCAGGCTCCCGCCGCACACATCACTGCCCGTGGGCAGGGTGGGTGCAGCGCAGGCGGTTTGCAGGTCAGCCGCCAGTGGCTTCGCGCACGATGAGCCAGCGGCCGTTGCTCTCGACCAGATCCAGCGTCTTGCGGCTGGAGACGTTCAGCGAGTCAGCGCTGTAGGCTTGGCGGAAGCGCGCCGTGGCCTTGTTGCCGTTCACCGAAACGTTCAGGTCAGACACCTGCACCGTGATTTTGGATTTGCCCACGATCCGGGACTCACGTTCTTTTTCCCACGCGGCGCGGGTCATGCGGCCTGGTGGGTCAAAGTCTTTGCCGTATGCGGCCAGGTAGGCCTTCATGTCTTTGGCAGCCCAGGCGGCTGCCCAGGCTTGCACGGCTGCGGTGACTTCCTTGGCATCCTTCGCGGCCTCTTGCTTGGCTGCGTCTGGAGCGGCGGGTGCCGGGGCTGGTGTGGCAGCCGGTGCAGCCGCTGTGGCGGCAGGGGCCGGTGTGGGGGCGGGGGCCGCAGCAGGTGCAGGGGCCGGTGCGGGCCGCTGGGTAGCCACCACGGCCGGGGCAGGCGCTGCCGCTGCGGGCTTGGCACCCTTGGCAATGTCGGCCGAGAACAATTCGCGGATCAGGGCCAGCTTGGGCTTGACCGATGTGGCGTTGGCCGCATCCAGCTGCAGTGCCTTGTTGTAAGCCTGGCTGGCCAGCTTGGCGTAAATGTCGCCCAGGTTTTCGTGCGCGGTGGCGTAGCTGGGGTTGGTGCGGAT
>ERZ650302.981-NODE-981-length-16065-cov-68.158089_pt1 | contig 16065 bp, 14 predicted proteins | sample MGYA00376238_ERZ650302 | MGnify/ENA primary metagenome ERZ650302 (study PRJEB26733, sample SAMN07839298) | wastewater metagenome | biome: urban; feature: wastewater treatment plant; material: waste water | place: USA: North Carolina | collected 2016-04-28 ... | reverse complement strand
AAACCTCCATCTCTCCAAATCTTTGTCCACCAAATAGAGCTTTTCCTCCAACTGGCTGTTGTGTTACAAGTGAATATGGACCTGTACTTCTTGCGTGAACTTTTTCATCAACTAAGTGGTGAAGTTTCAGCATATACATATACCCAACGTTTACTCTCTCTTTCATCTTTTCACCTGTTTTTCCATCGTATAAAACAGATTTACCATCGCTATCTATTTTTGCCATTTCAAACAGTTTTTCAAAGTCATAAGCTTCAACACCATCAAAAATTTGTGTTGCAAATTTAACACCTTTTGACCAATCTCTAGCATAATCAAGAAGTTCATCATCACTTAATTTTTCAATAAATGCTTTTGCATTCATAAGTTTTGCAACTCCTGCAATTTCAATCATTTTTGCTCTTAAATCAGCGATATACTCACCTTTTTTTGCATCATAGATTTGTTGAATTTGTTTACCAAGTCTTCTACCTACAAGCCCTAAGTGAACCTCCATAATTTGTCCAATATTCATCCTTGAAGGAACCCCAAGTGGATTTAGAATGATATCAACTGTTGTTCCATCTTCTAAATATGGCATATCAACTTTTGGAACGATATTTGAAACAATACCTTTGTTTCCATGTCTTCCAGCCATTTTATCACCAACTTTAATTTTTCTCTTAGTTGCAATATAAACTTTAACTTGTTTGATAACTCCACTTGATAAAATATCATCATGTTCTAGAACATTTAACTTCTCTTCATGATCTTTTCTTAATTCAGCTTTTTGTCTAATAAAATACTCTTTTGTATCATTATAAGCTTTTTCAACCTCTTTTGCATAAGAAGATACTACTTTTTTCATAGCAAATCTATTTACACTTAAAAGAGTCTCAAGAGTTAATGTATCACCTTTTTTGTACACAACTCCATCTAACTCAAGCTCTTTATCAAGCTTCGATTTTGTTAGAAGATTATTTATTTTTAAAGCCTCTTCTCTATCTAGCATTAAAAGCTTATCAAGATGTTTTTGATTTAACTCATTTTTTTCTAATTCAATTTCAGCCTTAGCTCTTTCACACTTCTCATAACCTTTTTTAGTGAAAACTTTAACATCAACAACTGTTCCTTCCATTGATGTTGGACAATATAAAGATTTATTTATAACATGTCCTGCTTTATCACCAAAAATTGCTCTAAGTAATCTCTCTTCTGGAGTTGGTTTAATCTCACCTTTTGGTGTTACTTTTCCAACTAAAATCATTCCAGGAGTTACATAAGTTCCAACTTTTACAATTCCCGAGCTATCAAGATGTGATAAATTCTCTTCTTTAACACCTGGTAAATCCCTAGTTATCTCTTCATTACCATGTTTTAACTCTCTACACTCAATCTCTTTTTCATAAATATGTACAGATGTAAATGCATCTTTTTTAATAAGTCTTTCACTTAGAATAATAGCATCCTCATAGTTGTATCCATTCCATGGCATAAATGCAACCATAGCATTAATTCCAACTGCAAGCTCACCTTTATCCATTGATGGACCATCAGCAATTACTTGACCTTTTTCAATAATATCACCCTCTTTTATAGCAACCCTTTGCCCAAAAGATGTATTATTATTTGTTTTTACATTTTTGCTTACATCATAATAGTCAATAAATGGTCCATTTTCATCTTCACCACTAATATAGATGTTTTTAGAATCTGCTTTTTCAACAACTCCACCTCTATTAGCTTTAATTGCTTCCCAAGCATCTCTTGCAACTGTTTTTTCTAAACCAGTTCCAACTATTGGAGCTGTTGGTTTAATCAATGGAACAGCTTGTCTCATCATATTTGAACCCATTAATGCTCTATTTGCATCATTATGCTCTAAAAATGGAATTAAAGAGGCTGCAACACCCATTACCATTTGTGATGATATATCTATTAAATCAACTTTATTTTTATCCATCAAAATAATTTCACCATTAAGTCTAACTTCAATTAATGGTTCAATAATTTTTCCATTTTCATCAACTTTTGTTGAACCAGGAGCAATTACAAGTCCCTCTTCTTGAGTTGCAGTGTAGTATGAAATTTCATTTGTAACAACACCATCAACTACTTTTTTATAAGGAGCTTCAATAAATCCTAACTCATTTACTTTTGAATAAGTTGAAAGAGTATTTATAAGACCGATATTTTGACCCTCTGGAGTCTCAACTGGACAAATTCTTCCATAGTGAGTTGGATGAACGTCCCTTACCTCAAATCCTGCTCTCTCTTTTACTAAACCACCCTCTCCAAGAGCTGATAATCTTCTTTTATGAGTAACTTCAGATAGTGGATTTGTTTGATCCATAAATTGTGATAATTGACCACTTGTAAAAAACTCAGTAATTGTTGATGTAATCATTTTTGAGTTAATTAAATCATGAGGCATAATATCTTCTAAAGTTCCACTTAGAGTTGTCATTTTATCTCTAATAGTTTTTTGCATTTTGATTAAACCTGCATGTAACTCATTTGCAAGTAATTCCCCAATTGCTCTAATTCTTCTATTTCCTAAGTGATCTCTATCATCAATATGACCATGTCCTGCTTTAACTTTTATTAAGTATTGAACAGTTTTTATAACATCTTCGTAAGTTAAAGTTGTAACATATTCAGGTACATTTACACCTAACTTATGATTCATCTTCATTCTTCCAACTTTTGTTAAGTCGTATCTTTCAGGATCAAAGAATAGTTTTTTTATAAACTCTTTTGCTGCCTCTTTTGTTACAGGCTCACCTGGTCTCATTACTTTATAAATTCTAATTGCGGCTAAATCATTTTCATCTTCAATTTGTTCAGTTTGCTTTAATAATTTTAAACTTTCAGCATCTGCTTTAAATGCATTTATAATTGAAGCATCAGCTCCACTTGATAAATCATTTGCAATTTCAAATGTTTCAAATCCTAAATCTAATAGTTTTTTAAGTTTTAACTCATCAAGACTTGTTAAAGCATCAAATAAAACTTCTCCTGATTGAGGATCATAAATAGAACCTGCTGTATGTCTATCCATTAAAAGCTCAAGTGGATATTCAATTAATTTTAATCCACCTTCAATTAAAGCTTTAGCTTTTCTTGCAGTTAATCTTTTTCCTGCTTGAATAACTAAATTTCCTTTATCATCTTTTATATCATAGTCAATTCTTCCCATAAAGTCATCAGGATTAAACTCTGTTAAAAATTTATTGTTTTTAATTTTAATAGTAATTACAGGATAAAATAGTTTAACAATATCCTCTTTTGAATATCCTAAAGCTCTAAAAAGAATTGTAATTGGAACTTTTCTTCTTTTATTAATTCTTACATATAATACATCTTTTGCATCATATTCAAAATATAACCAAGAACCTCTATCTGGGATAATTTGTCCAGTGTAAAGAAGTTTATTATTTGTTGTATTTGATTCATCTTCTTTGAAAATAACACCTGGAGATCTATGTAGCTGATTTACAACAACTCTTTCAACACCATTTACAATAAATGAAGTTCTTTCAGTCATAAGTGGGATTTCTCTAATAAATAAAGATTGCTCTTTAATATCTTTTACACCTATTTTCTCTCCAGTTTTCTCATCTAAATCCCAAAGAGTTAATCTTACATTTATCTTAAGAGGGATTGAATATGTCAATCCTCTAACCATTGATTCTCTAACATCATATCTAGGTTTTCCAACTTCACTTCCTAAATAATCAAGAGTTACTCTATTTTGAGCATCATGAATTGGAAAAATTGCTTTAAATACTTTTTCTATACCAGCACCAGATCTATCTTTTTGATCAATCATCAAGAAAGTATCATACGAAGTTTGTTGCAGTTGTAATAAATTTGGAATTTCAATTTTTTGTGGGTTTTTTGCGAAATCTATTCTTAGTCTATTACCAGATTTTAAAGAGTTTAACATCTTACACCTTGTTATAAAATTTGGTTATGTTTGCCTTATTTTCTTATAAAGCACAAAAGCATCCATAAAGGATAAGGTTAAAATTTGTTAAAAAATCTTAACCTTAGCCCTCAAAGATGCTAAACTTATATAGGGAAAAGTCCCTATATACGATAAGTTATAAAACTTATTTAACTTCTACTTTTGCACCAGCAGCTTCAAGTTGAGCTTTGATTGCTTCAGCATCAGCTTTAGAAATTCCCTCTTTAATTGTTGAAGGAGTTTGCTCTGCAGCATCTTTTGCTTCTTTTAATCCTAAACCAGTAATTGCTCTAATTTCTTTAATTACATTGATTTTTTTATCTCCTGAATCAACAATAATTACGTCAAATTCAGTTTTTTCTTCAGCAGCTTCAACTGCAACTGCAGCACCAGCAACTGCTACAGGTTGAGCAGATACTCCAAATTTTTCTTCAAATTCTTTTACTAATTCTGATAATTCTAATACAGATAAACCAGAAATAAATTCTAAAACGTCTTCTTTAGAAATTGCCATTTTCTATCCTTTTTATTTTTTTAATTTAATATATTTTTAGCTTAAAATTAAGCAGCCTCTTCTTCTTTTTTTCTTCTAAGAGCATCAAGACCAATAGTAAAGTTTCTAACAGGTCCCATCCATACAGATGCAAGCATTCCAAGAAGTTCTTCTCTTGATGGTAATTTAGCAAATGCATTAACTCTAGTAGCATCGCAAATTTCACCTTCAATAATTCCTGATTTAATAGAGAATTTATCTTTTGTAGTAGTTGCAAATTTATCAGCTACTTTACAAGCTGAAATTTGATCATCAGACCATAAGTAGATGTTTGTTCCACTTAAATCAATATCTCCTAAATCAGCAGATTTAACAGCTTTAGTTACTAATGTATTTTTTACAACTTGAACTTTAGTATTGTTTGCTCTTGCATCTTTTCTTAAAGTTTCTAATTCTTTATGAGTAAGACCTTTATAGTCACAAACAACAACTGCTAAAGAGTTTTTAAACTCAGCTGCTAAAAAATCAATAATTTCTGATTTTTCTTGTCTAGTCATTATATTTTCCTCCTTTCAAAACATCATCCTAGGCGGGACTTACAAAAGAACGAGGAGTTCTTTTACCAGCTGTCTTCAGTTTTATTTCAGTGCTTTGAACACTCAAAAATAGTGAACAATTTCAATATTCTTGAATGCAAAAAAATTAGATAAGGAAACCCTTATCTAATCTCTAATAATTCCATATTATCTAAAATAACTGATGGACTCATTGTTAAGCTAATTGCTGCATTAGTAATATATCTTCCTTTTGCAGTTGAAGGTTTTGCTTTATTGATAGCTCCGATAAATGCTTCAGCATTCTCTTTAATAGCTTCTGCAGAGAATGAAACTTTTCCAATAGCTGCTTGCATATTACCTTTTTTATCAACTCTATAAGTTACTTGACCACCTTTAGCATCATTAACTGCTTTTGTAACATCCATTGTAACTGTTCCAGTTTTTGGATTTGGCATTAAACCTTTTGGCCCAAGAATTCTTCCAACTTTACCAACAATTCCCATACAATCAGGAGTTGCAATTAAAACATCAAAGTTGATTTTTCCAGCTTGGATATCATCAGCTAAATCATCATTCCCAACAATATCAGCACCTGCAGCTTTTGCTTCATCCATTTTTACACCTTTAGCAAAAACAGCAACTCTTACAGTTTTTCCTGTACCATTTGGAAGAACAACAGCTCCTCTAATCATTTGATCTGCATGTCTTGGATCAACATTTAAATTAAGTGCAATTTCAACACTCTCATCAAATTTAGCAGATTTTAAATCTCTTACTAAATTACAAGCATCAGCTAAAGAGTATTTTCTATCTTCAACTTTTGCACTTAACGCTTTATATCTTTTTGAAACTTTTGCCATTTTATTCTCCGCAATTTTATTTTTTTTGCTTCCACTAATATTTATAAAGGCTAGTGGTTATACCTTAATATGAAACAGAATTATAATTCTGTTTCAATTCCTATAGATCTTGCACTTCCAGCTACAATTTTTGCAGCAACTTCTCTATCATCAGTATTTAAATCTTTGATTTTCATATCAACGATTTCCATAATTTGATCTTTAGTAAGCTTTCCAATTTTTTGTTTAAGTGGATTGCTACTCCCTTTTTTAATTCCTGAAATTTTTTTAATAAGTTCAGTCATTGGCGGTTGTTTTACTTCGAAAGTAAAGCTTTTATCTGTATAAATTGTAAGAACAACTGGTAATCTATAACCAGCTTTATCTTTTGTTTTTTCGTTAAATGCTTTACAAAATTCCATAATATTAACACCTCTTTGCCCAAGAGCTGGTCCAACTGGAGGTGATGGGTTTGCTGCACCTGCAGGTATTTGTAATTTTAAATATCCTTGAACTTTTTTAGCCATATTGCTATTCCTTTAAAAATTATAATGATTTTAATGATTAGACATTAGGCAAAAAAACTAAGTTGAAGCAAGTTTCTTTGCCTAATGCCTAAATTAAAAATTTAAACTATTCTCTCAACTTGTGTATAAGAGATTTCAACTGGAGTATTTCTTCCAAATATAGATACATTCAATTTTAATAATCCAGAAACTAAATCAAAACTTTCAACTATTCCATTGAAGTTTGCAAATGGTCCCTCATTTATTCTTACCATCTCTCCTTCATCAAAAGAGATTTTAGGTTTTGCAGCTGCTTTATTTTTTGCTTTTTCTAAAATAAGATTTATATCTTTATCACTTAAAGCTGTTGGTTTTTTAGACTCACCAATAAATCTTCCAACTTTTGGCATTGATTGTATTCTATGCCATAAAGCAGTATCCAAATCAATTTTTGCAAAAGCATATGCAGGATACAAAGGTCTTTCTATAATAGTTTTTTTACCTTTTTTTACTTCAATTAAATCTTCAGTTGGTACTAATACTTCAGCAATTCTATCATCAGCCATCTCATCTGCTAGTTTTAACATAGCTTTTTTAACAGATAATTCGCTTCCTGAATATGTCTGAATTGCATACCATTTATGTGCCATTTTTTATTCCTTATTTAATTACTGAAGATAGAGTAAAAGACATTGCTCCATCAATCATAGCAAGATACAAAGCTATTACTGTAACAACAATAAATACAGATATATAAGCCGTTCTTATTTGTGATTTTACTGGAAATATAACCTTAGCTAATTCTGATTTTACATTATTTATATAGTTACTAGCCTTGCTCATATCTTTCTCCATTTTAAACTTTAAATCTAAATTTTTTAAAAAAATTTTAATAAAATCTCTTTAAAAAACTTTAATAGTGGCAGGCCAGGAGGGACTCGAACCCCCAGCACTCGGATTTGGAATCCGATGCTCTACCATTGGAGCTACTAGCCTACAAAAGCTTGAGAGAAATCTCTCTCAAGCAAAATTGTTCTTAAGATTTTAACTTCACTTCTTTATGAGTAGTGTGTTTTTTCAATCTTGGACAATATTTTCTAACTTCAAACTTTTCAGTATGAGTTTTTGGATTTTTCCAAGTAGTGTAGTTAATATCTCCACTCTCTTGGCATTTTAATCCTATTTTAATTCTTATTGCTGCCATTAAGAATCCTTATTTGATGATTTCTGAAATAACTCCAGCACCAACAGTTCTTCCACCTTCTCTAATAGCGAACTTTGTTCCTTTTTCAAGAGCAATTGGAGCAACTAAAGTAACAGTCATCTCAACATTATCACCTGGCATAACCATTTCAGTACCTTCATTTAATACACAAGAACCTGTAACGTCTGTTGTTCTAACATAGAATTGTGGTCTATATCCACTAAAGAATGGAGTATGTCTTCCACCTTCTTCTTTTGAAAGAATATAAACTTCACATTTAAATTCTGTATGAGGTTTAATTGTTCCTGGCTTACAAAGAACTTGTCCTCTTTCAACCTCTTCTTTTTTAACACCTCTTAAAAGAACTCCACAGTTGTCTCCAGCTTGACCTTGATCCATCTCTTTTCTAAACATTTCAACACCAGTAACTGTAGTTTTTCTAGTATCTCCAAATCCAACGATTTCGATCTCTTCACCAACTTTAATAGTTCCAAGCTCAATTCTTCCAGTAACAACTGTTCCTCTTCCTGAAATTGAGAATACATCTTCAACAGGCATTAAGAATGGTTTTTCTGTATCTCTTTCTGGAGTTGGGATATACTCATCAACTGCATCCATTAATGCAACGATTTTTTCTCCCCATGGTCCAACTGTACCAGCTTTTGCTTCTTCTAATGCTTTAAATGCTGAACCAGCAATGATTGGAGTATCATCACCTGGGAAATCATAAGTAGAAAGTAATTCTCTAATTTCCAATTCAACTAATTCTATCATCTCATCTTTATCAGACGGATCTAATTGATCTTCTTTATTTAAGAATACAACTATATATGGAACTCCAACTTGTTTAGAAAGTAGGATATGCTCTCTAGTTTGTGCCATTGGACCATCAGTTGAAGCGATAACTAAAATAGCTCCATCCATTTGAGCAGCACCTGTAATCATGTTTTTAACATAATCGGCGTGACCTGGACAATCTACGTGCGCATAGTGTCTTTTAGCTGTTTCATACTCAATATGAGAAGTAGCAATAGTAATTCCTCTTTCTCTTTCTTCTGGAGCATTATCGATTTGATCGTAATCTCTCATCTCTCCACCATATTTTAAAGCTAATACAGCTGAAATTGCAGCAGTTGTAGTAGTTTTACCGTGGTCAACGTGACCGATTGTACCGATATTTACGTGCGGTTTATTTCTTGAAAACTTTTCTTTTGCCATAGGATTTCCCCTTCTAAATTTATTTTATTTTGCTTAATTGCCCTCTGAGTAGATAAGCCAATAAGGGCTTCTCTATTCAGAGGGGATTTGTTTTCACAAATTGTGATGAGTATTATATTAATAAAATACTAAAAATTAAATTAATTGGGAGTATAAATTGTAGAGTTATAAAAAATAATGTGCAATTATAACTCAGCTCCCAGTAATCAATAAAAATGGAGCGGGAGACGAGACTCGAACTCGCGACAGTCTGCTTGGAAGGCAGAAGCTCTAGCCAACTGAGCTACTCCCGCTTCATGGTGGTGCGGATGAGAAGATTTTTAAAAAAACTTCACAAACAACCCAAAAAATGGGGCTTCTTCTAAAAGAGTTCAATCATTTGGACAACATTTAGGGCAACCATTTTTATGAATGACATTATACAAATAATTTCTTAAAATTGATTTAATTTTTTTATTTTTGGCTTGATTTTTTTGTAAAAAAAATAAGCATATAATCAGCCTAAATATTTATTTAAACCCAAACATTAATCTGATTATAGCTTGGCTATTTGCCACTTAAATAATGCAATGTAATTTCTTCCCTTGAATGTCCCATTTCTTGACTTGTTTGTGCTAAGGCTTCACTATCCGTTAAGCCTTGTTCTCTTAATTCTTCTACTCTCTCTTGGGCAAAATCATATCTTAACCCGTGCGTTCCATTCCATTCTTCCCCTTGTTGTTCTACTGCTTCTTTTAAACTTTCTCGGTAATCTTCATAATTTCCTTTATATTCTTGTTCTATTGCTTCCCTTACTTTTTCTATTAGTTCTTCATTTAAAATTTTTGTATCATATTCCACGCCACCTTTTGAATTTTCAATGTGTAAGCTGTTATCTTCGTTTATTGTCCATTTTTCACTATTTAAGGCATCATCTGCTCTTAAACCTGCTTCATATTGTAATTCAGCAGATAAACCATAAGGAGAATCATTATACATATTTTCTACAATTTTATCAGCTTCATTATAAGAACGGTCCAGGTGGTCGCCTTGAAGATTTACACCTTGTTCTTTTAAATCTTCTCTATAACTTGTTATTTCTTCTCTTGAAACACTATTCACGCCTAATTCGTTCAAATTATCTGATATTCTTCCTAATTCGCTTATATAGGTGTTTGCTGTTGCTCCACTTATACCATCTTCATTTAATTTATGATCTATAAATTCTTTCATTGTTTCATTATTTATATTTTCCATTACTCTATTTCCATATTCTTCTTTTACATAATTAACATATTGTGTTATAACGCTTCTTTGGTTTTGCGTTGTTGCTATGCTGTGCGTTTTAGAACTGACCTCATGCCCATTTTGTCCTTTTAAACCACTATTAGCCCTACTGTCCGCCTTACTTGTTCCTATTCCTTTACTATTACTCATAACCGCTTTTATAACTGCGTTCCCTGATGCTCTTGGACTTAATCTCATTGTTCATTCTCTTTAAATAGATTAATAATAGTTGATTTAGATACTTTCACTTTTAAAATAGCAGTGCTATAATCTGCTATTTGTTGATAGCTTAGACCTCTTCCTCTTAATATTTTATATTCAAAAAATAAATCTCTTGGCTTTTTCTTTATTGATTTATTTATAGCTTTTGCTTTTTTCAATTTTGTTTTTTGAACAACTGCTTCAACACTTTTATTTTTATAACTTTCATTTTCATAATATTTTTTTAATGCTATTATTCCCTTATTTATCACTTTGTTTTTTTCATTTGCTTCATTCATGTATTTTAAAAATACATTAATAATATTTATCATTTCTTCATATGTTGAAACTGTTTCAACAGTTTCCGCCAATAATTTCACGCCATTTTTTGCTTGTGCTAATTGATACAAATGCTTATTAGATTTATCTTTCATTATATTTTTCCTCCAGTATTTTTAATACATGAGGTTATAAGAACGCTGGACAAAAAAAAGAGAAAAAAATAAGCAAAAAAGCAGAAAATAGACAAAAGAGAGAAAAAGCTGGACAAATTCTGAATGGAAAAAAGAGAAAACAAGCGATAAGAAGGGGGTTCCCCGTTAAGAACCGTTAGGTTCTTGACGGGGTAAAAAAACAAAAAAAATAAACCCTTGTGGTTTTTTTCTTTTTGTTTTTGTCCCCGCCCCGCGATTTTTTTTATTTACACTCCTATAACTTTTTAATTAAATGATTTCAAATGGTGCTATACATGAAAATAAATACAACAAATTATAAAAATAAATACAAACAAATATAAAAAACCACAAGCACCATTCAAAAAAGCATTAAATTATAAGCATTTTAAGGCTCTCCAATGTTTAGCTGTCATTTAACACAAAAGAAAAGAATTTAAAAGGTTATTGCTTCCATAAAAAGCGTTCTGTTTGAACATTATGTGTTTTAGGGTTGTTTTTTTTCAATTTTTTAATAAATTTCTAAAAAAATTTTAGAATTTCGATTTTTTTTAAAAATTCATGCCTATAACTTTTTAATTTAAATTTATTCATAAGGAGGAAAAAGATACATGATTGAATAAAAAAAAAGAATAGGATTGATAGAATTTATCTCCTATTCAATAACAAAAATAACGTTAAAAAGTGCCAAATAACTATATTTGGCACTTTTATGAACTCTTAAAGGGTTTCATATAAAAATTTAACTAAAAAATCAAGAAGCTTTATTCTCTAAAATTTTTTTCAAAAAAGCTTCATCTCTTTTTAGCTGCTCTTGTTGTGCTTGAATTTTTAACAATTTTTCTTCCATTGTTTCAGATTGTTTAAAATTGCTATCAAATCCATATTCAACACATAACATTCTATTTTTATCTCCACTTCCAAACGCTGAAATTATCTGAGTATTTAGAACATATCTTCTTTTAATTTTTTTTAAAAAATTTGCCGTTACTAATGCTTTAAAAGTTTCATTAATTGTTTTAATACTTATTCCTGTAGCTTGTTCCACTTCTCTTTGGCTTAAATTTATTTCATTATTTGAGTTCATGTTATCAATTAGAAATTCCATAACTTTAATTTTTTTATTTCCTATTTGCTCTAAAACTTCCATTAAATCGCCTATTATTGCTCTTCTCCACCCTTTTTTGTCCATTGCGTCAAACTGTTTGCTAACTATATCAATATGTCTTGAATTTCCTCTTTCATCCGTCCAAATTTCAGTCCCTTTATATATTGTTTTTCCCATATTTTCCTCCTTAAGTTATATTTAAGGAATATTAGCGTGATTTTCAATAATAAACTTATTTTGTTGTATTATTTGTAAAACAAAGCGTTGTAAAAAACTACAACAAAATGTTGTAAAAAACTACAACAAACTAAAAACAAAAAAACATAATAAAAGAATGATAATATCGTGGTTTAAAGAATATAAACGCTTTTTTTCCCTCTTCTCTGTAATTTATTACATGAATTTTTTTATTTAGTAATTATTTTTATTATTTTGTTCTTCTCTTGTTTTTTTCTTTTTCACACCTATAACTTTTTAATAACAAATTAAAAAGGGGAAACAATGATATATGAAGTAAAAAAATATAACTTCTCTACAAGAAGTTACGAGGAATTAAGAGAATTTTTAATTCCTCATGAAGTTCTTCTTCCAAAAGAAGATAATCTTCAAAATGGATTACACATATTTTGTGATTTTTGGGATACAGAAGATTTCTGTATCTTAAAATCACAAGAAGACCTTTAAAGGTCTTCTTATTTATAAAAGTTTTTAATGTTTTTTTGTAATTCTTTAAAATTTACATCATATTTGGCTTTATTGATTTTTTCTAAAAATTCTTTTGCTGGAATAGAACCATAACGCTGGGTTTGATTTTTTTTATGTCCTAAAATGTAGCTAATATCTTCTTCAATAACTTTTCCACCTCTTAATGCTGTGGTGAATGTATGTCTGAAACTGTGTAAGTCTAATAAAATTTTTCTCTCTTTGATTTTATTTAGTGTTTCTTCTTCCAACCAAATTTTTTTGAAATCATTAAAAATTTTTCCAAAATGTTGACCATAACCTTTACTTCTTGTTAAGTACAGTTCACTAAACACTCTTTCTTTTTTGTTTTTCTTCTGAAATTCTAAATAATTTAAAAAACCTAAATCTAATAAGGTTTTGTGAATTGGAATAAGTCTATTTGAACTTTTGTTTTTTGTTGATTGGTCTATCTCTTCATCCTTAATTTTGAAAAAATATACTCCCTCTTTTTCTTTGATTTGATTTATGTATAATTGTGAAATTTCGTTTATTCTTGCTCCCGTGAATAATAAAATTAAAGGTATCCATATTTTATGGGGTTCTTCTTTTAAATTATGTTCTAAATCTTCTTTATACCAATTTGAATTAAAAAAGTTTTGTAATTGATTAGTCCTAAATTCTTTTCTCTTTTCACTATCTTCAAGTTTTATTTTATATGATAATCTATTTTTATCTAAGCAATCTATCTCTACACAAAAATTTAAAAAGGCTTTAATTCTGATTAATTTGTCTTTGGTGGTTTTATCTGAAACTTTTAATAAGTTTTTATCTCTTGTTATCTCTATCCATTTTTTATAGCTTTTAACGCCTTTTAATTCTTTTTTTACAGTATCATCATTTTCATTTGGCATATCTGAAAAATCAAGAACAAACTTTCTTAATTCTAATCCTGATAAATCTATCAAATATTTTTTATTTGTCAATTCTAAAAAAATATCTAATATTTTTTTATATCTCGTTAGTTCTTTAACACCCTCTTTTGATTTCTCATCCTTAAAAAGTTCCACCAATTCTTTGGCTGTTTTACTGTAATATTTTGCATTGTTTTTTAATTCCGTTTCTGTTGTTGCTACAATGCTTAAATTTTGCTTAATTTCTGTTTCTTTAAGGTTTTGTATAGGGAAAGGGGTTATCATTTGAATTTGAGGTGTTTCTGTTCGTTTAATGTATGTATTAGGTTTATTTATTCTATCTTCATTATTATTCTTATCATTATAAAGTAATTCTATCTCTGCTTTTATCACTTCATCTTTCAATCTTTCTTTGTTTTCTTCGCTTAAAATTTTTAAGGCTTGGATACATTCATTTTTAATATTTGTTGTTTCTAAAATTTCATTGTAGAAATTATCACGACTTGGAGAATGTAATCCATTAGTTAAATTCTTTATAGCTTTTTCAATCGCTTTGGGGTGGCTTCCCTTTCTTATTTCGCCTTTTTTAGTTGTATATGAATATTTTTTTTCTCTTAATTTTGAATATTTTGTATAATCTTCTTTCGCTTCATTTACATAATTTTTTATAATATCTGTTATGTATTCCAATTCTTCATCATAATTCATTAAATCACCTACCAATATTAAAAATTTTGGTCTTATTGTATCAATAATAAACTTCGCTTCTTTTAAGCTGTCTGTTCTTAATGATATAAGAAAATTGATTTGTGTTTTAGGAATTTTTCTTTTGAAATAATAGCCGTTTCGGTGTTTGAATAAGTGTGTCATTATTGACTTCCTGATAAATTAATTAGGGTAGCCAAAAGTGTTATAATTAGTGTAATTTTTTCAGAATGATTGAATATTTTTAACAGAAGCCCGATTTTATGGGGTTTTGGTGCGGATGAGAAGACTCGAACTTCCACACCGTGAGGCACCAGATCCTAAGTCTTTTTTTTAGCATTTTTCAATAACATTCAAACTCATTCAAAAGCTTTCACATCCCCTATATATAGGTATTTTAAAGAGATTATATTTTGCAAAATTTTTCTTCATTTTTCTTCATTTTTCATATTTTGTAGTAAAATTGTAGTAAAAAAAATATTAAATCAATAAAAATAAAATATTAAATTTGTTATAATGTAAAAGAATTAACTAGGAAATATGTTGATTTAGATTTGAGGTAAAAAAGTTAACTAGAAAAGAAACAATACCCTAGGCATCATCATCACAAGAGTGAGAGAGGCAATCCCTACTTACATCTTCGGGTAAACCTAAGGCTTATTGCAGAAATTATACATTAAATAAATTAAAGAAGCAATAAAATGAATAATGATTTTTTTAAATCCCTCGAGAGAAGTATTTCTAGCAGTAGAATATCAACATACAAAAGTAATGGTCATACAGAAATAGAAACTATCGCCGATTATGTTTTAAATGCAAAAATATCACAAAATTTTTATTTTCTACTCCAAAATTTAGAAGTTTCATTGAGAAATGCAATTTATGACAGTTTTAAAAAGCATTATCCAAATAGTGATTTCTTTTATTTATTTGAAAATAACTCATTCAACAGATACAAAAGTAAAAAAGAAAAACATTCAAGAGAATGTTGGAAAATGTTGTGTGGAGTAAAATATAAATTAAAACATATGCAAACATTATCTGATGGGAAAATTATTGCAGAACTTAATTTTGGATTTTGGACAGAATTATTAATATCAAGAGATAATAAATATACGGATATGTGGAGAAGAATTTTTTTAGATGTATTTCCAAATTACAAAATAAAATCTTCTATTGATAAGGATAAAATCTCTATTGCTTTAAAAATTGATGACATAAGGAATTTTAGAAATAGAATATTTCATTACGAGCCAATTTATAATCAATCAGATTTAATAAAAAAACATATTGATATATTTGATGTATTAACTTGGCTGAATGAAGATATGAAAATTTTAAATGAACTATTTGATGAGTTTAAAAATATTGAAGAAAACAAAGAAGAAATTATTAAAAAACTTACTAGCTTAACTTTAAATAAGGAAATCTAAATTATGGCTCTTGAACCTGTTGGTGGTAAATATGAAGGTGTTTGGATTAATAAATTAAAAAATGGTGATATATCGTACTACATTAATTATAGAGACGAACATGGAATACCTGTAAAGCTACAAGTTGGGAAAAAAACCAAAGCATCTGATTTTAGTATTAAAGATGCCTATTCAAAATTAATTGAAATAAAATATAAATTACAACATGATCAAGAACCTATTATTAAAACTAATAGAATATCAAAAATTAAATTTGATGATATTTGGGAAGAATTCTTTAAATATGCAAAAGGGAATAAAAAATCATATCTTATTGATGAACAAAATTATAATAAACATATTAAACCTATATTTGGGAATAAAAATGTAAAAAACATTACTTCTTTAGATTATGAAAATTTTAAGCAAACTCTTGTTTCAAAAGATCTTGAAGCACAAACAGTTAAACATCAACTTACACTTATAAGAACAATAATTAATTATGCAATTAAACATGATATTCTAAAAAATTTTACAAATCCTATTTCAAATGGTAAAGT
>ERZ650302.975-NODE-975-length-16158-cov-4.527852_pt1 | contig 16158 bp, 12 predicted proteins | sample MGYA00376238_ERZ650302 | MGnify/ENA primary metagenome ERZ650302 (study PRJEB26733, sample SAMN07839298) | wastewater metagenome | biome: urban; feature: wastewater treatment plant; material: waste water | place: USA: North Carolina | collected 2016-04-28 ... | reverse complement strand
GAAGACACTCTTTCCCTACACGACGCTCTTCCGATCTTTATATAACTCTTACATATCACCGTATTCTTTTATTTTTAGTTCTATCTTTTTAAAAGCTTCTTTATCTATTTTTCTTTTTACTAATTCTATATTAGTACTTAATCTAGATTTTTTAAAACTAGTATCGTTATAAGCAGTTAAATATAATGCTAACATAGTACTAATATCTTCTAAAGATAATAAAGTAGTTTCCATAGTTCCAGGACCATACCAAACATTTGCTAAAGTATTAAATAATTGTTTAACTTGTAATGCTTTTGATTTTTCACCTAGTACTCTTTGGATATTTTCAAAACATCCCATGAATGTATTAGCTAATATATTAGTACTCATTACATTATCAGCTATCTCTACAGTTACAGGTAAAGATAATTTAGCTTTTCTTAATAGAGGTTTAATATAATTACTAAAGTCATCTCTATTATAACTTTTATTAAACATAGCAACAACATACATATAACAAACACCCTCAACTTCTAATCTTTCTTTAGGGTTAAGTTTTATTATGCTATTTACTGCACTAGCTATTAAGTTAGAAAATATGATACCAAGATTATCTTGAGCCAAATATAATTTATAACCATCGTCTTCTAAATAAATATCTAATAATATAGCTCTATTTATTTGGAACATGGCATAACTATGATTAGATATAATATCTTTTAATACTATAGGTTTATCATCTACCTTTTTAATATACTTTCTTAAATCAGTAACTATATATTTTCTACCCATAACACCATCTACCATAAACGGATGGTCAAAAGGTGGTAGTTCTTGTTCTTCTAAAGAACATCCAGTTATAAATATTAAATCTCTATTCTTACCAATAAACTCATAAGACAACCTATCGTCTCTTAATAGTAACTCTCTTAACTTTTTTTCTAACTCTATAGCCCTAACACCTAAATGTGATAATGTAGTTGTACCATAGAATCCTAATAATTTAGACATGATATATCCTTTATTTAAATTCAATAAACTAAGAGAGTTCTTATAAATGAGACCTTAGAAAAGGATAAAATATGGCAAAATTTGTTGTAGATGACTATATAGATATTGGTACTGGTGGTCCTTTAGGTGCTACTAGTTGGAGAGTATTTAAAGACAAAGAGAAAACTATATTAATAGACGAATCTATATTCGACGAAAAAAATTTAAATTATTGGCATAGTCCATTACCAAAAGAAGATGGTAGTGGGGAGTTCTATCATGATTTAGAAGAATTTTATTTAGAAGTAGAAATGTACTTTAATATAACTCCAGGAGTTAAATTTAGTGGGTATAAGAGTGATGTATATACACTAGGTCCATTAAATCAAAGAGATGAAATGATTAAGATAACAGATAAAGAAAAAGTTACTTTTAAAACTACATATGAATTAGGATGGTATGAAAAATGAAAAGAATAAATATTAGTGTAATACCTCCAGTATTACTACCAAGTAATTTACTTCACATAGGTACAGAATATAAAGTATCAAAAGATGTTTTATTTATAGAAGATGAGTTACTAGTAAATGAAGTTAGTGAGACTAATCTATTTGAAAAGAAGTTTAGTTTAGATATAGGTAATGAAGATACTTTTTATGTTGTTACTAGATACAAATATTTAGTTCTAGATGAAACAGGTAATCCAAAACTAGAAAATGGTGAAATGGTTTATAAGTTTGGTACGCCTAGTATGATTACTCCCTTTAAAGGAAATCAGGAAGGTGTTAGAATTTCTGACACTATAATAAAAACTCCTAAAGTTAGAATAGAAACAACTACAGAGTTAAGTAATAAAGAACAATTAGTTATAACTACTAGTGAGTTTGAAATGTTTAGTAGCATAGGGCAACATAAATATAGTACTTATGTTATAACAGATTTAGAAGGTAAGGTATTATTTAAAAGAGAACTTGATGAAGATAATCTAACTAGGTTGATACTACCAAAAGAAATCAACATATTAGATAATCTAATCATATACGCATCACATCATAGTGATACTAACGCAACTAGTAATTATGGTACATATGTAAATATGACTACTAATAAATTACCTAGATATCTAGTAGAAATGTATGGTGAATTATGGGTAGGACTAGATGCACAGTTTAGTATAAAATTAATAAATGCTTTATATACTAATTGTAAGTTAGATGTATATGCAGAGAATGTTTTAAAATCTACATATAATAATATAAGAGATTTTGCTTTTATACCTACCAGTGATTATATAGAAAATAAAGTTTATAATTTTAAATTTACTATAACTTCTACTAATGGATTAGAGTATGAATATACTATAAGCAAGATAGCTAGAAAATATAAAGAAAGATTTAAAGAAAAAGATTATTTAGATAAATATGATTACAGTGGTATGATTATTACTAATGGTTTAACTAAAACATTAAGTTATCAGCTTATAAATAATGCAATACTATTATTTAAAAATAATACTAAGTTTTTATCTTTAGCTAAATATCTTAACATAAGAGAAAATAATAATTTACAAGTTATGGGTGATTTATTCGCTTTACCAGTTATTAATAATATTGTAGACCCAAGCACATTTATAAAAGAGTTATTAAACGGAGATGTTATAATTAGTTATATCTCTAGAGATAATAGTTCATTTGGTAATGTTATAGTAAATACATATGAACATAATTTCTTTAATAATGCATTTAGGTTAAAAGAAACTATAACTTTAGAAAATAAAGATGAGTTAGTTATGCCTGGTAGTATGGTTACTTCTGGTAATTATGTTTATTATATTAAATATAATAGTTTATTAGGAAATAAATTGGTAAGACTTGACCCTTATAATGGTATAACAGAAGAGTATGAATTACCATATAGTTCTAAATACGGAATTTCTATAGTAGCTGATTTAGATAATAATATTTATCTTATGGGCGGTACTAATGAAGATATAACTAATTTTACATTAAAACATAAAAGAGCCAATGATAATGTATATAGATTTAGTACTATAGGAAAGGTGTTTACTAAAGTTGGTAATAATTTATTATCTACAGTTAATAAAGAAATATATCAATTCCATATAGCACCTAGATATGGGGATAGGAAGTCAACTGTATTAGGATTTACATTGTTTAATACTATAGAAAATAATAACCACGATGTTATAGCTGACCAATCTGCATATGTTTTTGATTTAAGTAAATTAACTATAACATATAAAGATAATGACCACTTAGATAATTTACCTTATGGTAATACTATAGTTATGAATAATGGTGATGTTATAAGATATAGTAGTACAGATGACCCGGCTCAAAAGGTATATACATATATATCAGATAGTAAGAAAGAAGAAGAACTAGATGATGATGGTAATATTATAAGAGATGGTAATCATTTAGTTGTTAAATCTCCTACTACTGTTACTAAATTTGATTTATGTAGATATGATAGTGTAGTTATAGAACCAGGCGGTACTTTAATTATAACTGGCGGTGAAGAAGATGAGATATGTTACTCAGATACTTTAGTAGTAACAAGAGATATGGTATTAGATGTAGCTGTAGAATATAACCCTAAAGGATATAGTAATATAGTTATGGCTTGTCCAGAAGCTACGTTAGTGTTTAAATAAATATAAAGATTACCTAACTAATATTAGTTAGGTAATCACTTTTATACGCTTTACTGAATAATAAATATTTACTGCAGTAAAATATTAAAAATAAATAGAAAAGGATACGGTTATGGACTTAAGAAAATTACTAGATTCAGAATTAACTCATGAGATGATAGCTAGTCAATTAGACGTAAAGTTTATAGATGAACTAAAACCTAAAATATCTAGAATGAAGGATATTATTAATATTAACGATATTAGGGACAATAGCGTACTATTAGAAAGATTCCCAGAGGCTAATGATTTACTAAATGATATTAATACTATTTTATCAAAAAGATTTAAATTTAATGTTAAGATATTATTAGCTAATACTAAAGGAGCTTCTACTAATATAATTATGCCAGGTTCTTTTAATGTGTTATATAATAACAATGATTGGATAAACGGTCTTAAGAAATACTACGAATCTAAAAAGAACCAAACTTTTAAAAACCTAAAAGATGTAAATGATTTTAATAAAAATATCGATGATTATTATCACCAAATTTATAAAAATGTTTTAGCTATGGAAAGAGAATTAGATAAGTTTAATATAACTATAGATAATAAAAATGCCACTATAACTGGGTTACCAAAAGATTTCTATATGTTATTTAAAATTGATTTTTGTTTTATGCTAAATACCTATGGGAATAATGATTTTGCAGATAACTTTATAGCAATTTTATTACACGAAATAGGACATAATTATACAGGATTTGAAAAAGCTTATTACGGTGTTAAAAATAGTATAACATTATTAGAAGCAACTAGAGAAACATTAAACTCTGGAATTAAAGATGAAACACAAATATTAAGAGTAATAAATAAAAAAATGGGAATTGGTACTAACGGTACTAAAGGAGAACTATTATTAAATCTTAGAAATAAAATGTTACCATCTACAGAAGAGATGGACCTTCTAGCACAAACTCAATCAGAACAACAAGCAGACCAGTTTGTAAGTAGATTTGGTTTAGGTGGAACATTAGCTAGTTCATTAGTAAAAAATAGTGCATGGATAAGATACAGTAATCCAGATATGGACCAAAAATTAGCAGATGACGTTCTTATAGTTAACATACTATCAATTGGTAGTTTTATCCTTGTTGGAAGTTTTACAGCATTAGGTGCTATAGCTGTAGGTGTTACAGTATTTATGTCTGGACTATTATGGTTACACTCAACATTAAAGAGTTATGAAGGTAAAGCTAATAATTTCTTTAAAAATAAATCTCCTTATGAGTTAGATTATCAAAGAGTATTAAGGTTAAAGCAAGACGCTATAAGACAATTAAGATTATTAGATAAAAAAGATGATAAAATATTAGTAAATAGACTAATGGATAATATAGTAATATTGGATGAAAGATTATCTTTTATTAACTCTATTATGGAAGAAGCTAAAAAAGACATATTTAAAAAATGGATGATGGAAAATCAATTTGACCCTAAATCAAATTCTATTTTAACTATGAATAATTTAGTACAAGATTTAATGGAAAATAATTTACATATTAAAACAAAACAATTATAGGAGCAAGGTTATGGGATTAGATATTATAAAAGAAAATATGGAAGATGGTTATAAAATAAAACTAGTTAATAGACTAAATGATATTTTATCTAACATATCTACTATGGAAGATAGGGTTAGTATAAATAAAGCTATAGCCGTAGTTACATATAAAAGATTAGTAGAAATGAAAAAACTTTCTTCTGATATGGATATAGTTAAAAGATTAGGTATCATGACTAGTATTATAGACGATTTTAGAGAACTAGTAAATATAGATGCAGAAATACTTAAATCAGCATTAATAGAAAATGATACTATTTTAAATAAAACAGATTGGACTAATATTATTAAAGGTGGGTTATTATATCCTGAATATCCTTGTAGTATGGTAAACCATAAAAATACTATAGTAGATTTTATTGTACATGTAATTACAGTAGATGTATCTGAAGAAGTGTGATATGAGTAAAGAAAAACTACTAACAGATTTTATTAAGTCTGTTAAAGATAACGGAGTATCGAAAAGTGATATCTCCCTTATAGAAGATAGTATAGGGGAAAAGTTTATTACTAGTATACATAATATAAATAGTATAACAACTGAAAGAAGTACTTTCGGTTCAGATGAAGTTATGAGAATAACACATAATTATATAGTAGATATAAAATCAGATGAAAAAGTATTTTCATATTCTGATATACTATGGCTACATAATAGAATGTTAAGTTATTTAGGTAATGTTAAATGTGCATTAGAGGATATTAATAAAAACTATAGTGAGAAAACTAAAAACACTATGTTAACAGAGAGCTTATTTTTTAGTATGAGCGATGGAAAAGCATTTAACATATTTTATAATAATACTACTATAGAAAGTTATATTAGATACATTATAACAGATATAGCAAGTAAATTAGATTTACAAATAAATCAACATGTATTAAAAGATAATGATAAATTAACTATGTTAAATCTATTAGTATGGAAAGATAATAATATAGATGATTTCATTTTACGTGGTACTGGTTTACAAAATCCTAATGTTACAATAAAAGAAATATTTGACTCTTTTGATGGTATGCATATGACATTAGAAAGGTTAGAGGCAGTTATAAATAATTTAATATCTGATTATAATTATTTAAACCAAGGTACATTAGATGTAAATTATAAAAATAAGATTTATTATATCTGGGAAGAGATGTTAAAAGAAGAAGATGTTAATGTTGGCTTTTTAAGAAACATAGGTTCAATATTAGAAAAAATAAATAGATAGCATACTAGTAGGTATATACCTACTAGTATGTCTATATATATTCCATTTCTAAATTTATGTCATATTTAACAACCATGTTATTAGTTTCAGTTAGCTCTAGTATTTTATTTATACTAAACCTATTTTCATCAGTAGTAATAATAGCTTCGTTATTTTTAGGTTCTATACCAGATATCTTTATACCTATAATAGATATTGATATGTTATCTATTAAATCTTTTTTAATATTACTTAATAATATTTTCTCACTATTTAAATGTTTAGTAATAACCTTACCACAAATAGATTTAATTTCTTCTATTAAAACGCTATCTGAAATTATATTATTTTTATCTAGTATTAAAGTTATATTAGGGGTAACGTTGTATGGTATTGGATATAATATATTATTAACAATTATATTAACATCTGACATATTCCTAAATGTCTTATATTTTATTTTAGTTATATCCATAGTTATATCGTTTATCTCTTCCATATCTGTATAAACCATAGCTAGTATATTATTCATAACTAAATCTAAATAATTAATGTGTGTTTCAGTATCAGCTACAATATACTCATATTCTAACATTAATATATCCATAACTCTTTTTATACCATTTATATTGTCTACTATAGGTTTATTATCTTTATCTAATATTATATCGCCAGCTTTAGATTTATATATCATTTCGCCTTTACTATCTAATACAACATCACCTTTACTATGTAATAATTTCATATTTAATTCTACTCTACCATTAGATAATTCTCTAGGATTAATAATTAAACCATTATCATATTTTTCATAAACATCATTTTCATATGTTAAAGGTATAGTAGACTCGTGTCTTTTATATTGTCTATTATTAAACAAAGTTAAAACATTATTATAAATATAGTTTAATTTAGTACCTAATTTAACAGTAAATAATTCTTTATTTAATATAACGTTTTTATCTTGTAAACCAAACTCATTATATAAGAAATTACTACTATCTATAATTGTATTGTCACTAGTATAAATATATAGGTACATATTTGTATTTAAATCTATATTTATATCTTTTAATATACTATTACCATTTAGTACTTTATACACATTATTAAAAAGTTCGCCAGTAATGATGTCAAAACTAAACATTTTATTAGTAACATCATAATTAGTATCAAAATATACAGTACTGTTACTATTTCTAATAGGTATATGCAACCTAGCTTTTAATTTAGTTAAATCTGTACTAGATAACTCATCATTTAGTATAGGTGCAGTTTTTATATTAAAACCATTATCTATTTTAAATATACCATACTTACTAGTATTAGCTCTTAATAAAATATTTGGATTACTATCTAATATTCTAATATTTTCTATATTAGGTTTAAGATAATATACTTCAGAATTTGTTATATCCTTTTCATACTTTATTACATATGTAAAAGGACTATAGAATAACTTATTATCTTTTAAGTATTTTATTTTACTAACTTTATTTAATTTATTAAAATATTCATAATCTTCATTACTTAATAATTTAAGTATACCATTACTATCTTTTTTATGTATACTGTTTTCTTTAATAATAAATAAGTTTTCGTAAATATTTATAAACTTAGAAATTTGTTCATCGTTTATATCTATCTCAGATTTATTAAAATATATATCAGGATAAGATTTTATCATACTAGTTTTTATATCTGGTAATGGTTTACTAGCTATAAACTCTCTGCCTAATAAACTATCATCTACTATCTTTAATTCATACCCATACATTTTAACTTTTCTTTTTAACTGGTTACTTGTTATAGGTAAATCTATATCTCCTAATGTACTATTTACTATTGCATTTTTAAGTTCTTCAAAAGACATAGCGTTTATACCATTATTAAGAGTTCCTCTACTAGCAACAACCATAGTTATATTTATACTAGTAGCTTTATATTTATCACTATCTTGATTTTCTATATTTAATGTAAATTCTTCTATAGGTACTCTAGTTAAGTCTAAAGATTTTTCACCATCTGTTTCATATACATCAATCACCACATTACCTAAAACATTTCCATCCGAAATATATTTTTTAGGTATAATAACATTAACTAAATTATCTCTTAATGACACAAATGCTGTTGGTACATTTTCATTTAGATATTCGTCAGAATAACTTATTGCCATTTTATTATAAATTCCATTATTAATATAACCAGCAGTTATAGTAGAATATTTTAAAGTTAATGGTATGTCTAGACTTAAATTACCACTATGACTAATATTTTCAATCTTAGTAGTTTTTATAACATTTCTAACTTTAGTTTCAAATAGTATCCACTCTATACCATTATCGTCTGTATATATATTAGATTGTAATAATTTAACATTGTTTATAGCTATATCTAATTCATTTTCTATTTGTTCTATAGTTATTATATTGTTATCTTTTAAAGTAATAATAATATCATTAAGTAATGTAAATGATGTTTCTAAAACAGTTATTGTGCTGCCTGATGGAATAGTTGTAATAAAGCTACTATTTTCTCTTATACCGTATTGTCTTAAATCCATAACATTAATATAAAATACCATAGGTACAGTTCCACCTATACTAAATAGGTTATCTTTTACTTCATCGTGTATATTAAAAAATAAGTCTTCCATATTATTAGCTAATATAGGAAACTTCTTTCTAATTATATTAGCTGTACCCATAAGACTATCAACAGCTAATAGCCTACTTGTTTCTAATAAGTTATGATAAGCACTAGTATAATCTCTACCTATAGTATTACCATTAAGCCCTTCTTCCATTTCTATTAATGCATTCTCCATACCTAATCTAGGTGACTGTATTATATCTTGTATTGTCATTGTGAATTTTCTCCTTTATACCAAAGTAATTCATTTGTATTTAAATCTATATAAGGTATTAGACTTTTATATTTATATAATTCGTTTCTAGGAACAAGCTCTAAGTTATGAGAACTTTCAAACATCAAATTATATACCTCTTTATTCCATCTAGCTGTAGCTAAGTTAAATTCTAATATATTTATAGGGTCACTATATTCTGCTAAATTACATTCAAACCTAACAGAGAATTCTGTAACCTTTTCAGTTCTTCTATTATTTATATTAAATTTACTACCTTTATTATCGTTAATAGGAAAAGCAGAGATACATCTTCCTATATCTATAACAAACCTATTAGTAACATCCATAATTAAAACAAAAATACTTGTATCGTAGTTTTTTTCGTAATATGCTTCTTGCCAGTTATATGGCCATACTATTCCATCTACTTGTAAAGATTGCATCAACATCCAAGTTTCTAATAACCTACCATTTATATCTCCATCCATTTTATCAAAAGTCATAGTTAAGTCAAACTTTCCATTTATGTCAATTACACCATCTACCATACTGTATTGTTCTCCCCTAGCACCAGCTTGAGAAGTATATGTAGGTTGTGTTCTATCTGGCCAACCAGACATACTTTTTAAAGTATTAGTAAGAACAGGTATCCAAGGTGATTCTCTGTCTATAATTCTATTTGTGTCCCCTGGTACTATTAAATCAGGGTCTAAAGTTTGTCTTATTAATGTACCAACATTATCATAGTTTTCATAAGTTATAAGATTTGTTAAAATTCTATTACCTCTTAAGTTATTACCTCGCATATTAAAATATGGCTTAGTAAAGAAAACTATAGCATCTCCTTCTGGTATAGTATTTATTAATGGTGACCTTAATTCATGGTGTATACCATGTGTAGTATGTCCTATAAATCTACCATATGAACCATATTCGGTCTCTTTTAATACATCGTAAATATTCATAAGGTTCCTTTATTTTTTGGTTATTCATTTAACTCCACCGTATAGTACCAATATTTAATGAATTTTTAATAAGAAAAACTAATAAAAGGAGACCAAAATGGATGTTGGTACTGCTAGTATAGCGATTAATAAATTAATGGGGATAGTTAGTGTAGTAGCTGGTGGAAAAACACCAGAATCTATAAGTGGAGCATTATCTAATAACCCTTTTAATGCTAATCAAGATTTAAATAAACAACTTAATTTAGCAAAATTAAATAGTCTATTTAGAGTTAATGGTAATATGATTACATTACAACAAGATGTTATAGTAGAACCTTTACTTATTATATCTGAATCTGCATTTGATAGTCCTATGTGTGATAAAATATGTAATATGATGTTAGACACATTTGCTAATCATTATGTTTCAAGTTTTCAAACTTTACAAAATATATATGGGCTAGATGCACATACTATTATAACTGTATTAGGTACAGATAATGGATTTAGTAAGTTAAAAGGTGTTGCAATAGATAAAGCTATAAATTATGCAGCTAATGCTTTAATAGAAACATTGGCTAAAGAGTCTGGATTAAGTAATACGTATGATGACCTATTAGCACTTATGCCAGAAAATGAAGAAGAAGTTAATAACGAATCTGCGTTTAATAATACTATGGATTCATATTTACCAAATGGAAAAAGAGTAAGAATGGTAGGTGCTTCAACACAACCTGCGGCAGTTAAATCTGCTAAAGAAGGAATCATAGGTGTTATGCCATTAGAGAGACAAATAGTGATTAGTATAAAAGCTAATGTTGCAACTACATCTAATGACCCATCTGGTATAATTACTCCAAAAGTAAAAAATGATAGAGATAAAGTTAATGAAATGTATCCAGAGATAAAAATACCTGTAACTATAAAAGCAAGACTATTAAAAGTAACTACTGAAAATATAGCACAAGTATCTGAACCACATAAAAAGTTTAATATGTTAACAACATGGTTAGATTATAAATCTGGAATGAAACCATTAATGGATTATTTATTACAAACTGATGCTGTTAAAAAATATAAAAAAGGGTTACTAAAAGGTAACGAATTCTTAAAAATTATTAACGAAAGAAAACTATCTGCATATAGTAAAGTAGCTTCAACTTCTGTAGTTGGATTTGAACTTAACTATACTTTATTAGCAATTACTAATAGAGATAAACAAATGTTAGATAGGTATCTAGATTTAAATATTTTTAAAGAAGAAGATAAGAATGACTTTATGCAATCTATATATAGTCTTATGGGTGTAGTATTAGACGATAATTCTGAAATGGCTACTTTTTTAACACCTATAGTAAGAGGAATAAATTCTGTTACTTATAGAGAACTTAAAAATGTTGGTGGTAAAAAAGATGTTGATGTTACAGAACTATTAGGCGTGTTAGTTAAATCTAAAATGTTAGGTTAAGGAGAATAGATATGAGTTTAGATTTTTTAAGAAGTTTAGTTAAGTCTACAGGTAAAGATATTATTCATAAAGCAGCAGTAGAAAAAATTATGGATATAACTTTTAAAAATTTAAAAGAAGAGGTACTTCCTTCTTTTTCAGAGTTATTAAAAGTTAAACCAGAACATTTTAACGAAACTGTTAAATTAGTAATGGAGAAATCTTTAAAGAAAAAAGATAGTAAAGAACAAGTTAAGGAATATATCAATATTATTAACTTTGTTTTAAAAAATGAAAAAGATATAAGAAATGTTTATAAGGATATGCCAGAGCATTTACCTATTAAATATATATCTACTAAAAAAGCACATATGTTATCAATATTAACAACAGTTACTAGTTTTACATTAAGTTCTCTAGATATTGCTATTCTTATGGTAACTAAAGATACAAGTGATTTTAGTAATAGTGTTATTACACAAATGAATAGTAGTATGAACAGCATGATAAATCTTATTCCATATATAAGAGACTTATATGTACACATGGGATACCTAGTATCTGCTGATGATGAAATTAATATTAATGATGATAACATTAGATTAGAAACTATTTTAAAATCTAAAGGTGGTTTACCAGAAATTCCTAATATGGGATTTGCTTTTGTTGGTAGAGCAATCTATAACATAAGAACTTGGTTAGTAGATAGAGAAATTAAAAAATATGAAATGCTTAAAGTTAAGAAGCAGTATCTCCTTAAGAAATTATTAGAGATAGAAAATTTAGCTTCTAATAGTCCGGAAGACATGAAACTAAAAAGAGCAAAAGAAGTTTATATTTCAGAAATCGAAAAAATCAATTTTAATATTTTAAAAATAGAGACAGTATGATGTTATTATTAATATTTTTTATAAAGAATAAATAGTTAGATAAAGGAGAACAATATGTTTAATACAAATGATACTTCTTTAGAAAACGAAGACTGGTTTGTTCCAAATGAACCAGATGAGGTTAAACTAGCACTATCGGAAGATAGTGAAGGTTCTTTATACGAAGATATGTTATTACTACAATCTTATAGTACTGAGATTGATGAACTAACACTAGAAGCCAATGAAATAGAGACCATTATTGAAAAAAATGATGAGCTTGGTAATATAATAAAAACTGCAGATGAAGAATTAAAGAAAACTGGAACTATAAGTAATGAAACTGCTTTATCTATAACTAATAAGTATAGTGAAGTTAGTATTTTATTAAATGTAAATAAAGAAGAAATTAATACTGAAAGTGCATTGAAATACAAAAAAGAAATCTATAACTTAACTAAAGAGAATTCTTCTGATGAACATTGGTTAAAAAGACTCTTAAATAAGTTTATAGAATTTTGTAGAAATGTTTATTATAGAGTTGTTGAATACGCAACTAAACTAGGTATTGCTATAACTAGACAAGAAGTTACTGCTACTAGATTAGCTACTTATATATCTGATAATCTTGATAACTTCAAGATAGATAAATGGGAGTATATGATACCATATGCTGACATTATAGGTAACTTTACTATATTGAAAAATTTTACTGTAGGTGAAATTGAAAAATATGTTAAATTTAGTAATGGTGGGTTTGAGTCAGATAGATTAGTAGATTTATATAGAAGTTGTATAGATAAAAAAGATTTATCTAAGTTTAAAAGCTTAGATGGTATACCTGTTGAATATGATTTAAGAGAGTATCTTACTGAGTATAAAGTTAATAAAATTGTGCCTATAGATATAACTGGTAAAACTAACCATGTTTTATTAAGTTATATAGATAGTTCTAATAAAATTAGATTAGCTAAAAAAACTGTATATAGTAAAGTAGATGGCAATTTTAAAGCAAGTTTAAAAACAAAGGGTATTTTATCTAGAGAAGATATGTTATCTGTACTTAGACAAATAAGTATTTCTATTAGAAATAATAGAGACAATATATCTTTAGTATATACTTATATAAGAGAGGTTAATGGTATAGTTAGTAAAATAAAAAACAGTGACGATAAAGAATTTATTTCTGATGTTGTTCATTGTGGAACTATATTAGTAAATTCACTTAGTTTATCAAGTAGAGTTGGATTATTTAGTAATGGGTTTATTATTGGACTTATTGGTAAAATGTCTCGTATATACAAAAAACAATCAAAACAAAAAATTTAAACAAATAAAAGGATATAAGATGGATTTAAGACAACAATTTGAACATTATGAAGAAACTGGTTCTTTAAATTATGAGTCTGGATTAGGGGCATATGGTGCTATATCTGTAGGTATTGATGCAATGGCTGACGAAGCTGATTATGATAATGCAATTGCTACATTTGAATCTGCTATAACAGATTTAGCTGATGCTGAAAAATCGTTAAACATCATTACTAATATTGAAGAATATTGTGATATTGCTAAAAACTCAGTTGATAATGGTACAGCTACTTTTGAAACAGCTGTTGCTCTTTCTGCTAATATTGAAAAAGAACTAGCAAAAGGTAATTTAGATATTACTTACTTTATCGGAGATGAGGCACCTACATTTGAATCTGCTTCTAATCAACCAGTTACAGTTATTAATAAACTTGTAGATGTATTTGGTAAAGAATCAGATGGTGGTGAAGCTACTTTTGAATCTGCTATGGATAAAATTAAAGAAAAAGCTAGAGCGGCTGGAAACTACGCAAAAGAAAAAGCTGTTAAGTTTAAAGAGTGGGTTGTTAAACTTGCTAAAAGAGCATGGGAAATTATTAAAGATGCAGGTACTTTTGTTGCTAATTTATTTAGAAAAAACAGTACTATTATTGACAGTTTAATTGCTGAAGCAAATACACTTAGTGATACATTAGTTAAAGATAAAAAATTAACAGGTAAAGATTTCATTGCGACATTCCCATACTTAAAAAAACATACAGGTAATGAATATAAAGCTCTTATTGCTTCATGGGAAGATTCTGGTAATAAACTAATTGAATTTGGTGTTGGTGTAACTGGTAAAATTACTAGTTCTGCTTCAGTATCAGAAATTTCTATTCCTGTTGCTAATATATATCAATTTAGTACTATTCCTGGATTTGAAGAAACTGATAAAGATTTAAGAGGTATTATTTTAAATTATGTAGGTAAAAAAGTAAAAATTTTATCGGCAGGTGAAAATGTTGCGTCTTTAGCTATTAGTGAGATTAATTCTGGTACTATTTCTGAAACTGCAAATATTACTCCTATTTCTGTTAAAGATGCTATTTCAGTATTAACAACATTAAAAAGAGCTTCTGAGAAAGCAGAAAAAGTTGTTAAAAATTTACCAAAAGCAATCAATGCTGTAAAAGGTACTGTTGTTAAAGATAGTGCTGCTATGAAATCAGTAACTACTATTTCTAACGCAATTACAACATATGCTAAATCTTCTGGTGGAATGACTACAGCTACTATTAAAGCAATGTCTAAACATTTAAAAATGTATACTAAAAAAGAAGCAACTACTGAAGCTTAATAATAGGATGGTATAAGATAGGATAAATATCCTATCTTATATTAAATTTATTTAAATAAAAAAAAAATAAAAAAAGGATAGTGAATGTTCACAATGATGAAAGAATTTGAATCGACAGAAAAAAAAAATGATTTTGTAAGTAATGGTGATGATAGCTTAAATCTTATAAATATTTTAGATACGGAAGATTTTTATAGAAACTATGACGCCATAACAAAAGAAAATGCAGATATAGTATATGCATTTGAAAAAAGCTTAACTCTTGATTATGAGATTAAAGAAGAGGGATTAACAAAAGAATCTGCTATCAATCTATTACATACATTTAACCAGGAAATGGAATGTGTTGGAATATCTTTAAAAGATATGGGTTATAATATGGAAGATGATGAAGCTACATTTGAGTCTGCAGTTGCTATGGCGGCACCTAGTGAAGGAGCATGGGATAGATTTATTAAATTTATAGTTGAAAAGTTTAATAGTGTTTTAGCGTTCTTTAAAAGACTATTAGGTTTATCAGATGTAGAACTTACTACATATGATAATGAGGCGGCTAAATTAGAAACAGCTATTAGTAATAAAAGTGATACAATAGTAGAGGTACCAAAAGAAAAGAACACTCCAGATACAGCTGTAACAACTAGAGTTAAGGAAGTAGAAACATCAGGTAAAACTTTAGAAAAAGCTAAATTATTTTTATCTGACTTAGGTAATGCTAGTAAAACAGGGTTATTCTCTGATAAAAAACATTTAGAAGAAATATCTTTAGAAAGCTATGATTATAATGTTATAGTATTAGCACAAAGTAATAATCTTAATCACTTAAAGTTTGCTATAAATAGTGTTAAATCTGAGACAGCTGATGAAAAAACTGCTGCTAGTGGATATATTAAAGCACTTAATACTAGAGTAAAAGAATTTA